>Ga0163109_10002670_pt1 | contig 13822 bp, 34 predicted proteins | sample CRUFie1St13metaG_FD_108704 | JGI IMG/M metagenome (GOLD analysis project Ga0163109, IMG submission 108704) | Marine microbial communities from the Costa Rica Dome - CRUD Field 142mm St13 metaG | ecosystem: Environmental > Aquatic > Marine > Oceanic > Photic zone | place: Costa Rica: the Eastern... | reverse complement strand
GCTTGTTTAGTTTAACATCACGTCCTTGGTATTCGGCTTCAAACATATCATTTTCATCTTCTGAAAATGCTAAGAAACCAAACTCATCGTGAAAGTCTTGGTCATCTTCAAGTGTAATTTCATCAACTACTGGTTCTTCTTTCTGAGTAATTGCATCAATCCATTTTCTTAAATCATTCATTTTATTTTCCTTGTCCTACGTATTTTTTCCAAGTTCTACGTTTGTGTTTGTTTTTAGGTCTACTTCTATTAGAATGTCCTATTGATGTTCGTTTTTTAGGTCCTCTTTCGAACGCCACTGTGTTCGGTGCATATCTCGCCATAAATTCCTTTACATTGTTCTACCTTGTCTACGAGGGTCGCCCCAAACTTCACGGGCATTCTTTCGTATAAAAGGTTTATTTGTTTCTTTATCGTTTGGATTAGGAACAGTAAGAACAACATTACGACCTTCCTTCCAAGCAATTCTCTGGTTCATTAATCTATTAAATGCATAACCAGGATCCTGTTTAGTGGAACTTTTCATCGGGCTTCCAACTATACCCTTTGATACATATTTTTCTCTAGACTTCTTCTTTCCCATTATTCGCTTCCCATCATTTCAACTAGTGGGGGACCAAAACTTGCCGCGGCCCAACCTAATGCACATATTGTTATTACGCCATACACTAGCCATTTAATTTTAAAATCATCTACTATCATTTTTAATGCTACTAATTCATTACCTAAAATTCGTACTGCTACTTCTAATCTGCCTTTGTTGTCTTTATCTTCTGCCATTTTTCTTCTCTTTCTTTAATACAGTTATCGCATCTACAATGGTCGCATATTTTAATCTCTCTATACTCTCCACCATCTACTGCGTAGTCTTTTACAGTTGCATATTTAGGTCCACCACAATGTGAAGTATGACCGCAATTTTGACAACAAGTCTGTGTAGTTCTAGTGCTAACCGACTCTATTATCAAATCTGCCATTATTTACTTCCTATGTAACCTGCTATTATTCCTATAAGTCCTGTCAATGACATTTTCATAAGTGTAATAACACTTTCGTCCACTGGACGATTTTCTTGTAATGCAACGTAATAGTCACCAATAATTACTACACCTAATAGTATTAATACACCAGCAACTAAAATACAAATTATTAAATCTTTTAAATTCTTTATCATAGTTATCTCCTAAGCAAAATCTACGTGAGTTATCTCAGGATGTTTTGTCTTCCAACCTCGAGCCTCTTTATTCAAAGCAAATACTTGTCTATTCATCCAACCTTCTGGTTTGCCACCTGAAATCATATTTCCATCTCTTTGAGATGGTATTTCTTGGCTTTGTTTACCTATATTGCTTTTTAACCAAGCAGTTGATATGTTAATAAACTTATCTATTTCAATCGGACTAGATTCTTCAAAATCAGGATTAAAACCTAATGCATCTAAGATTTCTCTTGCACTTGCATTTGAATAATAACCTGTTTCTTCATTATCTAAATCATCAGGAAATGTCCAGTAAATTTGTTTTTTACCGTCCTCTTCTCTTTCCTTTTTATAGTAACCCATAAAGTTAGCACCTTCTTTAATAATATCTTTTACTAACATTGCTCAGTTCCTATTTCTTTGGGTGATTGTTTACGTTCTTTGCTTTACCACGTCTATCTTTGTTAGGATCATTTTTTCTTTTTCTTTTAACTGCATTTGCGATTGCTTTCTTACCACCACTTGCTCTAAGTGAGGCCGCTCTTGCTTTTGATAGACATTTTGGTTTACCTTCACCTGGTTTACTGTCACCACATTTACCAATACGTTCGCCTTTTGTATTGTAACGGTCCCAACCGCCACCGCCTGCTCCGCCTTTTTTACCTTTGCCAAACCAAGCACGTAAATCTTCATCTAAGATACTTTCTTTTTTGATTGTTACATCAGTACCGTGTTGTTTACGTAGTTTGTGCCAAGCAGACCTAGCCTCGTCTTCTGTTTTGTGTCTGGATACTTCTTTGCCTTTTAGACTTATGATATAATCTTCATCTAAGACACTTTCTTTTTTGACACAGTTTGGAACACGTTTGCCAAACATAGTTTTCATACCTTTTTTCTCGTACCCTTTCCAGCACTTCTCAAAAAGTTTATTATCTATATCTGTAATTTTCATTTTACTTCTTCTTTGAATTGCCCCAATTTGCGGCGCCTACTTTACGACACTTAACTAAGGCACCAGATGCATATGCACTAGGCCATACTTTGTATCTTGATTTAACTTTGTGATAACAAGCATCTTTTTCACCAGCGGCTTCATCAAATTGTTCTTCTGTTAATGCTACTGGTCTTTCGACACCTTCCATTTGATAGTATTCTTTATCTGATTGAATTTCTGGTGCAATTTTAACTACACTATCTGCAACTTCTTTTGCTTTTTCTATTTCAGAATCATCACCATCAATGTATAAAATACCTTTGTTAAAGAAACCTTCTATACCTTCATCTTGTAATGCAGATATAATTGTTGTTTCATAACCTTCATCTATTTGTTCTTCTTCTGTTTTCATATCGGAATAATCATTGTCAAGACTTTTAAATTCTTCATAAGACATATACATATCGGTGTCAGGGTCGTAGTATTTGCCTTCTTTTGGATCGTAGTAAACTACTTTACCACTTAGAGTTGAGAAAGGACCTTCTAATCCATCACGTGATTGATATTTTTCTTTATCGATCCCAGGTAGAACTTTATATCCTTCTTGTAATTCTTCACCGTCCATATAATCTGCGACAGTTTGTAAATATTCTTCTGATAATGTAAGTTTTGATGCAACCCAACCTTCAAGACCTTCTGTTTCGCTTGTGTCTTTTAGATGTTTTGCTATTCTTACTGCACTTTTAACACTTGATAATAATTGGGATTTCGCCATACTAACCTCGTGGTCTGTATGATTTACGTCCTCGTTGTCATTTTCGTTGGTCTGCATAGCATTTTCAACGATTTTTTTCCAATTTCTTAAATCTGACATAATATAATTCCTTTAAAAAAACATTGACTTTATTCTATGTTTATAATATAATGTATTTATCATTATAAGGAGTAAATCTGATGCAAGAATCAACACACGAATTTAAGTTTAAATTTAGTACACGTGAACAGTTTTACGGAATAGTCAGATTACTTAATAACGAGTGTGGTAAAGGCAACTGGACTATCAAGGGTAAAGTACTTAAAGGTCTTAAACGTATTGAAGAAATGAATGGTATGTATTCTGGTATGTCAACTTATGTTCCTTATGTTGAGAAAACAGTAGTGGTTCCAAAAAAGCAAGAACACGTAGAATCAATGTTGCTTTTTATATATAAAGATGATAGAATACAAAAATGATAGGAAGAGTAGGATTTGCGTGTAAGTATTTACACGATGACCAAAACTTAAAACCAAAAGTTCTCAAAGAGATTCAACAACCTCTTAACTTTCGAGGTACCACAATCAGGTGGTTACGTGAGAACAATGACAATGCACAAGAAAAAGTTTACGAACTTATTGAGCATAATCTAAACGCAACAGAAAATCTAGTTGATTACGTTTCAAGTTTACCTATGAACCAACGTATGTTACGTCTTGGTAGTGATATGTTACCTGCATATACAGAACCTAACTTTGGTCACTTATCAAAGACAAATTACATTACGTCAAAAGTTGCAGATAAACTAAATACTATTGGGATTAAAGCAAGGAACAATCAGGTTCGTTTGTCAATGCATCCTGGTCAATTTTGTGTTCTAGCATCTGATAGAGAAGAAGTTGTTAAGAAAAGCATAGAGGAGTTTGAATACCATGTTGATATCGCAAGGTGGATGGGTTACGGCAAGTCGTTTCAAGACTTCAAAATCAATGTACATATCTCAGGCAGACAAGGTCCAGAAGGTATCAAAAACGTCCTCGGAAAACTCTCGCCGGAAGCAAGAAACACAATCACAATCGAAAACGAAGAAAATGCGTGGGGTCTCGATTCTTGCCTAGAACTAGAGAAACACGTTCCACTTGTTTTGGATATTCATCACCATTGGTGTAATAGTAACGGTGAATACATTTCTGCGAATGATGACCGTGTTAAGCGGGTTATTGATAGTTGGCGTGGGGTGCGGCCCACGTGTCACTATTCCGTCTCAAGGGAAGAACATTTACCAGAACATAGAACAGATATCAAACCAGACTTCACAAGTTTGTGTGAGCAAGGCCTTAACAAACAAAAACTCAGAGCCCATAGTGATTATATGTGGAACACAGCCGTCAACGAATGGGCAGGAACCTTCCGTGAAAATTTCGATATTATGGTAGAGGCTAAAATGAAAAATTTGGCTAGTATACCTTTTGAGGAGGAAACAAGATAATGTATTATATGGTAGTAATTGTAATGGCTCTGATTCATATGAATGACATAGGAATAAGACAAAAAGATTTATTTGTTTATTATGAACCTTATTTTTATTCAAAAGAAGAATGTAAAAATTATATAAATAACAATTTGGGAAAATATCATTACGATATGGCGAAAGTATTTCCAGAGGATCAAATTGAAAAAATATACTGCATACCTAACACAAAGGTATCACAAATGATGAAGGATCATCCAAATGGTTGAATATCCGGAGACAGTTATTTACACCGAAAAAGATAGAGTTTGGTGTATGGGTGAAAACTTAGACCACCCTAAAGTATATTACAGTTTGCCGAAAGAGGGCTTTACAAGATGTGGATATTGTGATATAATATTTACCAGAGATAAAAAATTTGCAAAAGAGAAAGGACTAAAACTATGAGAGAATGGGTATATGATTGTTGGAATCATATAATGGATGCAGAAGTTAATCCATTAAGACATATTCCAGACTTACAAGTACGACATATGATAATGCAGATTCTAGCATTTATGTGGTCAAGTATATTTGCTATTGCTATAGCAGATAGTATTATGGCATTTGGTATTAGCGCCATAGTTCATATGCTTTTAGTTGCCGCAGTTGTTATTACTGTTGGCACGTTTAAAGTTGCTGAATACAAGCCTAATGCTTTTCAATGGAGAAGAGACGGATATCACTCACACGGTCGAGGTAGAATGTATACAATCTACAGAGATAAAAAAGGTGATGCATATAAAGTGCCATTAGATCCTCAAGATCCAGGTGGTGAACACGAATAAGATGAAATACATCGATTGGGTGCGAAGGAGAATCAATAATTTATTAGATGATAAAATTATAGATTTTCCTGAAACGCCTGAAATGATAGAAAGAAAAGTTGTTACAGAGCAACGAAGACAAAAAAGAAAAACTAAACACGTTGCTAAAAGAAAAGGCAGAATAGATTACAGAACAAATAAACCAGGTAAAAGAAAATGAGAGAATTACTTAAAATATGGCAATATGCATTAGGTTCATATTCAGACGATAAGACAAAACCATACGATAAACAAATGTTGATTGTTAGAACATTTTGGGTATTATTGCACATTGCAACGTGTCTTATGATTATATTAGGTAATGGACATATAATGGGATGGTGGTAAAATGAAATATACAATTTTAAATACAAATAATGGTTCAGCAATGGAAATGAATTTCGAATCAAAAGAACAATTAGATAGATGGCTATCCTTAAATCCAGACTTTAAAAATGTTGGAGAAATAGAATATAGTCTTCCTACAAGACACGTTAGAATGGCAAATAAAGAAGAATTCGCAGGTTGGGGAAGTTAATGACTAAAGTTTTATATAATAAAGAATGCTCAGTTTGTAATTTTGAAATTGAACATTATAAAAAATATACAAAACAAAATGCAATCAATATTGAATTTGAAGATTTAAACAATACTAACTTAAAATCCTGGGGTGTTGATAAAGACCAAGCAGAAAGACGTATGCACGTACAAAAAGATGGACAAACATACAGTGGTGTAGATGCGTTTATAAAACTTTGGGAAGATATGCCAAAGTATTCAACACTGGCAAAAATCGCAAAGAAACCAGGAATATATCAATTTGGAAATGTTTTATATGATTGGGTATTAGCACCTGCATTATATAATAAAAACAAACTAAAGAAGATGTTAAAATGAAAAAATTTACAATAGAATTAAATGTTGGTGATAAAATAGATTTAGGTCGTTTCAAAAATGTCCGTTCTGAAATAAAAGATATAAAACTAGACGACCACGGACAACCTGTTATTATAACTAGTAAAGGTGAAAAGAAAGCATTGTCTTTCAGATTGGTAAAGTTGGATGAAGGCAAATCTTAAACAGTTAATAGAGTTAGCAAAAGAGTCAGATATATCAGATCCAATCGATTGGAAAAAAATTAATCTAAATGAAGATACAGTTTATGAAATGATTGGAATGAGTGTCATTGAAATGATGCATAAGATTGATAAAAACGAACATAAAGATGTAATGATGGCGGCTTCATTGTTGAAGTTGACAGTTGAAAATTTCATACTTAACTTGAGATTGAAAGGCAAGGTATGAATGGGTCGCATTGTTGCGAAAAGTTAATTGTACACAGGGAGGAAACCTCTGTAGTAGCAGATGGAATGGAATTTCCAGTTACTATAGTTTATTGTAAAAGTTGTGGAAGTATTAAATACGGAGGTACGGGAATCAAAGATGGTAAACTTTTAAAGGAGAATGAAATGGATCACTTAAGTTGGATGTCACCTATGCGTAGGTCATATCATAAGATTATACAAAATCTTACAAACAATGCTGATATATTCAGTAGAATGTATACAGAGACAGGAGATCCTGCGGCCTTAAAAGCATACAATCATTATGTAAAAGAAATTAAAGAAATTAAAGATAAAATAATTGAAAGTGAAAAGAATGATAAGGTGGTATGATTACGCACTATGTATTGGAATGGCAGATATTATGTTAGTTAACATAAAGATTGCCTTGTTTGCTCCAACATTTTTAAATCAAGCATTAGGTGGTTTTATTGTTTGGTGTTTATTATCGGTGTGGGATTCATATTGTTTGTTTAGATTAAAACAAGAAAACAAAAGGAAATAGAATGATATTAGTTGTAGGCTGTGGTTTTGTTGGTCAAACTGTAGCAAAAAGTTTAGAAGACGATGGTCAAGAAGTAGTAAGAATAGATCCAAAATATAATAATAACAAAATAGCAGATTACAAAGATAAGGCAGTTTGTGCCATAGTTGCAGTTCCAACTCCAACATCATATGATAAAGATTCTCCATACTATGGAGGTTGTGATGATAGTATCATTAAAGAAGTATTAGACGAGTTAGGTCCTATTAGAACTTTGCTTAAATGTACAGTTCCGCCTGATATGTTAGACAAGTATCCAAAAAATGTAACTTATAATCCAGAATTCTTAAGAGCAAAAACGGCACAAGAAGATTGGGATAATCAAAAGTTTTTTATTCTAGGTGGGGAACCAGAAGAATGTGAATGGTGGGCAAGAAAGTTTTCTTACTTACCAAAACAAAAATATAACTTTTTAGATGTAACAAGATTTATATTTACAGATAGAAAAACTGCAAGTGCAGTAAAATATATGCATAACTGTTGGTTAGCAATGAAAGTTGCGTTTTTTCACGATATGTATAGCAGACTTGACAAATCCATAGATTATGATAGAATGATAGAAATATTAGGATTGTTTGAGAACATTGGACCTAGTCATATGCAGGCACCTAATGACGAAGGTAAACTTGGTTATGGTGGTCATTGTTTTCCAAAAGATGTACAAGCATTCTATAATTATACAGATAGTGGTATATTAGAAAAGATTATTGATACTAATAGAAGATTGAAAAATTTATGACAACACACGCAACAATAGATTTAGAAACTCTTAGTACTAAACCTGATGCAGTATTATTGACTATAGGTGCAATAAAGTTTGATCCTTTTACAAATGACCCACCTTATAGCGAATTCTATTATAGAGCAAATGTAGATGAACAAACTGCAATAGGTAGACACGTTGAAGAAGGTACATTAGAGTGGTGGTCTAGACAACCTGATGAAATTGTTAAAGAGGCATTGTCAGATGAAAATAGACATCCTGTTAGAGAAATTTTAAAAGAACTAAACAAGTATCTTGTTGGTGTAGATAGAATTTGGTGTCAAGGTCCTGTATTCGATATTGCAATATTAGAAAATTTGTATAGACAATTAGATATGCATTGGAATTGGGCATTCTATAATATCAGAGATAGTAGAACTTTGTTTAGTCTTATGCCAAGAGACCCTAGAAAAGACATAGAATTTGCGGCCCACAATGCATTAGAAGATTGCAGGGTTCAAAGTATCTGCGTTCAGAAAACTTTGAAACATTTGGGAATTACTCAGTAATTACCATTTTCCTTGACCAACACCAACTAGATAAATCACAAAACCTACTAAGCCTATCATAGCCGCCGAAGCAATAATTACCATAACAATTTCAAAAAACTTTCTTTGTCTTTCTTGCTGGTCGTAAATTGCTTGTTGCCTTTTCTTTCGGATATCGGCTTCCGTTTTAAGAAGTTCTTCCCAAGCACTAGGACCTCTTGTGAAACTAATTAAATTTTTTAGTTCCTCTCTCATATCCTCTGCTTTTTTCTTAGCCATAAAGGCCTGCATAGCCTCTTCCTCTATAGATCCAGCCGCAAAAAGTTTTTTAAACAATGGAGGTTTTTTACTATATTCTTCTGCTTTTTTGATATCGGATACGGCACCCATCCAGCGACTTAGGTCACCGGCCATACCCTCAATATCTCTACCAGCCGCAAATGCGGATTTAATTGTGTTGAATGCCGCCGTCGCAGTTGCGACAGCCGTGATTGGGTCTACCATGAATACCTCTCCTCATCAATACCATGTCCCTATCATTATTTATTAAAAACTTGACTTTTTGCAAAAAGGGTGTTATATTATAAATCTAAAATTGGAGAAAAAGATGACAATGCACTTAGTGGGTCCGTATATGACCACAACCAATTATAAGAAACGTAAGAAGTCAAAACTTACGTCTGGCAAGATTGCTAAGTATCAGGAGCAAATGCGAGAGCATAATAAGTTTATGAAACGTATTGGAGCACCTGAACAAGTTATGAATTTAGAAGAATATATAGCATATGCACAAGGTAATCATAAACCGAAATCACAACCTAGGGCAGTTAGTTTACCCTGGCACGAAACAGGTAATGCATTTGAGAGAACTCCAGATGTACCTAGTGCATCAAGTGAAAAGAGTTTTGCACCTGCAACAAAGAAACCCGATATGAAATACACAGGAGAACGTAGACTTATTGGTATTGCAACGATGCATAAATCTAATATGGTTCCTGTATTTGCTGATGAAGATGATGAAAATGGTCGAAAGGCGGCAACTGAACTAGCGACTATGAGGAGGAATTGATGAAGTGGATACTAGTGTATGTGATATTAACGGCTCAAGGTATTGATACTAAACAACTTAAAACATTTGAAACGGTTGATGAATGCTATGATGTTATGTTTGATTTACTAGACCACGTTCCTGCAACAATGGCAGACGAAGATAGAAATTATGATTTTGTTTGTTTAGCAATAGAAGATGGGTTATCAGTATGAAAAAAGTTTGGAGTGTAACTATAGATGGTAAAAATGATTGTGTAGTAATGACAGATGAAGAGGCAATGATTATTACTCTAAAGTTTTCACCAGATATTGAAATTTACGATATGACAACTAAGCACGGTATGAAACCAGAGCATTTGCATCAAGAGAATCGTAGGGCTCAATTAGAAGATGAAAGACGAGATATATTTTTTCAAAAATGGGAAGGTATCGGTGGCTTTGGTGGATATGCTAAAGTTGACTGGACTTTCGAAGACTTATTAAAAATGGAGGCAAAATGACAAGACGTTTATCAGCAAAGGGTAAAATAAGAAATGTTAAAACTGCAAAAAAGAAATTTGCAAGAAAACTTAACTTTAAAGCAAAACAAAAGAAAGAAAGAATTGCAAAACAAGGCTAACATACACGGTATAGGTGTTGACTTAGTAGAAGTCAATCGTTTTAAGAACATTCTTATCAAACACGGAGATAAGTTTGCTCAAAAGATTTTGACCTCTGGAGAGTTTAGTGAATATCAAAAGTCAACAAACAAAGCACAGTATATGGCAAAATGTTGGGCAGTTAAAGAGGCTTTTGTAAAAGCATTGGGTACAGGGTTTACAGGAAAGTTTACTTGGGGAAATATTGGTTATTTTTCTCCTACTAAAAGGTATGGTGTTGCACACCCTCAAGTCAGATTAAATGATACTTTGATGAATGATAATTTGTTAGAAGGAATAAAAATTCATTTAAGTGTAAGTGACGAAAGTAAGTATGTAACTGCATACGTAATATTAGAAAGGCAATGATATGGAAAACGTAATAGATTTCGCAAGTTATAAAGCAAGGGCTGAAGGTAAAGAGTTTGACCAAGTTGAAGAAATGATGGTTGACTTTATGAAAGATTCAATTAGTATTCTTCAAATGAATGGTATTGATCCTCATACCGAAGAAATTGCTAAAAACATAATTAGTATTTCAATGTTGTTTAGAGCAGTTGTTGATAGAGAATTTGGTAATCATAATGAATTGATTCCAATGTTAGATGTAATGTCAAAAGAACTAGAAAACAAATAAGGTAAAATAATATGTTGTTAGAGTTTAAAGTTAATGAAAATGATAAATATCCGCACACTAAAGAAATGAGTGAGAATACAAATATGGAATTTATTACAAGACAAGGTCTTGAAGAACTACAAAATAAAATAAAAGAGACTCTTGAAAAGAAACCAGAGATAACAGAAAGAATTCAAGCGGCCAGAAGTCAGGGTGGTCTTGAAGAAAACGAGGAACTTTTGGTTGCTTTGGAAGATATGCAAAGAGTGGATATAGAATTAAGTCGTTTTCAAGATATTATCGATAGTTGTACGATTGTTGAGTCTCTGGAGTCTGGAGACTACGAAAAAGTACAATTTGGTACTACAGTAAAACTCAGAAATCTTGGAACTAACAAGATTATGAAATATGCTATTCTAGGAGAGGTCGAATCAGACCCTACAAAAGGTAGTATTTCTTACAAATCTCCATTAGGGAGAGAGTTAATTGGTCATAAAAAAGGCGATTTTGTGATGCTAGAGAGAGGGAATACCGAAATAGAGTACAAAATACTAGGGATTTTTGTACCCTAAAAACTTGACAAATCAGCGATTCGTGTTATAGTTTAACTAATGAAAACAATAGAACGAGTGAGGTACGGTATTATGAGAATAATTAAAATTATTGCTAATATTATCAATCTAACGATTTCAATGTGTATAATATTGGCTATCGGAGCAATGGCGGCTGGTACTACATTATCAGTTGAGTCTAAAAAAGAACAAATTTCAGAAAGCAGTACAGTTAGTACTATTCCAACATTTGATATATCAAATCGTGTTGATATAGAATATTTCTTAATAGATCCAAAAAAATATGAAGAAGAATTTTGTATGGCACAAAACATCTATTTTGAATCAAGCATTGACAACAAAGCAGGTATGGCGGCAGTTGCTGACGTAGTTTTAAATCGTGTAAAAGATTCTAGATATCCAAACACAGTATGTGGTGTTGTTTATCAGGCTGTTATGAAAGAAAGTTGGAAAACAAAACAATATCCTGATTTACCTGCGAGTGAAAGAGTTTATTATCCAAAAAGACACCAGTGTCAATTTAGTTGGTACTGTGATGGTAAGTCTGATGATATACCAGTAGGTTCAGAGAATTGGGTTAAAGCACAAATGGTTGCTTGGGAAATTATGCATAACGATACACTAAGAGGCATATCAGATGGTGCAACACACTATCACGCAACTTATGTTAAACCAAGTTGGAGAAAAGATATTGGTATGACTTTAGTAGGAAGGATTGGAGCACACATTTTTTACAGATGGAATTAAAATATCTATTGACAGGTGACACTGAAATGTGTATAATCTATAGTATTAATTGTAGTTTGTCCAGCAGAAGAGGAATTATGTCGTGGCAAAAACAAATCAAAAATCCCGTAGGGGAATTAAACCAACAGCCTCAGTTCAAGAGGCAATCAATCTTTTGAAGCCTATGCGTGGTAAAGACGGAATTCACGGAATGTTTCAAAAAAACGACCGAGGTGATTATAGCGAAATTGGTGTTTATAATGACCGAACTAAGCAGTATGCTCTTTACCGAGTTGAGCATATTGACTCTAAATCAATCGAAGAATTTAAGGAGATTATGAAAGGGCAGTAATGCCCTTTCAGTATTGCAATGAGAATAGAACACGAAATAAAATTAGATTACAACGATGTGTTAATCAGACCAAAACGTTCTACTTTAGGTTCACGAAAAGAAGTTGACCTCTCAAGAGGATATTCTTTTAGAAACTATTTCAAAAAGACGAATGAACCTACTGCCGAATATGGATACCCTGCCGTTGCTAAACACTGGAGAGGGATACCTATTATGGCAAGTAATATGGACGGCGTAGGCACGTTTCAAATGGCTGATGCTTTAGCAAGTCAAAATATTATGACTTGTTTAGTTAAAACATATTCAGTAGAAGACTTAATTACATTCTTTGACAGTATTGAGAATGACGATAGCCATAGAACCGACTACGTTGCTATGAGTATTGGTATTACTCCGCCTGATGAAGAAAAATTTAAAAATGTCTATACAGAAGTAGGTGAAAGATTAAAGTTTGTTTGTATTGACGTAGCAAATGGTTATTCAGAAAGATTTACAGACTTTGTAAGAAACTTTAGAAGTTTATATCCTAATGTGGTAATCATCGCAGGAAACGTTGTTACTGCGGATCAAACACAGGAGTTATTACTAAATGGAGCAGATATCATTAAAGTTGGGATTGGGCCTGGTTCAGTATGTACAACAAGAATACAAACCGGTGTTGGATATCCTCAGTTATCAGCCGTTATGGAATGTGCAGATGCCGCCCACGGTCTCGGTGGTCATATTATTGCCGATGGTGGTTGTAATTGCCCTGGTGACGTAGCAAAAGCATTTGCAGGTGGAGCCGATTATGTAATGCTAGGAGGTATGTTAGCAGGACACGATGAAGGCGGTGGACAAGTTATTACTAAGTATTTCAATCCAGATGGTGAATACTTTTTAGCAAAGAAAGAAACAGGAGAATATGCACCTGTTATAGAAAACAAAAAATTCATTCAATTTTATGGAATGAGTTCAGATGCGGCCAATACAAAACACTTTGGTGGTTTAAAAGATTATCGTGCAAGTGAAGGTCGTGAAGTTCTTGTACCATATAGAGGAAGTGTAGCAAACACTATTCAAACAATACTTGGAGGTGTTCGTTCTGCGTGTACATATGCAGGTGCTTTAAGGTTGAAACATTTACCAAAATGTGCTACATTTGTAAGAACAAATAAACAATATAATGCAGTATATGAATCAAGTACAACAAAAATGTGATATGAGTTACAAAATTGACATTGCAAAGTCAAGTACAATCAAAGATGCAAAGTTACCATACTTTGTTATTGCTCAAATATTACCAGATGACAATCAAGATTTACACGTAATAAATAAGTTTAGAAAGGACTTGACTTCAAGATATAATCAAAAAGATATATCTTGTCAAATCGATAATTACACTAGAATAGCAAAAATCAATTTTAGAAATTCAGAAGATGCGGCTGATTTTCTAATGAGGAGTTAAAAATTGTATGGAATTTACAAGAGGAATTTTTCAAGTGATTAAGGATTTCTTAAAAGGGGATTCTTTAATTTTAGCACTTAT
>Ga0163109_10002669_pt1 | contig 13829 bp, 7 predicted proteins | sample CRUFie1St13metaG_FD_108704 | JGI IMG/M metagenome (GOLD analysis project Ga0163109, IMG submission 108704) | Marine microbial communities from the Costa Rica Dome - CRUD Field 142mm St13 metaG | ecosystem: Environmental > Aquatic > Marine > Oceanic > Photic zone | place: Costa Rica: the Eastern... | reverse complement strand
GCATAAGTTTTTGATCCGTCAGCACTCCAAAAACTATCTTTGGTACTATCTGTAGAGTGCCATTGGAACACACCTATTGCCCAGTGATTACCACTGCTGGCCCAAGGTCCTGAATTTGTTATTAGACTTTCATTACCATTGAAGTCCCAAACATTCAAACTGTTGAGATTAGAAGTAATTACGGTAGGTGTACTGTCAAGGGTGACAGTGAAGTTTCCTGCCTTGTCTGTGATACCTGTGAGTTCATTAAATGATTCTGTATAGTTTGAAGTATCTGAAGCATCCAGCCAAAGTGCGGTTGTGATATCGTTTGAAGGTGACCAAGGTGTAGGTGGCGGACTACTAAAAGCATTTGCTCTACGTCCTGCTTTAAAACTACCTGTTACTGTAGATATGAAAGGCATGTATTAAACTCCTCCAAATGCTACCATTTGTCCTAGCACAACATATGTTCCGCCGTCGTTTAATATTGTGAATGAAAAACTGTCTACTCCGTTTGCTGTTCCTGTTGGCGCACTGTTGCCTTGCCAAACTATTGTTTGTGCTACGCCGTCAATTTGTACTGCTGTTATTTCGTATTGTGTATTACCTTGATCAATTATTACTGTTAAGTTTGTTCCATACTCTGCTGTTAAACCTAGGTTTGTAAAGTTTGCTGTAATATCACCTGCTGGTGCTGTTAAATAATGAACGTGTCCATTTGCACAATCCAATGCTGTAACTCCTGTAGCACCGTTGATTGTAGCAAACTTTTCTTCAACACCTTTGTCAAACATTGCTCGTTCTTCAATGAACACTTCACCTTGAATACTAATCTGTGTGCCATTGGATTCGTTACCTATAAGAACATTTCCTAATCCACTTGCTGTACCAATTTCAATTTGTCCATCGTTATCACTGTTTATTTGAACATAGTTGTCTGCTGATATGGCCAAATTGCCACTTGAAGTTTGAATGGTATTTGTGTCTAAACTGCTACCAGTTAGAGCACCACCTGATGCAAGTGCATCTGTTATTCCATATCCTGCTAGTGTAGTTGGGGTGCTTGTAATATTTGAAAATGCTGTTGTTATGCCGGTTAAACTACTACCATCTATTGCCGGCAAAGCACCTGTAAGTGTTGTTGCGTTTAGTGTGCCATTCACACCATCTACAAGTAATGTTGAATCATCTGCAAATACACTACCTGTAATATCACCTGTTAGAGCACCTGTTGAGTGTGTTACTTCACCTGTTGTTTCATTATACATCAAATTGGTAACACCTTGGGCATTTCTGATTGGTTTAATTATTAAACTATCAGTTTGAGCTGTGTTTAATGCTGCACCAGATGCATTTAGGACAATAGTATTATTGTGTTGGTTAGTAGTACCTGCCTGATAACCAAGTGCTACAGCGTACTCGCCTTGTGTAGTTGTTCCTGCACCAGTACCTAATGCAACTGATCTCAGCCCCTGGGTGTCTCCACCTGCACTCATACCAATTGCAACAGTTTCGTTACTTTGATTTGTTATACCAGCTGCGTAACCTATTGCTACTGCCGCCGAACCTTGATTTTCTTTACCTGCACTGCTACCTATTGCTGTACTATTAGAAAAATCACCAGTATCTCTACCAGACTCAAAACCTAACCTTACTGAAAATTCGTTTGTTCGTAAACTTGTTGTTTCTACTGGACCAACAATCTTATTGTTAATACCGTCAACTAGTAGTGTTGAATCATCTCCAAATACACTACCTTTCATATCTCCTGTTAAACTTGATGCTGCGCCTGCTGTAATACCTGTCAAAGCACTACCATCTAGTGCTGGTAATGCACCTGTCAAGTTTGCCGCTGGTATTGTTCCATTTACAGCATCTATCAATAGTGTGCTATTATCAGCAAACACACTTCCGGTCACATCACCATCAAGTGTACCTTTGTGTGCTCCGTTTATTGTTCCTGCAAAAAATGCATCTTTAAATCTTACTGTGTCGCTTCCTATGCTCCAAGTATTGTGTTGGTTAGCATTAGGTATAACATTTCCTCTTATAGTTCCATCTAAATTTACAGCTGCTAATATACTATCAATCATTACAGTTGAATCATCTGCAAATACACTGCCTACTAAATCACCTGTGTTGTTTACGTCAACTGTAACAAGTCCGTCTTGTATATCAGTTACTGTAATATATTGGGAATCGTTATTAAGTGTAGAAATATTTGATCCTGGTTGTAATGCTGTGGTTGCTAATGATCCTTGAGCCGTTGTTGCGGCATCTGTAATTCCATAACCTCCTAGTGTAGTAGGAGTAGCTGTTATTTGATTAAATGCTACTGTTGTAAGGTAACCTATATCATTTGTAAACACACTTATGTTATCGCCACTTGATCTAAAATTTAAATCATTTGAAAATTGACTTAGTAAGGTTGGCGTACCAGTTAAATCACCGTAATCACCTGAGCTTGCTATGCTGTTAAGCACAGCGCCTTTGTATGTTATGTCACCAGTAATATTTAGATTAGCACCTGAAATGCTTCCTGATGCTGTTATATCCACAGCGCCTGTAACACTGTTACCTGTTAGTAATAAATTATCACCATTGGGTATTTCTTTTAAACGGTTATTATCGTTTGTATCAATTACTAAAGGATATCTATTGGCCATTTTGTTCCTCGCTATGTATATTTATTTCATTCATTATACTCTACCTACAACAGCGTGAACTGTTCCACGTTCAGTATCATCTTTAGATCCAATTGCTTTACCAATTACACTTCCTACTTTAGGATCGTTATCAACGACAGCATAACCTGGTATCGAACTTGCAACTAACATGTCGCCTTTTTCTACTTTTCCAATTACATTTACTGGAACTTTACCTTGTAGTGCAACTAGTGTCTTTATACCTTCACAGTCTTGGTTCATAGTGTACGCACTTTGATCACTTACAACACCTGCTACTTTTGTAGTTTTGTGTTCAGTACTAATTGTAACTTCTTTGTCACCGCCAAATACAACTACTGTGCCTACTTCGTATTCTGTATCGCCTTCGTAGTATTCTCCTAAGTCAGCATATGTTGCTTCAAAACGTGAGTTTGTTGATAAACTCCATCTACCTGTTACAGTTCCTGTAGTTGTTGCACCGCCTGTGCTTAAACCTCTTACACCACTTAATGTTTGTGTGCTAGGATTATATGTAAAGTGTGCATTGTCAGTATCTATAAATTGTCTTTGATAACCAGTGCCATTTGCTGTACTAAATGTAACTTGATAATTTACTGAGTCATTCTTTTCGTCAATATTGATATTGTCAGCATTGTCAATGGTTCCTGTAATTTGTCCTGTTACAGTCATTGTATCAGCTACTCGGACTGTTCCTGTACCATTAGCACTTAAAGTTAAGTTTGTATCTGTTGTTAAACTTCTTAAGTCATCAGTTTCAAGACCAACAGTAGTAGCTCTTGCCTCAACGTTTCCGCCTGTTACAAATGTAACTACATCAGCACCACCAGCACTAAATCCAGTGCCACCACCTAAACCAATACCTGTTCCGCCTGATCCTAAATCGTCAGCAGCTTGTAGGAAGTTTGAATACATCCAACGTGCTGCAATACTTGAGGTTTCAGTAGTGCTTCCTGCCGCTCCACCTACAGTTCCGTATGTAGAGTTTTTATGGAAATCACTTTCAACAATAGCAGGTATGTCACCAACATTAATTGCTCCACCTGTGTTCAATGCAGGTTTGCTTGATCCAATTGCTGTTAGTATTGTTCCACCTTCTGGTGTACTAAATGTAAGAGTGTTTGAATTTTCACTTAATATTACATTGGATTCTGATCCACCTATAATAAATGATGTTGCTTGTAAACTTCCATCATTTCTACGTTTTGCAATACTTGTTGCTTCGTTGTTGTATGCAATTTCACTTGATGTATATGCGCCATTGCCTGTTTTGACTAGTGCTTGTCCAGGATCATTAACTGGATTGCCGTATGCTTGTACAGCACTGAAGTCGCCGTCTGCTAATCCTAAACCTTTGTCTATTACGTTTGCATAAGTATCAATTTCTGGATCACCAACACCTGCTGTTGTTCGACCAATTATTTGATATTGATCAAGCTCAGGTAAATCCTCTAAATCTACTTGATTTTCCGCTAGTGTTACCCAACCATCTGTAACTTCAAAGTCATCGCTGTCAAAACCTGCCACACCTAATGTAGCTTGTTTTGCTTGTTCTGTACCTGTCGGTGCCGCAGCTGTTGCTGTAGCCTTGTTCATGTTAAGTTTTTGTTGTGTGATTCCTAGTGTTGTAAATTCAATATTGTCTACTGGCAAATGCACATCTGAATCAATAATAGTATCATCTGCAATTTGCAGATCCCAAAGTGTGCTTGAAGCACCTCTAGTAACTGTAAGTTCTATATCACTATCAGTTGCTTCAACAGCATTTACAATTTCATCAATTGGTGCTTCAAGTATCGGACTTGATACACTTGGACTTGTTTGTTGTACCGATCCTAAATTTGTAAAATCAGTTGGTCCAGGATTGTATGTCAAGATAACAACATTTTCATTTCTTACTTTATCAAATCTTGCTTCTCTTGCAATTAATGTTCCTGTTGCTCCACCTGCTCCTGTAAGTTCTAAGTTTGCACTTGATGGGTCAAACAATGTACTTGATTCTGGCTCTACTACAATTCTTCTAAATCCAGAGTAAGTAATTAATTGTTTTGTTTGGTTTGCAGGAAGTACACTATATTTTGTTACGTTTCTTAAATCTTCGAATTCATCATATGATGATACAGCTTGATCTAAATAATCTTTTGTGACAGCATCGTTAGCATCTGTAGGATCTAACAAGTTAGCAATTTTATTACTACTCATATCCATTGTTGCTTCCATTGCTGTTGATCCGTTAAGTGCCATAAAGCCTGGATCAAATCTATTTGCACCTGTAAGTTGTGCTGTGCCGTCGTGTCCTAAACGTCTGCTTACATAATTTGCAATAGCTTTTTCTGTAGGAACTGCTGTATCAGATAAGTCTGTAAATAATTCATCATTTGAGAATTCATCAATAGTAACACCTTCTTTGAATCCTAATGATGCCGCTCTTGAAATACCAACTTCACCTGCAAATGTAATCGAACCAGTTGATTGATCTACAACAAAGAATTTACCTACTCTAAAGAATCCATCGTTATCAGATGTAATAAAGAACACTCTACCTTTTCTACGTTCCCAAACCTGTGAACTTGTTGCATTATCAGCATCAGTATAATAACCTGCTTTTGATAATGCGCCGCCAATTGGTTCGCCTAACAACACGTTTGGATAGTTACTTGTGTTAAATCCGCCTGTACCAATTTCTGTAAAGTCATGTCCTGTTGCTCTAAGTAATGATATAGCTACTGTAATTTCTGCTGTTGTTCCGCCTATCAAACCAGCTAAAATATCTCTTGCTGTAGTAGCAGCACCAATATTGTTACTAGTATCGCCAGTAACATCACTTGCTCCTATAGCTTGTGTTTTAATATAGTGTGGAGAGTCAACTCTTTCGAATGTTCCTGTACCAACTACGTGTGCACCAAATGTACTTCCGTTTGTAGGTACTGATAGTGCTTGATCATCAAACAGTTCAAATTCGTTAGATGTAGCATTGCCTATAAAAAATTCAACAGCATTTAATTGTGTCATTCCTTCTACATCATAGAATTTAACTTTTTGTCCATTTACTAAATTATGTGCGGCTGTAGTATTAACTGTTATTACGTTAGTCCCTCCAGCTACTGTAACAGTATTAATTGCTCCTGCAAATACAGCTCCATATTCTATAATCTGTAGTGTTCTAGATCCATATGTAAATATCATTCCGCCACTATAACCTGCATCACCTGGACGTTTGATTGTTTGTGATGTTCCGTCAGTTGAATCTATAACAACTCTTAAAGCATCTGCTGTTTCAGTGATTTCATTAATAGCCATGTATGTGTCAGTTGCGTTTGCACCCATCTGACCAGTGCCACCAACCAAACTAGCTTGTAGTGCATTGTTAGCAGGATCTAATGTAATCGGAACATATTGAAAGTCAGTATCAAATACAGCTTTGATTTCTGTACTAGATAGGTCTAAGTTTTGATCATCTTTAGTAGTAAATCCTGTACTTCTATAAGTAACCAAATCGCTTTCATCAAAGTTAATAGCTGTGCTTGGACGCTCAGTAATATTTTGATTATTTACACCGTCAAATATTAATGTTTCACCATGTCTATATTCTATTATGTCGTTATGTGCTAAAGCCTCTTGTAAGTCTGGGAAGAAATCATTGTTACTTGATCCTTCTTGAATTGATAGCCTGTAAATATCGTTATTAAATGTTCCTGCTGTAGTATTGTATACAGTTGCAACCTTAACAGTAATATCGTTTGCAGGACTTGTTCCCCCGATGCTTGTTCCTGCAATCACTATATCATCATTCACAGCAAAGCCGCTACCACTATTTGCAATAGTAATTTGTGCTGTTGTTGCTCCTGTGATTGTAACATTAAATCTTGCACCTGTACCTGAACCAGTTGCTGAGAACATTGGTTGATCTAAGAATATACCTGTTGCTCCAGGTAGTGTTCCTGTAAACCCAGCACCAGTTCCTATTGTAGCATCAAGTGTATCAATACCTGTTGCTACAGGTGCTCCACCTGCTCCAGATACACCGTCATTGTCTGGTGTTGATAAATTTTGTACATTTGTAATTTTATAATTTAAAGGTCCTGCTGTTGGATGGTCAATAAAAATAAAACTATTTTTTAATGGTCTTTCTCTAAAGTCATATGCTGTCAATGTAACATCTTGTAAATCGTTTGTAAAAGATCCTGTTGGATATGTAAATGCTTTTACTGATTGTACTTGATCTCTTGATGTAACAACCTGATCTGGAATTTCATTAGGATCAGCTCCTTCTGCTACTAATCCAAAGTTACCATAACCGTTTGAACCGTTTAATGATCTAATCTCTGAACCATTTGCTGCATAATATGCCGCATGTGTGTAGTAGGTAAACATACTAACCATTTCAGAAAACGCACCATTGTTAGTAACAAGTGCATATGCTAAGTCGTTAATATTTGTAAAGTCGTTTCCTAGTATAGATCTGTTACCAGCTGTTTGTAGGAATATGTCTTGTATTGTATCATTTACATCATGTCCTGGATCACCTGGAGAATCTGTGCCTGCTTTTGTGTAACCATTCCCATTATTACTGTTTGGATCTAAGTAAAGTACAGCTCTACCTAGTCCACTATCATAGTTTGAAATAGCGTTAACCTGGTAACGTACACCTTCAAAATAGAAAGGTGCTGGTAGCTGTGGTAAACGTAGTTTTAAACCTTGCGGTTCGCCGCCTACATCTAAACTTTCTACACCTATAGCAAATGGCCCTAAAGCAACATTACCACCACTTATGTTTACTGTTGTCGAGTCGCCACTGTTTGCAAGAATACGCATAGGTATATTACCACAATATGCATCAACGTACATACCACCTCTAAACACTTTTTTGTTTTCACTCTTTGAAAAACTTGATGCTGTTTGTATGTAAGGTGATTTAGTTAGTACTTGCCCATCTGGATCAAGCACACACATAAAGCCACCATGTCCTTGCACTGTAACATTACGTACAATAGTTGCATCGTCCATTAAGAACACATCCATTTGATCGTTACGTAATGGTGGGTTCCAAACACTAGGTTGTTCTAGTCCAAATTGAACAATGTCAATTAATGCACCTATCACTGATACATCATTTACAACTTCAACCCACTTATCGTCTGTTAATACTATATTTCCTGTGTTTACTTCTGTAACTTCATCAGCTGATGAACTTGTATGAGCTGTTAGAGCTCTATAGTATCTAGCACCTCCACCAGTACCTCTTTGTACAAAAGCACCTTGCTCATAAGTTACATCAGTAGCCCATACAGTTGTTGAAGCACCTAAACTTATGTCTGGATCAAAATTTGTTCCTGCACTCTTACTTGGTGCAATTCCTTGTACAAGTTGTGCCGCTAATGTACTAATATGTCCAATAGCTGCTGCTGTTTCATTTTCTTGTCCTGAAAAACCGTTGCCAACATAAGCACTAAAGTATTCACCCTGGTTCTCTAATGCAAATTCTTTGCCACCTCTTTGTAAATCTTTAATCAAACCATCTACAATATAACCTGTATCTCTTCTACATTTTGCTTCGTTATAAACAAAGTTTAAGAAGTTGCTATCAATAAAATCAATAACATCATCAATAAGTGCTGATGCTCCTGCATCAATTGCTGCTTTTGCAGCTTGTTCTGCCGCAGATTCATTAGTGACTACAGGAAATACTTCTGCTGGCAAACCGCCTATACCATTTGCTGTAATTACATCTGTAACTATAGTAATTAATGTATCTAGTTGTGTTGCTTCTGTTGCTGTTGCGTTGTTTCCTGCTGTGCTTTGATTTTCTGTATTACCAGTAGTTGGCGTTATAACAACACCTTGAACTACATTTGATATTACACCACTAATGTGTTGATATGCCGCTACAGTTTTTGCTTGTTGTGCTACAGGAAGTTGTGCTACAGCACCTTCAAAATAACTTTCAGCAACTATTCTTGATGCATAGTTACCACCATATAAAATATCATAAGTCAAACCATCGACTAGATATTTTGCATCACGTAAACATTTTGCTTGACTATAACCTGCCGCTGGACCATTAGCATTTACAAATGCTACAACTTCTTCTGCAAGGAAGTCTCTATTTAATTGTAGCCTTGATGCTGCATCGTCTGCATCGGTAGTTGGTAATGCTCCTGGTGCAGGGAATACTAATGGATCAGCAGATTGATCTGTGCTTTCTGCACCATTAGTAATGATGTCAATAATTTCGTTAAAGTATGCAAGTAGTCTTGTGTTTGTTGTTGCATCTCCGCCGCCGTTTGTTGCTAGTGTTTGAGCACCATCTCTTAAAAATGTAATTGCTTGTACAGTTGCGTTAAATTGATCACTCAAAACATATGCACTATTTGCTCTTTGATATGCAAGACCATTTGTTACAGCATTATAGTTTGTACCAAATGCTATATCGTAACCTGCTCCTTCTAAAATAATTGCACTATCTCGTCTACACTTTGCTTCATCATAAGTGTAACCAGTGTTTACAAAGTTTGCGTTAATAAATGCAATTACTTCATCAATAATAAATTCTTTGTTGCTTTTAATTATTGCCGCTGACTTAAGATATTTTCCTAAGTTGTTGACACTAGGTCCAACATTAATTGACCTTGTATTGTCGTTTAGATAGTTAAATCCAAAGAATCCAGTTACTTCGCCTGACTGGTTAGTAAATGGTGTACCTGTTGTAAGAATAGTATTGCCATCAAACTCTCTATCTCTATAAAAATATGTTTGCGCCCATTTACTTTGTGATACACGATTCTTAGGACGTATAATTACTCGTCTAAATTCATCACCTTTAAGTGATACGTTGTTTGGAAGTCTAATTGGATAATCTTCTTCGTAAATACCTGTTTCAACTCTAATAGTCAATTGCTTTGCTTTTACAAAGTTACCCATTTCAAGTTCTTCACCTGGTGCTTGCGTTGCATTATCTTGCGTAGCGTCAAACTCAATTGGCTCAAGAAGTTGCATAAAGAAAGTTGTTTCGTTTGTTGTTTGGCTAAATGTTATAATTCTACCAACAGCACCCGAACGTTTACCTTTAATAACTTTGCCTGGTAATGCGTCAACGTTATCAGGATTTGTTTGATCTATAAATCCACTTGTGTTGTTATCAACTGTTAAGAAGTATCTACTACCAAATACAATATCAGCACCAACATTGATTCCGTTTTCAATGATGTTATTTAACAATACAACATTGTTATTAATACCTGCAGCTGCGTTTGGTTCTGCACCCCCGCCTACACCATCACTAACTTGTGTACCTGAACGATCTTGTGAAAACTTAGTTTGATATCTTAAACCAAAACTACCTACTCCACCATAACTACCAAACAAGCTATTGTCAAATGGTATTGTTAAATCTTCATCTGTAAATAATTCTACAGTTGTTGAATCAATAACCTTAACGAAAAGACTTTCTCCGTTAATAGTTGACTGTCCGCCACTTACATCAAAAAATTCAATAATATTTTTATCTACTAATCCGTGATCACTTTGTGTCTTTGCTGTTGCAGGATTAGTTCCGTCATATGCTGTCAACCCATCGTTAGTTGCAAGTAATGGCTTTTCATTTAATCTTTTATTTTGTAGTACAGCGTCAACTAATAGTTCGCCTAAAAATCTAAATGCATCTTTGGTTTGTTTCAGCTGTGTAGTAATTGCTATTCTACCGCTTACACTTGAATAATATCTTTCAGCTGCTGTTCTTGTTAAACTGTTTGCGTTTGTTCCTCTGTTTGCATCTATTCTTAATGAATCAATTATTAAGCCTAAATCTCTTTTACACGTATCAACATTGTATGTAAAATTTGGATAGTTGAATTTTATATAAGCTGATACCTCGTTAATTAAAAAGTCTTTGTTAAGTTTTAATGTTGCGTTTGTAATTGGTGATGCAGGATTCTCAACACCTTGTGTATCAGTTACACAATCTGTAGTCACTCCTCCTGTTGTATGAGCAAGAGTTTGGAAATATGGCCCTGGCTCTTCAGGTGCTGTTTTTATTAATTCTTCCGCTCTACGTGCCGCGGCATTAATTGTTCTAAAAGCATATATGTCTGAAGTACCTTCTTTACCAGCAGGCACCCCTTGCATACTGTCGTCACCAATTGTACTTACGTGTAAAACTTCTGGTGAGCTATAAGATGTGTTGTCAACATAATATTTTGTAGCGGCTTGTAAGTCAACTGGACCATTTGGTGTGCCATCACCTTTTAAATCTCCTGGATGATCATTTAGGAACAAAGGTCCTTCCATCTCATCACCTTGGCGCCTTACAATACTTTCTCTAGGCATACCAACATCTTTTAAGAAGTTGCCTGTTAGTGTGCTATCAAATCCAGCATCAGTAATTGTATGTGTATCACTAGCTGATATTGTTCCTGCCACAGATATTTTGTTTGCCGCAGCTTCTGTAATAGATTCTGTTACAGCTTCTTCTCTAGTGGCAAAAAATGATAATTGATCATCTGTTGCATATCTAATAAAGTAAGTTGTTCCACTTACTAATCCACTTGGATCAGTATCTTCAGATTGGAATATAAATGCTGTACCATTAGCACCACTATCAAATCCGTGTCCTGAAATAAATGCATTACCATCTACATATGCTGTTATGTTTTTTACATACTGTGTTCTTCCAGGAGGCTCAGCTTGAATTCTAATTGGTAATCCGCTAGTAATATATCTTCTATCTGCATAGCCTCTGGTAATTACTAGATCGTCAATTGAATAATTAGTTGTTTTACCTGGCTGGTTGTTTAGACTGTTTGCTGCACTTTCTGTAATAGCAACGCCTGCTAGAGCAAAACCACCGGCGTCAACATGAGCACCAAAAGATGGAGCAACGTTGTCATCAACTATTGCACGGAAAACTGTGGATAAAATAAGTTTACCAGGTACACTTGTAGTATCTACAGTGATACTATCATTTTGTGCTCCTAATTCTGTATCACTTGCTATAGTGCTGTAAATAATTTCAGTACCAGTACTATTTGTAGTAATAATTTTACCACCTTCTAGTGTATCTGGTGTGTCACCTAGTGTAGTGAATCCAATTTGTCCGCCTTGGCCAAAAACTGCATAAAGTTCTTGGAAGTTTTCATTAGTTTTACGAAACGATTCTCTAATACTATCGCCGGTGCCGTCATTACCCTCAACACCAATATTTACTTCTTGTTTTGCCATATTATTTGCTCCAAAATAGGTAGATTACCATTGTTAAACATATTTATCGTTTGTTTTTATAATCCTAATGTAAATACATGTATGTTTATAAAAGAGTATACTGTACAAACAAACCACACTCGTAAAAGCAAATTAGGTGTTGAGCATACTTATAACCGTAAACAAACTGTTGCTGTATTTAAGTGTGATAGCTGTGATAGGGAATTCAAGCGGTTAAGAGGCCGTATGGATCCTAAGCGTTTAAGCAATAATTATTTTCATGTATGTGAAAATTGTGATTCTAAGGTATTTGCACAGAAAAAAGGTATAGAAAAGAAGCAAATGTGGGATTTACCTGCTAGTTCTGATATACCTATCAGCAAACTTTAAACAGCAAATGATTCACCACAGCCGCAGCTGGCTGTAGCATTAGGATTTACTACTTTTAAATAAGAGCCTCCTAGCTCTTCTACATAGTCAACAGTGCAACCAAACACAAACATTTCTGCCATAGGATCTAACCATAGATTTCCTACTGTTGCTTCTTTGTCGGTTACACCCCATTCGTATTGAAAACCAGAACAGCCTCCACCTTTGACTGACAAACTTACATTAGGTTTGCCTACTTTTTTTAAGTAGTCTTTAGCGTTTTCTGTAATATTTAGGACCATTAATCTTTCTTCCAGATAGTCCAGGCACCATATGCTATTGCAAGTCCTGCTGCAATTTTAGCAAGAGGTGCTAAAAATAAAACCATTAATCCTAAAGCAATCAAAGCCGCTCCATCCCAAGATGTGCGTTCTTTTACTCTTGCATCAATCCATTTTTTAAGCATGTTTTTCTCCATCTTTCATTACAGCACCTTGTGTTCTCATTGCTCTAGTTTCTCTTGGAAGATCAGTAGATTTTCTTACAGGAACTTGTGTTCTTTTATTACCGTTAGGCACTGTTGAATCTACTGTAGGTGCTACAATCTTATCAATTTTAAGATCTTTACCACTGTCTATATACATTATCTACTCCTTACGAAAGCGTCTAAACTTTCTAATGTTTTTGTTTGTCTTGCTATTTTGCGTTCTAACACTGTGATAGCAGACCTTTGCTTACGGAGTTGATCTTCTAAACTTTGTACATAACGTTGCGTAGGAATTTGATTCTCGCTACCATCTTCACTGACCATTACAATATGATCTACACCTTGTCCTTTTAATCCTCCTGTAACTCTATTAGGATTTTTATCCGACGTAGGCGAAGGTTGGGCTTCCGGTTGTTTCCGTCCGTACATTTTGTTCAAATAACTCATTATTCTTCTCCGTATTGTATTTATGCAGGGCTATACTTGCAAGATTCTTTGCTTTGCTTTCGCACATGATATCTGCATATGGCAAGAAAGATAAAGCATAATCATTAACTACATTGTTAGGAAAGTAATCACTGTGGGCTCTAAGTTTTGCTTTTTTGTATCCTGCTTCTAGTAGTTGTTTCATATCAGGCATGGTATCGTGTGTAAAATCTGTGGGTAAATGCTCATCTCTGCTGTAGGAATAATGTATTACTGGACGTACACCACGCCATGAGTCCATTATGCGTAGATATCTATCGTCGGTTGGTTCAATGTATTCTCCTTCACGGCACCAGTGATGGTGTATGTCAAGAACGAGGGCACAGGTGTCGACAAGTTCCAAACTTGCGTCGATACCCCATTTGTTCTCGTCGTTTTCGATCGTAATTGTATTTCTCGCCTCCGGAGATAATCTTGTGTCAACGACGTTTTTGATACCGGCTGGACCCTTACGGCCGGAGATGTGGACATTGTTTTTAAAGTCTTGGAAGGTACGGCCGTATCCCATCCAGCGTATGACATCGGTGTGATATTCAAATTCTTCTATGCTCCTCTCAACTATTTCTTCGTTGTCGCTTGCAAGTACAGTAAATTGGCCTGGGTGCATCGATAATCGGACATCGAGG
>Ga0163109_10002668_pt1 | contig 13831 bp, 8 predicted proteins | sample CRUFie1St13metaG_FD_108704 | JGI IMG/M metagenome (GOLD analysis project Ga0163109, IMG submission 108704) | Marine microbial communities from the Costa Rica Dome - CRUD Field 142mm St13 metaG | ecosystem: Environmental > Aquatic > Marine > Oceanic > Photic zone | place: Costa Rica: the Eastern... | reverse complement strand
AGGTGCTCAAGGTGCTCAAGGTGAACAAGGTGAACAAGGTGCTCAAGGTTCAAGTCCTCAAGGTGCTCAAGGTGCAACGGGTGTTCAAGGTGCTCAAGGTGTCCAAGGTGCTCAAGGTGCTAGTCCAACAGGTGAACAAGGTGCTCAAGGACCTAAAGGTTCACAAGGTGCTCAAGGTGCCAGTCCTCAAGGTGCTCAAGGACCAAAAGGTGAACAAGGTGAACAAGGTGCTCAAGGTTCAAGTCCTCAAGGTGCTCAAGGACCTCAAGGTGCTCAAGGACCTCAAGGTGCTCAAGGTGCTAGTCCAACAGGTGAACAAGGTGCTCAAGGACCTAAAGGTTCACAAGGTGCTCAAGGTGCTAGTCCTCAAGGTGCTCAAGGTAATCAAGGTGCTCAAGGACCACAAGGTGCTCAAGGGTCAAGTCCTCAAGGTGCTCAAGGACCTCAAGGTGCTCAAGGACCTCAAGGTGCTCAAGGAGCAAGTCCAACAGGTGAACAAGGTGAACAAGGTGCTCAAGGTGTAACAGGTGCTCAAGGTGCTAGTCCTCAAGGTGCTCAAGGTGCTCAAGGACCACAAGGTGCTCAAGGACCTCAAGGTGCTCAAGGTTCAAGTCCTCAAGGAGCTCAAGGTGCTCAAGGACCAAAAGGTTCTCAAGGTGCTCAAGGTGCTAGTCCAACAGGTGAACAAGGTGAACAAGGTGCTCAAGGTGCAACAGGTGCTCAAGGTGCAAGTCCTCAAGGTGCTCAAGGTGCTCAAGGACCACAAGGTGCTCAAGGTGCAAGTCCAACAGGAGCTCAAGGTGCTCAAGGTGCCAGTCCAAAAGGTGACCAAGGTGCTCAAGGTGCTCAAGGTGCTAGTCCAACAGGTGAACAAGGTGCTCAAGGTGCAACAGGTGCTCAAGGTGGTCAAGGAAGTAAAGGTCAAAAAGGTGCAAATGCATTAGGAACATTAATTGGTGGCGCTGAAATAGGTGGAAGTGGTGGATTCGCATACTCGGCAACAGACGGATTATTAACATTTACAAGTGGAAGTACAAAATTTGTAGTATTAATGTATACAAGTGGTTCTTCTTAAAATAAAATAAAAGGTTACAATGATTGGTGGTTTCTTAAAATCTCAACATACTTTACTAAATCTATCAGGTAATACTGCCGCAATAGGTACACTTCAAACAGGTTCTTCTATTGTAGGTGTTAGTATTGTTGGTAACCCATATACAAATAATAATGACATTCCAATAAATTGGACAGGTAGTTACGATGATTTTTCATATCTTCAATTAAATGAAAATGAGGTTATCAAAGATGTAGGACCAATAGGTACAAGACTTTGGAAATCACTATACACATTAGAAACACCATCAGGTTCACTAACTCTCGATGAAGATGAATACATCATGGTTGCTCAAAAAAATAGAGCATTTAGTTGGGACGAAGAAACTGAAACTACATCATCTTTTCAAAGCGGATGGAATGTTTTCTTTGAACAATTAGATGGTCTTGAGTGGGGAAATGCAAGTGATTATGACAATCATTACTTAGTAAGACTAAAAGAAGATAATTCTACATTCGAATATGTACCAATTATAGATGGTGTACAAGAAGTAAATGAAGATGAACCTATATATGGATATTTTGATGTTAGAAGTTTAGATGTAGAAGAATCTGACCTATTCATGGTAAATAGATTCGTAGTACACAACTTTTTTAATGGTGATGAGGGATGTTCAGTTCAGTATAATAATGTACCAAGATGTAGTGGATATGGACCAGCAAGTTTTGCATTTGATGATACAAGACCAAACAATGTAGCAAAAATCAGTAATATTTGTTACAACTTTAGTGGTACAAACGCTAGTTTTCCAGATGGTACTGCATTATGTTTAACTGTAGATAATTTCGATTGGTTCTCAAATTGTAGTTCTTGTACCGATTCAGACTCTTCAACAGGTCCTAAAGGTTCAAAAGGTCAAAAAGGAGAGGAACATCTGGCACCAGCTGGACAACTTGGACCAACAGGTGCTCAAGGTGCTCAAGGTGCAGCAGGTTCTCAAGGAAAAGTTGGGTCTGCTGGTGCTCAAGGAGCTTCAGCTGATGTGGCCCTAAATGGTGCTCAAGGTGCTCAAGGAGCGGCAGGTTCAGACGCCCCAACAGGCGCAACAGGCCCTCAAGGTGCAACAGGTTCAAAAGGAAATACAGGCCGAGTAGGTAGGCCAGGTTCGGCAGGTGCAGACCCACCAACAGGAAATTTAGGTAGAACAGGTGCAAAAGGAAATACAGGCGCAGCAGGTGCAAAGGGTTCAACAGGCGCAACGGGTAGAACAGGTGCAAAAGGAAATACAGGCGCAGTAGGTCAAAAAGGTTCAACGGGTAATCAAGGTAGAACGGGTGCAAAAGGTAATACAGGCGCTGCAGGTAATAAAGGTGCAAAAGGAAATACAGGCGCAACAGGTGTAAAAGGAAATACAGGTATTGCAGGTCAAAAAGGTTCAACGGGTGCAACAGGCCATAAAGGAAATACTGGCGCCGCAGGTCAAAAAGGTTCAATGGGTGCAACAGGCCATAAAGGAAATACTGGTGTGCCGGGTGCGGCAGGTGTAGACGCTCCAAGTGGAAACACAGGTAGACAAGGTGCAAAAGGAAATACAGGCCGAGTAGGTAATCAAGGTGCTCAAGGTGCAGCAGGTGCAACAGGCCATAAAGGAAATAAAGGTGCAAGTGGAAACCAAGGTGCTCAAGGCCCACAAGGTGTAAAAGGAAATACAGGTAGACAAGGTGCAGCGGCTGAAACAGGCGCTCAAGGTGCTCAAGGTGCAACAGGTGTAAAAGGAAATAAAGGTAGTGGGGGTAATTTTGGTGCTAAAGGTAACTTAGGTCGTACAGGTTCAAAAGGAAATAGGGGCGCCGCAGGTGCTAAAGGTTCGACAGGTGCAACGGGTAGAACAGGTGCAAAAGGTAATACTGGCGCTGGAGCTCCAAAAGGTGAAGGTGGTGCTCAAGGTCCACAAGGTTTAAAAGGTGCAACTGGCCCTCAAGGTGCAACAGGCCCTCAAGGTGCAACTGGTGTTAAAGGTAATCAAGGTGCAACAGGTCAAAAGGGACAAAAAGGTTCTGAGATGGACCCCGAAGGAATATTAGAGCCAGACTTTGATGGTGAAACAGGTGCACAAGGTGCTCAAGGTGCAGTTGGGAATAGTGGAAACACAGGTAGACAAGGTGCAAAAGGAAATACAGGCGCAACAGGTGATAAAGGGAATAGAGGTACGGCAGGTCCAAAAGGTGAAGGTGGTGCAACAGGTCTACAAGGTGCAAAAGGAAATACAGGCCCTCAAGGTGCAACAGGCCCTCAAGGTGCAACTGGTGTTAAAGGTAATCAAGGTAATCAAGGTTCTAAGGGACAAAAAGGTTCTGACATGGACCCTGAACAAATATTAGAGGAAGATTTTACTGGTGAACAAGGTGCTGCAGGTGCTCAAGGTGCTCAAGGTGCAGTAGGTGGTTTAGTAGATGAAGGTGCTAGGGGAGCTCAAGGTGCAACTGGTGTAAAAGGAAATACAGGCGCTGCAGGTAATCAAGGTTCTCAAGGTAATCAAGGTGCAAAAGGTAATACAGGCGCTGCAGGTAATAAAGGTCAAAAAGGTAATTTAGGTCGTAATGGTCATAAAGGAAATACCGGCGCAGCAGGTAATCAAGGTTCTCAAGGTAATGACGGAGTTCAAGGTGCTGAAGGTGCTCAAGGTGCGGCAGGTGCTAAAGGTGCTAAAGGTAATCAAGGTGCAAAAGGAAACCGAGGTGCTCAAGGTGCTCAAGGTGCAAGTGGTAACAAAGGTCAAAAAGGTAATTTAGGTCGTGATGGTAAAATAGGAAACCCAGGCGCAGCAGGAAATCAAGGTTCTCAAGGTAATGACGGAGTTCAAGGTGCAGTAGGTTCTCAAGGTGCTGCAGGTGCTAAAGGTAATCAAGGTGCTCAAGGTGCAAAAGGAAACCAAGGTGCTCAAGGTGCTCAAGGTGCTGTGGGTCAAAAAGGTAAAAAAGGTGAACCAGGTGCAACGGGTGTAAAAGGTAATACAGGCGCTGCAGGTAATCAAGGTTCTCAAGGTAATGCCGGAGTTCAAGGTGCAGTAGGTTCTCAAGGTGCAGCAGGTGCTAAAGGTAATCAAGGTGCTCAAGGTTCAAAAGGTCAAAAGGGACATAAAGGAGTACAAGGTGCTTCAGGTGATGAAGGTGCTCAAGGTGCTCAGGGTGCAACTGGTGTAAAAGGTAATACAGGCGCGGCAGGAAATCAAGGTTCTCAAGGAAATCAAGGTGCAAAGGGTAATCGAGGTGCTCAAGGTGCAAGTGGAAACCAAGGTGCTCAAGGTGCAACTGGTAACAAAGGTAATATAGGTTCAACAGGCGCATCAGGTAATGAAGGTGCTCAAGGACTTCAAGGTGCAACTGGTGTAAAAGGTAATACAGGCGCGGCAGGTGCAAAAGGTAATAAAGGTGCAACGGGTAACAAGGGAAATAGAGGAGCACAAGGTAACGCAGGTGCAGTAGGTTCTCAAGGTGCAACTGGTAACAAAGGTAATAGAGGTTCAACAGGCGCATCAGGTGATGAGGGTGCTCAAGGTTCAAAAGGAAACAAGGGACATAAAGGAGTACAAGGTAACGCAGGTGCTAAAGGTTCAACAGGTGGAGAGGGTCGACAAGGTTCAACAGGTGCAACGGGTGAAACAGGCGACGCAGGTGCTAAAGGTCAAAAAGGTAATACAGGTCTTACAGGTATAAAAGGTAATACAGGCGCATCTGGTGATGAAGGTGCTCAAGGTTCAAAAGGTCAAAAGGGTAATACAGGTCCACAAGGTAATGCAGGTGCTAAAGGTAGTAAAGGTAACTTAGGTCGTACAGGCGAAACAGGTGACGCAGGTAACAAAGGTAAAAAAGGTAATACAGGCGCAGTAGGTACTAAAGGTTCTAAAGGTAATAAAGGAAATACTGGCGCAGTAGGTGCTAAAGGTAATCAAGGTGCTCAAGGTGCTCAAGGACCAACAGGAACAGTAGGAACGGGTGGTGGAGCAGGTGCTCAAGGTTCTCAAATACCTGGCGATGGATACTTTGAAGTTACTGGTGGTGTACTAACATTTAAACCTGAAGGTTGGTCTGAGGGTGATGATGTTTACATAGTAAGGTCTGTACATAGTGGTAGCTTTTACTAAAATTATTTTAATATTTATATACAAACATCAAATAAAAAGTTATGAGAACAAATTTTGGATTCGATAGAAACCCTTATAGATGGGATGTTAATTTCAACGATTATTATTGGTTTAAAGATGGATTTACTCTACAAGAGTTACAAACCATAGAAGGTATGACCAAACAAATTGAGTTTCAAGACGCAGTAACAGGCGAAGGTCAACAATCAAAAAAATCAGATTATAGAAAATCAAGAATAAAGTGGTGTCCTCAAAATCAAGAATGGGGATGGGTATACAAAAAACTTCACGATATGATTGCAGAATCAAATAATAAAATGTGGAAGTTTGATTTATCTACCATGAATGAACAAATTCAATATACAGAATACTATGGAACACAAGAAGGTGGATATGAATGGCACATGGATTGTGGAATTGAAATACAAAATCAAAGAAAAATATCAGTAACTGTACAACTTTCAGATTCAGATGAATACGAAGGTGGTGATTTAGAGTTTAATATTGGTAAAAAACTTGTTGCACCAAGAGTACAAGGTGCTGCAGTAATATTTCCATCATTTTATTTACATAGAATAACTCCTGTAACAAAAGGTGTAAGAAAATCTTTTGTATTATGGGTAGGTGGTGAACCATACAGATAGGATATGCAAAAAACAACTTTACCAACGGCTTTAGTTTATGGTTGGAATAGATTTGGAAGATATGAACTTACATCAGATGTCTATTTTCAAGAAGGTTTGTATGAAAAAGTAGTAGTACACTCATATCCTTCAAGTAAAAACTTTAAACTACATTTATCTAAACATAAACCAGATGTTATTTTTCATTTTGGTAAGTTACCTATTGAATTAGAAGAAATAGATAATCTAATAGTTGAATCAAAAATAATTGGTAGTGAAGAAATACTAAGTGACAACATTATTGCAAATGATATAGTTTGTAATTCAACATTTTGGGCTTGTTCAACAAATGAAATTTATAGTAATGAAGAAACCCCATTATTATCAGTATTTACACCAACATATAAAACAGAAAAAAGAATTTTTAGAACATACAAATCTTTAGTTGAACAAACATATCAAAATTGGGAATGGGTAGTTGTAGATGATTCACCTGAAGACCATAATTTAACTTGGGAAATGTTAAATCATATAGCAAAGTTAGATTATAGAGTAAAACCACATAGAATACTCCCAATATCAGGTGGAAATGTGGGTGAAGCAAAACACAGAGCGGCTATGTTATGTGATGGTGAGTGGTTATTTGAGTTAGACCATGATGATTGGTTAATATCAACTTGTTTAGAGGATGTACTAAATGCAAGTAGAAAACATAAAGACGCTGGATTTATTTATACGGATGTAACAGAAATAGAAAAAGATGATTCACCAAGAATTTATGGTCACATCGGTGATGATTGGTATCATCATCCTGATAATGGATTTGTGTGGGGATACGCAGGTCACACTTGGAAAAACATTGATAATAGAGATTGGTTAGTTCATCATTATCCAGAAATAAATCCAAAAACTATTAGATATAATATAGGAATGCCTAATCATTGTAGAGTTTGGCATAGAGATACTTATCATAAAATAAGAGGACATAGTAGAAACATATCAGTAGCAGATGATTTTGAATTAATTATTAAAACATTTTTAGAAACTAAATTTATACATCTGAAAAAAATGCTATATGTACAATATAATAATGGTGATTCTACTGTTGATAACAATAGAATAGATATTAATCGAAGAGCAAGGTTGATTAGAGATTATTATGATTTTCAAATCAAAGAAAGATTTGAAGAACTTGGAAAAGAAGATTGGATGTGGGATGATGAGGCAGGACATTCTATAAAAGAAATTGGTTATAGGGATGACAATCGATATTATGAAAATGAAGAATCTGTTAATTATATAGTAGAATAATATGAAAGTTTTATTTACAGTAGGATATCAAAACAAACCACTTAGTTATACTGATTGGAAAGAAAATGGTACAGGTGGTTCTGAGTATTGTGTTATTAATTTAGCAGATAAGTTTGGTCGTGATGGTCATGATGTTTATGTTACAGGACAAGTTAAACAAGAAACATATAATAATGTAAAATATCTTGATTATAGAAATCTTCCAAATAATCAACACTTTGATGTAGTAATTGCATCAAATTATATACACTATTTTAAACACCTTGAAGAAAAAAATATTACATTTGACAAATCGTACTTTTGGATACATAATTTAGAATTTTATCCATTTTACAATGGTGAGGTTTTACCAAATAATGGATTAGACTATCTAAATCATTCTAAATTAACAAATATAATTGCAGTATCAGAATGGCAAAAAGGTAAATTAGTTAAAAAATATAATATAAATCCAGATAAAGTAAAAGTCATAAGTAATGCAATAAATCCACAAGATTTTGATGATATTTCACAAGAAAAATTTAAAGATAAAGTAATTTATACATCAGGACCAGATAGAGGGTTATGGAACTTACTTCAAATATGGGATGATTTAAAAAAGATAAATCCTAAATTAACATTATGGATTGCAAACCCACCTTATACTGACAATTGGGACGAATGGAATAGAATCAAAAGAGATTTTCCAAATTATGATAAAAATTTTGATGTACATTATTTAGGTTCTTTAAATCCATCCGATTTGATTAGACAAATTAAATCTTCTGAGTGGTGGATTTATCCATCACAATATCCTGAAACATATTGTATAACCGCTCTTGAAATGATGATGGGTAGAGTGAAAGTACTATCAACAGATACAGGTAATTTAAAAACATTACTAAATAATAAAAGTACATTAATTAGTTCATTTACACATGGAAAAAATCAAGAACAAAAGTCACCTTTTTTAGAAGATAGTGATGAAGACATTGAAAATAAAAACGCAGGATTAATGAGATATACTTTTGTTGCGGCATATGCTTTTTCAAATGAACAAGGTGATAAATTAGAAGAAAATTTAAACAAAGCAGAAACATTTGCAAGAAAACAAAATTGGGATAATAGATATAAAACTTGGTTAAACATGATACAAGACACATTACCAGATGAGGCTAGGGGATTTAGACCACCTCAAGACTCACAAAGATTACATAATGATTTATATTCATATTGGGATAATAAAGAAGAATGGACAAAGAAGTTTATTACATACTCGGCTAGAACAAAAGAATGGGATTTGATTGTAGATGAACCTTTTGATAGTTGTTTTACATTCCCACTATTTACAGAAGAGTTTTGTAAAAAAATTAGAGAAGAGGCAGAATATTCAGACTCATGGACTGTTGATAGACATGAAAACTACCCAACAACAGATATGTTACTAACCGCAATCGGTATGGATGAAATATATAATGATGTCATGAAAGAGTATGTTATGCAACTTAGCATATATTTATGGGCGTTAGAAGGTAAAGGTTGGGATGATATGAAATCTGAAAACTTTTTAGCTAAATATAAACCAAATGCACAAGGACATCTTTCTATACATCATGATAGAGCAGATATTACTTGTTTGATACAATTATCAGACTTAGACGAGTACGAGGGTGGTGGTACTTGGTTTAGAAGACAAAAGAAGTTAGTAAAAGGTCCAATTGGTTACGCAACATTACACCCTGGCAATATAACACATAAGCACGGCGCAAGGGCTACAACAAAAGGTACTCGTTATATTGTAGTTTCGTTTATGGAAAATAGGGAAAGCTAATTATTTCCATATTTATATACATAGAGGAGAATTAAATGGCAGTAAATATTCCAATTTGGCCTGGCTCAGGTTCATTTACAAGTGGTTCATCAACTCCTTTCGGATACTTTGATGGTGATACACAATTTCAAAGTGACGCTCCGAAAGTTGCAGAATGGTGTGCGAAGAGATTAGGATATCCAATCGTAGATGTCGAATTACAAGATATAAACTTTTTTACTTGTCTTGAAGAGGCAGCTAATGAATATTCTTCACAAGTTAATCAATATAGAGCAAAAGAAAATATGTTATCCATACAAGGTTCTGCATTGGGTGGTGATTTAAAAGATACTGAAATCGCACCGAACCTAAGTGGTATGGTTAGTATAGCAAAAGATTATGGTACTGAAGGATTAAGTGGTGGACGAGTAACAGTATATACAGGTTCTTTTACAATGGTAGCAAATCAACAAATTTATGATTTGAGTGACGCAAGTGTTGTAAGTTTAGAAAGTGGTTCAGTAAGTGATGGAATTGTACTTAGAAGAGTATTCCATACACAACCACCAGCAATCATAAGATACTTTGACCCATTTATCGGTACAGGTTTAGGTTCTCAACAAATGTTAGAAACTTTTGGATGGGGTAATTATTCTCCTGGTGTCTCATTTATGATGCAACCTATGTTTGATGACCTTTTAAGATTACAAGCTATTGAATTCAATGACCTTATTCGTAAGTCTGCATATGGATTCCATGTTGATGGTAAACGAATTAGATTATATCCATTCCCACAATCTAAAGACGCAGGTGCAAAAGTATATTTTGATTATACATTAGAAAGTGAAAGTAAATCACCAATAGCAAATTCAAATGTTGTGAGTGATTTATCAAATGCACCATTTGGTAGACTAACATATACAAATATTAATAGTGCAGGAAAACAATGGATTGCAAGATATGCATTGGCATTAGCAAAAGAAATGTTAGGTGCAATTAGAGCTAAGTTTAGTTCTATCCCTATACCAGGTGCGGATGTAACACTTGATGGTGCTGATTTAAGAAATGAGGCATCTGCAGAAAAAGAAACTTTATTAACGGAATTGAAAGAAATGTTAGAATCAACTTCTCGTAGAGCATTAATGGAGGCGCGAAAAGAAGAATCTGAATTTTTAGAGGAAACTTTAAACAGAGTTCCAAGACCAATTTTTATAGGATAATAAATGGCGTTGTTCGGTGGGCAAAGAGACATGGATTTGTTCAATAAGTTGAACAAAGAACTTATCAATGATATTATTGATACACAAATCTATTACTATATGGTAGCGATTACGGAAACAAAATCAAACCTATATGGTGAAGGTAAAGATAAAGTATTTCACAATCCAATTAAAGTACCATGTTTAGTAGAAAGAAACCAAGCTTCACAAATATCTGATGAATTTGGTCAATCATATCAGCGTGAAGTTCAATTTAAGTTTTTAAGAGATTCATTAGTAAGTATTGATTTAGTACCTGAAGTTGGTGACATTATACAATGGAATAATGAATATCATTTGATTGATGCGGCATATTCATATCAATATTTCGCAGGTAAAAATCCTAAGTATTGGGATGGTGGTGAAACTCAAGGTTTAAATGTATCTATTATATGTGATACCCATGTAACACGACAATCAAGTATTAAATTAGTAGAAACAAGATTTGGTAATTCAAATCAAAATGATAATGAAGTACCAATAGGACTATAAGATGGCTATAAAATACAGAAATACAGATACAAGTAAACCTCAGATTATACAAACACAATCCTCTACATCTGTTGACCCTAAGTTAAACAAGGCAAAACAAATTAGAAGAGATAAAGACAATGTAAAAAATGTTAGTGTTGGTATTTACGATGTTGATTCTGCATTTAAAACATTTTTAGAAAAAGATGTAAGACCAACTGTTGAGGATGATGGAAGATTTTTTCCTGTACCTGTAATGTATGCTTCACCTGAAAAATGGGCAAGTGCACAACGAGATGGTTTTATGAAAGATGAAAACGGAATGATACTTACTCCCGTTATAGTTTTTAAAAGAGACAATCTTTCAATTAATACAGAATTATCAAAATTAAAAGTTGCACAGAACGAAGACGCACATCAAGCATTTGAAAGAAAGTATACTAAAACAAATAGATACGACCAATTTTCAGTTCTAACAGGTGAAAGTCCTAAAAGAGAATTTATGTCAGTCGAAAGACCAGATTATGTTGATTTACAATATGAAGTAATAGTTTGGTGTGACTACATGGAACAGGTTAATAAAGTAGTAGAACAAATTGTATTCTTTCAAGGAAGGTCTTTCGGTGAAAGATATAAGTTTGTAATAAAAGGTGATTCTTATAGTTTTGAAACTATCGCAGAGATGGGTCAAGATAGGATTACTAAAGCAACAATATCATTGGTAGCAAAAGCATATATTGTGCCAGAATTTGTTGGTTTGAACAATAATACAAAACGAAGAATATCAAAAGGAAAAGCAGTATTTACGGAAGCGCCATCACTTTCAGGTATTAAAATTACCAAAAAGAGTGGTAATGAATAATTTTTCCATATTTATATTAGTAGTAAACAATAAATTTTAAGTTATGACAGAAAAGATAGCAAAAAGTTTTTCGGAAGAAGAAGTTAAAAAAATTACGGAAATTCAAAGTAAGGTTATATCAATAACATCAAGAATAGGTGAGATTGAAATTAGCGTAACAAGTTTAGAAAATCAGTTTAGTGATTTGAAAAAAGAAAAAGGCGCTTTAATGGATTCTTACAATGAATTACTTAATGAAGAAAAAGAGTTAAGCGTGAAGTTAAGAGAGAAATATGGTGAGGGAACTTACGATATTAATACTAATACATTCACACCTAGCAAATAAGTATTCGTTTTCAAAATTTTTGGAGTATTTATATAAAGGTAAACCAAAGATTTTAATTTAGGAGAAAATAATGGCAGAAAGAATTGTTAGTCCAGGTGTATTCACAAGAGAAAAAGACCTATCATTTTTACCTCAAGGTATTGGTGAAATAGGTGCAGCACTTATAGGACAAAGTATTAAAGGACCTGCATTCGTACCAACCAAAGTCGAGTCCTTTCAAGAATTTACGCAGGTATTCGGTGGATTGACAGAAGATTCATATTTACCATATACTGCACAATCGTATTTAGAAGACGCAGGAACGGCAACTATTGTTAGAGTATTAGGACAAAGTGGTTATACTGTTGAACCTTTAGTTTTAAAGATTAGTGGTTCAGTAGCAGCGGTGATTCACCCAACTACAAAAGTTCCATTTGGAAATGTAGCAAACTCAACAGGTTCGTTTGATAAATCAGTAGTCACTAACTTAAGTGGTTCAGCCGCTTCACCAACAACAGAAGTATCAGCTTCAAACTTCGCACTATATTTAAGTGCTTCAGGTGCAGTAACAGGTTTATCAGAATCAGCAGTACTTGCAATCGCAACCGCATCATTGAACCCAACATCTACCAAGTATATTGGAAAAACATTTGGTTCATCTCCTAAAAATGGTTCGGAATTCGGTTATCTGTATCTAAACTTTAAAACATTCCAATCATCGTCTTTTGCCAGCGACCCTAATTGTGATGTAGAAATAGATACACTTAGAAAAACCGACTATACTAAAGCATATTGTGAGGCTACAACACCTTTCATCATATCACAAGATGTATCAGGTGTTACTAAAAACTTATTTAGATTCCACACACTATCACATGGTAATCCAACAAACTACGAATTTAAAATTGGTATTAGAGATATCAAACCAGCAAATGAAGTACCTGGTTCTGAATATGGAACATTCTCAGTAATAGTAAGAAGAGTAGATAGTTCTAAGATTCCTTATTCTGTTTTCGGTCAAAATGTACAAGATAGTGATGTTAGACCAAATATAGTAGAAGAGTTTAGTGGACTTAACTTAGACCCTAATTCACCTAACTATATTAAGAGAGTAATTGGTGACAAATATATTACTGTTGATAACAATGGTAAAGTTACTTCAAATGGTGACTATCCAAACGCATCTGTAAACATTAGAGTAGAAGTAAATTCTGATGTAGACGCGGGAGCAATCGATTCAAGTCTTGTACCATTCGGATTTGCAGCAGTTAAATCACCAATTCATAGTGGACACGATATACCAAGTCCAACATATGAACTAACTCAGTCAATTGCAGGTGAATTTAACAAGAGAGCATTCTTAGGATACTCATATGACTTTACAAATACAGATAACTTAAACTACTTAAATCCAATTCCAGATTCAAGTTCTGAAACTGTTGGTTCTAAGTTCTTACTAAGTAATTGTATTTCAAATGGAGCAGCAATTACACTAAACGATGGTATTATAGACAATAAAAAATTCAATGTACCATTCCAAGGTGGATTTGATGGATTCGCACCAAACAGAACAATACTTACAGGAGAAAACATTGTTGCAGGTAATATGCAAGGATTAGATTTATCATCAGCGACTGCAGGTGGTACGATTGCATTTAGAAAAGCTATTAACGCAATGTCAAACCCTGATGAGTATGATATGAATATGTTAGTTACACCAGGTGTAATCAATAGACTACACTCATCAGTAACTACTTTTGCAAAAGATATGGTAGAAGACAGACAAGACGCATTCTATGTAATGGACGCTGGGTCTTATTCAGATTCAATCGCAACAGTAGTTAACTCACTAAGTTCATTCGATTCAAATTATGTTGGAACTTATCATCCATGGGTTAAAATCCTTGATACAGATAAAAATAAGCCAGTCTGGGTACCACCAAGTGTTGTATTACCAGGTGTTATCGCATTTAATGACGCAGTTGCAGAACCATGGTTCGCACCAGCAGGTCTT
>Ga0163109_10002665_pt1 | contig 13836 bp, 13 predicted proteins | sample CRUFie1St13metaG_FD_108704 | JGI IMG/M metagenome (GOLD analysis project Ga0163109, IMG submission 108704) | Marine microbial communities from the Costa Rica Dome - CRUD Field 142mm St13 metaG | ecosystem: Environmental > Aquatic > Marine > Oceanic > Photic zone | place: Costa Rica: the Eastern... | reverse complement strand
TTCAATTTGTTGGTACCGCTCGGCATTGGCCGCCGGAATCACAAAATGCAGATCAGTATGCCGTGCCTGTAGCAACTGCATGGCCTCAGCAAATACAGGCATCAAATGCCGCACCTCTCCCTCGCGACTGCCGGGCAGCACTGCTAGCACCGTTTTGTTGGACGGTAGCACCATGGCGGCGCGGAGTTCGTCTGCTGCGGGTAACTGCTGGAGCTCGTCCACCAACGGGTGGCCCACACACGCCGCGTCAATACCGGCCTCTCGGTAGATATCCACCTCGAAGGGCAACAAGCACAGCATGCGATCCACCGAATCCCGGATATCCCGGAGCCGTCCCCGTCGCCAGGCCCACACTGAGGGGCTGACGAGATGAGCGGTGGGGATCCCAGCCGCACGCAGGCGGCGCTCGACCGGCAAATTGAAATCGGGGCTGTCGACGCCGACAAACAGATCCGGCGCTACCTGCTGTTGCTGCGCGATGAGGCGGCGTCGGATGCCCAGCAGTTCGGGCAACCGTTTCAGTGGCTCTACGAGACCCATCACGGCCAAGCGGTCTATGGCACACAGCGACTCAAGGCCCGCGGCCTGCATCTGACCGCCGCCAATGCCAGTGATATCGAGTGAGGTGCCGCGTTGCTGCCAGGCGCGCAACATTGCGCCTGCGAGTATATCGCCAGACGCTTCACCCGCGCACAGACCGAGGCGCAGAGACCCCTGCGACACTAACGAACAATGCCCCGCTGGGATTGTCTCAGTGAGTCGATCAGTATCTGGATACTCGGCGTCTCGGCGACCATGCTTTCCAGTCGTTCCAGGGCAACATCGAGGGTCAGGCCTTGCCGGTAGAGGATTTTGAACGCCCGTCTGAGTTCCGATATTTCAGCGCTCTCGAAACCGCGTCGGCGCAGTCCCTCGGCATTGATCGTTTTCGCCTCAGCCGGACTCCCCGCCACCGTCAGGAATGCGGGAACATCCTTACCAATCGAAGTCCCCATCCCGCTGAAGCTGTGCGCCCCGATTTTGCAGAACTGATGCACCAACGTATAACCCGAGAGAATAGCCCAGTCGCCAATCTCGACGTGACCGGCCAGGGCCGTGTTGTTCACCAAAATAGTGTCGTTGCCCACCAGACTGTCGTGGCCAATATGGACATAAGCCATGACGAGATTGCGATGCCCCACTGAGGTAAGGGAGCGATCCTGTACGGTCCCCCGGTGAATCGTCACATTTTCCCTGATCACGTTGTCATCGCCGATGTGCAGTTCGGTGGGTTCGTCTCGATACTTCAAGTCGGGGGTCGCCTCCCCCACCGTCGAGAACTGGTAAATGTGATTCCTTGCGCCAATTCGGGTGGGGCCTTTGATAACCACATGGGACTCGATCCTGGTGCCCTCGCCGATCTCTACATTGGGTCCGATCAATGACCAGGGACCCACCTCCACGGATTCATGGAGGCGTGCGCCCGGGTCAATAATGGCGGTCTCGTGAATCACGGGTCACCGATTCGCGCAGAGAATGGTGCCGGATGCCGCCAACTCGTCGTCAACCAGAGCCTCGACCTCAAACTTCCAGATACCGCGTCTTTCACTCACGATACTGGCATACAGCATGACCTGATCCCCCGGCACGCAGGGGCGCTTGAATCGCAGATTATCAGCACCGACAAAGTAATAGATCGAGCCGTCCGCAGGGGTTTTATCCATGGTGACAAAGCCCAGAATACCGGCGGCTTGGGCCATGGCTTCAAGCAACAATACTCCCGGAAACACGGGTTTGCCGGGAAAATGGCCGTCAAAAAACGGCTCATTGATACTCAGGTTCTTGTAGGCCTCGATGCGCACACCCGGCTCTACCGACACCACCCGGTCAACCAGTAAAAAGGGATACCGGTGGGGAAGTCGATTGCGAATTTCTTCAATGTCGAGTGTCACGCTTTGTGATCCTTTTGCTGATCGAGACCGGTGGCTTTCTCCAGTTCCGCAATACGTTTCGCCATCTGGTCTAACTGGGTAAATCGTGAGGCGCTTCTCAACCAGGACCTCAGCGGTTGGATGGGCGTACCCGATGAATAGTGTCCCGCTTCGGTGACCGAACTCGCCACCCTGCCCTGTCCACCGATATGCACGTCGTCGGCAATCTCCAGATGCCCCGCCAAGCCGGCTTGCCCCGCAATCACACACCGGGCGCCAATTTTCGTGCTGCCGGAGACGCCCACTTGGGAGACGATCACCGTCTGACGGCCGACGCGCACCCCATGCCCGAGCTGCACGAGGTTATCGATGATCACGCCGTCTTCCACCACCGTGTCCTCGAGCGCGCCGCGATCGACCGTCGAGTTGGATCCGATTTCAACATCGTCTCCAATCACCACCGTCGCGAGGTGCTCGATTTTCACCCAACCCTCTGCGCTGGGTGCGTAGCCAAAACCATCAGCACCGATCGTTGCGTTGGGGTGGATCGTGCAGCGCTCACCAATTTTCACTGCGTGACAGATGACCGCACCGGGCTTGATCACGGTATCCGCACCGATGCTCGCGCCATTGCCAATGTAGGCACCTGCGCCAATCCAGACCCGATCCCCAAGCACCGCATCCGCCTCCACACAGGCGCCCGCATCAATGGTGACGTCCGCACCCAGACCAGCGCTGTCTGCAACAGCGGCCTGCTCATGGATCTGTCCACTGCTGGGCGGATGGTTATCGAAGATCCGGGTTGCTTTAGCAAACGCCACATAAGGCGTGTCGCTAAGTAGCGCGCAGCCGGACCAACTCTCGACCCAGTCAGGGTGCAAAATCAGCGCGCCCGCGTTGGTATCGGATACCTTGAAAAGGTGCTTTTTTTCTGAGACGAAGCTCAGATCATCCGCGGTGGCTAACTCCAGTGCCGCCAGATTGGCGATGGAGCGCGTTGGATCCCCCCGGAGCTCGAGCTCCAAGGCTTTGGCGAGCTCCCCGAGGGTGGTCATGGGGCTTACTCTGCGCCCAGTTGATTCATCTTGTCCGAAACTTTGGCCGTGATGTTGTAGCCCAGGTCGGCGTGAATAACCGCCTGCTGCTGGAGCAAGAGGCCAATCTGATCGGTCTCGATGATCTCGCGCAATACCTCTTGTGCCTGCGGCGCCAGTTCCTGCATCACGCGCTGCGCATTCTGGGTCTGCAACGTTTGCAATTTCTTGGCAACGTACTCGAGATCAGACTGCTTGCTGGCCATTTTCTGTCGCGCCGCGACCTGATCTTCCTCACTCATCGCTGCCTGGTCACGTTGGAAATCTTTGACCAGTTGATCCAGCTCGGCACGCAAGGCATCAAACTGTGACTTATCGGATGCGAAGTCCTCATTGGCCTCAAACTCCTGCAGTCGCTGTTGCGCCACATCGGTTTGCAGAATCGCCTGTTCCAGATTGACGACCGCAATTCGGCCCTGCGCCAAAACTATTGATGGCAAAACGGCCATCAGCAGGCCTGCCAGCCACACACGTGCGTTCATTGAACTTTCTCCATTTTTTCTCATGTCAGAAGCCTCGTCCCAGCGTGAACTGGAAGACTTCCCTTTCATCGATTGGACTGGCATTCAGCGGCTTGGCCAGGCTGAAGGTCAGTGGGCCAAAACCGGACAACCACGTTACGCCAATACCAACAGAGTAACGCAATTCACCGGCGTCGATACCAAAACAATTCACCTGATTTTCACGGCAATTTGTATTGAAAACGTTGCCAAAATCAAAGAACAGCGCCGATCTCAGCGAACTCCGATCTTTGATAAACGGCATCGGAAACAACAGTTCTGCGCTACCTTCTATAAGGGCGTTGCCTCCGAAAGGGTTCGGTCTGTTTCTGGTGCTGAACTGCTGGACCGGTATCTTTCCTGTCTGTGGGTCAACCGTATAACCATAGCCGCGACCGTTAGGCCCGCCAAATTGTGTGGGGCGCCCATTCTCATCAATAGCAGTCGCAGCGGTGTTGGCAGTGTAAACAATAGGTTCCGTTGCACGAGGACCAAGAGTGTTCACTTCATAGCCCCTGACCGAACCAAAACCACCAGCGAAAAAGTGCTCATAAAAAGGAAGCTCGGTGGTATCTCCATAGCCGTCGCCGTAACCCAACTCGCCACGGAGATGCAACGTGAATTCACCAAACAGCGGAAAATAAATTTCACCGCGGTAATTCAACTTGTAAAACTCTAGATCTGATAGTGGAACCGCTATCTCAAGCGATACCGACTGTGACGCACCGCGGGTCGCCAACTGACCTCGGTTGAGTGTCGACTGCAGCCAGCTGCCGGTTACGCTCCAGTTCAGATACTTATCCCCGTTCAGGTCCAGAAAACCCTCGTTATCCGGCGGTGAGAGCGCTGAAAGAGGTAGCGTGTCGATGGGCTCCAGCACTTCGGCGGCAGCGTAGGTCCCATCGTCCTGCAGCGTTGAGTAATACCAGTACTCAATTTCAGGGGCGAGCCGGGGGCTAGCAGAAATCTCCTGCACCGCGTACTGACCCGAGGTGATTTTGGTGTCAGTAACCCCTAACGAGAAACCGAGTCGTTGCGTCTCGCTGATCGGGTAGCCAAAATTCATGCTGCCGCCCCAGGTATCCGTGGTGTAGCTTGCCACGTTGATCTTGGAAAGATCGGTTTTGCGATAGAAGATGCCGAATCCGCGACTGACCCCGTCTTCGGTGAAATAGGGATTGGTGTAGTTGAAGCTGATCACGTCCTGGTAGCGAGAGGAATTCAGCGAGACCCCGACCCGGCGACCGGTCCCCAGAAAGTTGTTCTGCTGCAGGTTCAGCCCGAGAATCAGACCCGCATCCTGCGCGTAACCCAAACTGCCACCGATCGAGCCAAAGGACTGCTCCTCAACCGCAAAATCGACGTCAATCAGATCGTCAGAGCCAGGAACCTCGTTGGTTTCCACCGTCGCTGTTTTAAAAAAGCCCAGCCGCTCAAGCCGGATGCGGGACTGCTCGATGGCCGCGGAAGAAGCGGGGGCTGACTCCATCTGACGCATTTCCCTGCGCAGCACATCATCCATGGTGGTCATGTTGCCCGCAAAATTGATGCGTCGAACGTAGGTGCGCTTGCCGGGGTCGATAAAGAATTTCATGACCACAGTGCTGTTTTCTTCGTCGATCTCGGGCATGCCAGTGACCTTGGCAAAATTGTAGCCCTCGTTACCAAGACGGCGAGTCAGATAATCCTCCGTGGCGGTTACCAGTTGCTGGGAATAGATCTGCTCGGGTTGCACGATCAGAAAACGATTGAGATCTTCCTCGGGCAGCACGAGATCACCGCTCAGGCCCACCTCGCTGACGGTAAACTTGGCGCCCTCCGTGACGTTGGCCGTGATGTAGACCTCTTCCTTGTCGGGAGAGACCGCCACCTGAGTAGAGTCGATATTGAACTGGAGATAACCGCGGTCCAAATAATAGGAAGAGAGCGTCTCCAAATCGGATGTCAGCTTTTCCTTTGAATACTTGTTGTCACTGGTAAAAAACGAAAACCAGCCGCCGGTCTTGAGCTCGAACAGATCGATCAGATCCTCGTCCGAGAAAATCGTGTTGCCCACGACATTCATGTGTTGAATCGTGGCGACTGTACCCTCGTTCACATCGATCGCAATCGAGACACGATTACGGGGCTCAGCGATGACTTCGGAGTCGATAGTCGCGTCGTATCGGCCCTGGAGCACATATTGGCGCTGCAGCTCCAGCTGCATCCCCTCAAGCGTGGAGCGCTGGAAAACCTGGCCGACGGACAGGCCTGCTCCCTTGAGTCCATCCAAGAGCGCCTCAGTTTCAATGGCTTTATTGCCATCGATGGTGATCTCACTAATGCTGGGACGCTCCGCCACAACCACCACCAGCACGCCGCCGTCCCGGGCAATCGAGATGTCATCAAAATTGCCTGAGGCAAACAGACTCTTGGCCGCTGCGCGCACGACAAAGGTATCCACGGTATCGCCAACGCCAACCGGCAGCGCCGCAAACACACTCCCCGGCGAGATCCGCTGCAAACCTTCCACGCGAATATCCTGAATGACAAAGGGCTCGGTCTGAGCCAGCGCCGACTGCCCAACGCCGAGGGAGGCCAGCAGGGTGACCAGCAACGTAAGGAGTGCCCCGAGGCGAGAGCCTCGCTGCTTGTGGTCGTGTGTTAGCCGCATAAGGTGTTTTCTGTAAAACCTGTTTCCACAGCGCCGCAAGCCTCCCGACTGCGCGCTTGGCGGCCAGGGGTGAGCGTCGGTGGTGTGAAACAGCCTGTCATCCTGCGCCGTCAGAACTTCGAGAAATCATTATACAGGGCAAAGACCATGATGCTCAGCACCAATACCAGTCCGACCTGATAGCCTGCCATCTGAATCCGATCCGGCAGCGGCTTGCCCAAAATCGCCTCAAATCCGTAAAACACCAAGTGTCCGCCATCCAAAACGGGTATTGGCAGAAGATTCAAAGCACCCAAAGACACGCTGAGGAGCGCCAAAAATCCGAACCAGGCCACCCAGCCTGCCTCAGCCGTTGAAGCCGCGACCTTGGCGATCGTAATGGGCCCCGAGAGGTTGTTGGGCGATATCAGCCCTTGAAGCATTCGGCCAATAGACTTAAAGGTAAACGCCACCAAGTCACCCGTTCGCTTGACTGAGGCCAAAAGTGCCTCTACTGGCCCCCGATCAAAATGGCGTTGCTGCGCATCGGGAATCACCGGTAAGGCCACAGACATACCGACCACACCAATACGCTCTCCCTCAACCACAGCGGCAGCCGGCGTGACCGACAGACGCTGACGGGTACCCCCACGTTCGATCTCCACGACGATGGTTTCATCAGGCCTGGCGCGAACATAGGTCACCCAATCCACCCACAGCGGGATCACCTCCCCGTCTGCACTGATAATGAGATCGCCCTCAATGAAGCCGGCATACGCGGCGGCTCCGTCATCGGTCAGCCCACCCACTGAGGGGAGCACTGCAGGCATGCGAAATGTGACGCCGAGCGCCCTGAGAAGATCAGGCTCTTCCTCGCCTTTGAGCCATTGACTGATGCGCACTTCAGACTGGGTCACCACATCTGCCCCGGGATAGCGAGCGGCTACCGTCAGCGCACCTGAATCCCCAAGACGCTCGAGCAACGCGAAATTGACCGCCGCCACGGTCGGCGTATCGCGACCGTCGATCGCAATAATTTCCTGACCGGCTTGCAGTCCCGCTGTTTCAGCTAGGGAGTTCGCTGTCACCGTGTCAATTTCAGGCACAACGCCCACCTCGCCTCTAAGGAAAAGCCCCCACAACACAATAATCGCCAGTAAGAAATTGGCGATCGGGCCCGCGGCGGCAATCGCCATGCGCTTGGACACAGATTGTCGGTTGTGCGCGCGGGGCAGATCCTCCTCGGCGATCTCACCGTCGCGCTCATCAGCCATGCGCACATAGCCACCCAGGGGAATAGCGGCGATTACATACTCGGTGTCGTCCTTACCCTGCCAGCGAACCAAAGGCCATCCAAAGCCGATCGAGAACCGCAGGACCTTCACACCCGTGCGGCGCGCCATCCAGAAATGACCGTATTCATGAAACGCCACGACAGTGGCAAAGGTTGCCAGCGCGACAAAAACAGTTTGCAGGGTATCGAGCACCGCTTCGTCCTAGGATTCAGAGCGAGTGAGCCCACTCGCTATAAACTGCTGCGCGGCTTCCCGCGCCTTGTGATCAAGAGCTTGGACCGCGTCGAGGCTGTCAGGTTCCGCCAAATCAGTAGCTTTCATCGCAGCGTCAATCACTCTGTCGATCTCTGTAAAACGGATCTCGCCGGACAGGAACGCTGCCACGGCAATTTCATTGGCGGCGCTGAAGACGCACATACCGCCTGGCTGGGTAATAGCCCATTGCGCCAACGCGAGGCAGGGAAATGCTTCCAGATCGGGCGCCTCGAAATCTAGGCGGCCTGCGCTGACGATATCCAGTGCCTCTACGCCCGCGTCAATACGTTCGGGCCAGGCAAGACAATAGGCGATAGGCGTGCGCATATCCGGTTGGCCCAATTGCGCCAGTACCGAGCCATCTCGATAACGAATCATCGAGTGCACGATGCTCTGGGGATGCACCACAATTTCGATCTCGTCGGGGCCTCGGTCAAACAACCAGCATGCCTCGGCCAACTCCAGACCCTTGTTCGCCAGTGTGGAGGAATCAACTGAAATCTTTTGGCCCATCGACCAATTGGGGTGCGCGCAAGCTTCCTCCGGCGTGACAGCCTCCAGAGACGATCTGGATCGACCGCGGAACGGCCCTCCTGACGCAGTCAGTAGGATTTTCTCGACATCGGACATATCGGGGCGCCCGTCAGACGTGACAGGTAAGCACTGGTGCATAGCATTGTGCTCGCTGTCCACCGGCAGCAGGGTGGCCCCGCCGTGGCGAACCGCCTCCATGAACAGGCCGCCAGCACTCACCAGCGCCTCCTTGTTAGCGAGCAGAATCGTCTTGCCCGCCCTGGCAGCACTCAACGTTGGGCGCAGCCCCGCAAACCCCACGATCCCTGCGACCACGGAATCCACGGTGGGTTCAGCCACCAAATCATCCAGTGCCTCGGAGCCGGACTCGACCCTCACCGAAGACAGGTCGGCAAGCCTATCGGCGAGCGCCGCCGCGGCGTCCGGGTCCCCCATAACTGCATGGGTTGGCTGATGGATTCGGCACAGCGCCTCCATATCGTCCACGGAGTGATGAGCAGACAGTAGAGTGACCTCATAGCGATCGGAGTGGCGTTGAATCACATCGAGAGTAGACCGCCCGATAGACCCCGTCGCACCCAACACCGCTACCCGACGCATTGATCAGTAACCGATCAACAACAGGCCGAGGGCAAAAACAGGCGCCGCGCCACAAATACTGTCGAGGCGATCCATGAGACCGCCATGGCCTGGCAGCAAAGATCCGGAGTCCTTAAGGCCCACTTCCCGCTTGAGCAGACTGACTGTCAAATCTCCGACCACCGAGGCCCCTGCCGTGGCCAGTCCCAGCACCATGAGCGAACCCCAACCCAGATGGAGTTGTGACAGAGGTAGGTTTTGCCAGATAAGGGTGGCCAGCAGCGCCACGCATAGCATGCCCCCCCAGAAACCCTCCCAGGTTTTAGCTGGACTGATCTCGGCGGCCAGCGCATGCTGTCCAAAGCGTCGGCCGGCGAAGTAGGCGCCGATGTCAGCCGACGCAACGGTGAGTATCAATAGGAAGACGACAAAAGGTCCATTGATCAGTGTTAAGCACACTGTCACCGCAAGCCAGGTTGCTGTGAGCATCAGCCATCCCATCAGCGCTCGCACCCACGCATGACCCCAGATACCGCGGCCAGCGGAGTAATACTTGAGCCCTACCAGCATGGCAGACCACAAGAGTGCGGCTACGGCCAGCCAGGGCCGGGCATGCAGTGCCGCGTCGGCGCCATTAAGCGACAGGCCCACCCACAACGCGCCGCAGAGAAGCAGGATAATGGCAGCATAAAACACTCGGGAGAGCACTCCCTTGGCACCGACCAGAGACGCCCACTCCCAGCCACCGGCGGCAGCCACCAAGGCAAACAGCACGGCCTGTGCGGGATAGGGCGCGAATAACAGGGCCGCAATGAGCGCCCCCGCGAGAATCAGTGCTGTGATCACCCTCTGGCGGAGCATGCGCTGTTCTCCGAAGCGCCGTTAGTAGCGATGTAAAAGCGGGCGGACGCCAAAACGCCGCTCCCGCACCGCGTAATCAGCGAGGGCAAGATCCAATACGGTCTCGTCGAAATCGGGCCATAGGACTTCAGTGAACCAGAATTCGGCGTAGGCAAACTGCCACAGCAGAAAATTGGAGACCCGTGTCTCGCCCGCCGTGCGAATACAGAGATCCGGGTCAGGCAGCTCTGCCGTGGAGAGTCGCTGTGAAATCGTGTCTTCGTTAATGTCATCGGGTGCTATCTTACCCGAGGCCACATCATGGGCGAGGGATTGGGCCACCTGCGTCACATCCCAGCGACCACCATAGTCCAGCGCCAGAGTGAGCGTCGCCCGCTCCCCTGTTGCGGTCGCTGCCTCGGCCTTGGCCATCAATCGCTGCAGGCGAGGACTGAACCGGTCTCGCCTTCCAATCACCCGCAATCGAACTCCGTCCGAGGCCAACTTGGCGACCTCATTGCGTAGGTAACGCGACAGGAGCGTCAGCAATGCCCGCACTTCTGTCCTGGATCGACCCCAATTTTCACTGGAAAACGCAAATAAGGTGAGGTAGCGGATACCCCGGGATTCGCAGGCGGACACGATCTCTCGCACCACCTCGGCGCCCGCTCGATGCCCCGCCACGCCCGGATAACCCTCCCGGCGCGCCCAGCGATTGTTCCCGTCCATAATAATGGCCAGGTGCCGGGGTACGGTACGCGGTTGAATATCAGATGCTTGCACGGGTGCGGGGTCTCAAGCCTCAGATAGCCATGAGGTCAGTTTCTTTCTCGCCCAATGCAGACTCGACCCTGGCGACATAATCATCGGTCAGCTTTTGAATAACGTCCTGTCCGCGGCGCTCCTCATCTTCGGAGATCTCTTTCTCCTTGAGCAGTTCTTTGAGCATGCCCAGGCCATCGCGACGGGCGTTGCGCACGGATACGCGAGCGGACTCCGCTTCTGTCCGGGCCTGCTTGATGTAGCCCTTGCGAGTCTCCTCGGTCAGCACCGGCATCGGGATGCGGATCACATCACCTGCCGTTGCAGGGTTCAATCCCAGATCCGACTTGAGAATAGCGCGCTCGATATCTGGCGTAATCGCCTTGTCGAACGCCACGACACTCAGCGTTCGAGCGTCTTCAATATTGATGTTGGCCAACTGGTTAAGCGGCGTTTCGGCGCCGTAATACTCTATTCGGATGCTGTCCAACAAACTTGGGTGCGCCCGGCCAGTGCGGATTTTATTGAAGTTGTGGGAGAGCGCCTCGAGGGCCTTACCCATTCGTTCTTCGGTGTCCTGCTTGATGTCGTCGATCATGATGAATCCTGAATGTTGTTCTTTTTGACTGAAGCGCTTCGCTTTGCGCTATCAAGCCTGAATCAGCGTGCCCTCATCCCCACCCCGGACAATGCTGAGCAGTGCTCCCCGCTGCGCCATATTGAATACCCGCACCGGCATATCGTGGTCCCTCACCAGGCATATCGCGGTCAAATCCATGACGCCCAGCTTCTTGTCGAGCACCTCGTCATAGGTCAGCACGTCATACTTCACCGCGTCGGGGTCAGTGACCGGATCGGCGCTGTAAACACCATCGACCTTGGTCGCCTTCAACACAACATCGGCTTTGACCTCGATTCCCCGTAAACAGGCCGAGGAATCCGTAGTGAAGAAGGGGTTACCGGTGCCCGCCGCAAAAATGACGACGTCACCGTTAGACAGCGCTCTGATCGCTTTGCGCCGATCGTAATGCTCGACCACGCCGCTCATGGGAATCGATGACATGGCCTGGGTTGCGATATTGGAGCGCTCGAGGGCGTCGCGCAGGGCCAGTGCGTTCATGACGGTGGCCAACATGCCCATATGATCGCCGGTAACGCGATCCAAACCGGCTGCATTTAGTGCAGCGCCGCGGAACAGATTACCGCCTCCTACGACCAGTCCGACCTGCACGCCGATACCGACCAGCTGCCCAATCTCTAGTGCCAGTTGGTCCAACACTTTGGGATCAATACCGAAGGCTTCCTGACCCGTTAGCGCCTCGCCGCTCAACTTCAGCAGTATGCGCTTGTAGACCTTGTCCGCCGCCATCTGACCCTATCTCCGCCTGCTCAACCTATGCCGCCCCATGCTACCGGACTGGGAGGTCCCTGTTGATACAGAAACCTTGGTGATTCTTGTCATCCCGACCTGATAACAGGTCGGGATCAGTACGAGAGTGCGGCGCCCAGATCAGTTGCCGAGCTGGGCAGCCACCTCGGAAGCGAAATCCACTTTCTGAACTTCGATGCCTTCGCCCACCTCGAAGCGGGTAAACCCCAGCACTTCTGCACCAGCCTGTGAGACCAGCTTGCCAACTGTGGTGTCGGGGTCTTTGACGAAGGCTTGCTCGGTCAGGCTGTTCTCGGAGAGAAACTTACGGATCCGGCCGTCGATCATCTTCTCGACAATCTCTGGCGGCTTGCCTGAATCCTGGGCTTGTGCGGAGTATATCTCGCGCTCCTTGGCGACGAGGTCCTCCGGCATGTCGTCGGGAGAGACGACCTGAGGGTTAACGGCCGCCACGTGCATGGCCACATCGCGCGCCAGTTCTTCTGAGCCGCCCTTCAGGGACACCAGCACGGCGATACGATTATTGCCGTGAACGTAGCCACCAATGACTCCACCCTCTGCTTCGTGGGTCACCACGCGACGCACGCTGATGTTCTCACCAATCTTTTGGACCAGCGCCTGACGAGCCTCCTCGGTATCGCCCTCTGCGAGGACGCTCACATCATTAATGCGCTGCTCATAGGCCTTACCTACGACGCTTCGGACGAAATTCAGGAAATTGTCGTCTCGCGCGACGAAGTCCGTCTCGCTGTTGATCTCGACCATCGCAGCGAAACTGCCATCGTCCGCAGTCTGAATCGCCACCACGCCATCCGCCGCGGTGCGACCGGCTTTCTTCGCCGCTTTCATTCCACTGGACTTGCGAAGGGCTTCAATGGCCGCGTCGATATCACCACCCGCCTCCGAGAGCGCTTTTTTACACTCCATCAGACCCAAACCGGTCCTCTCGCGCAGTTCCTTAATCAATGCCGCAGACATGTCACTTCCTCTTGTAGCCGCCCGTTGAGGCGGCAGAATCGTTGATGGTTCCGGGGTCAAAAACCCCACAAGCAAGCCCGATCGCGCGTCAGGTGGCGGGCTTCTTCGCCTCGTCGGCCGCAACGGTCTCAGCAGGCGCCTCGGGTTGCGCTTGCGCACTGTCATCAGCGAATGCTTCAACCGGCTCGGCCGCTTCCGCAGATTCAGGCTCGGACGCTTCCGTGGCTGGCTCAGCTATGTCAGTGGCGTCTTGAGCGGAAGCAGGTTCTGCCGCCGCGTCAGTCACCTCAACGAACTCATCAGCGGATACCATTTCTCCTGCCGCCGCTTTACCTGCCAGCACGGCGTCAGCCACAGCAGTGACATACAGCTTGATCGCGCGGATCGCGTCGTCGTTACCTGGAATCACGTAATCGACGCCGTCGGGATCGCTGTTGGTATCGACGATGCCGATAACCGGTATGCCCAGCTTGTTGGCTTCGGTTACTGCAATGCGCTCGTGATCGACATCCACGACGAAGAGCACGTCGGGTAGCCCCGACATCTCTTTAATACCGCCGATGGAGCGCTCAAGCTTTTCCTTCATACGAGAGCGCATTAACGCTTCTTTTTTGGTCAGTTTGGCGAAGGTGCCATCACGCTCTTGCTCTTCCAGCTCCCGCAGCCGCTTGATCGAAGAACGGATGGTCTTGTAGTTGGTCAGCATGCCGCCGAGCCAGCGATGGCTGACGAAAGGCATACCACAGCGACGCGCGTGCTCCTCAACGATCTTGCCAGCGGCGCGCTTGGTGCCGACGAACATCACCTGATTTTTGTTTTCCGCCAGACGCTTGACATTATTCAGCGCGTCATTGAAGGCGGGCACGGTGTGCTCGAGGTTGATGATGTGGATTTTGTTGCGAGCCCCAAAAATGTACTGATCCATCTTGGGGTTCCAGAAACGGGTCTGGTGTCCGAAGTGCGCACCTGCCTGCAGCAAGTCGCGCATGCTTACCTGCGTCATAGTCAAACTCTCTGTTTGGGTTAACCTTCCGCCCCTTCCTGCGACTCCAACCGGAAACCGGCAC
>Ga0163109_10002664_pt1 | contig 13843 bp, 12 predicted proteins | sample CRUFie1St13metaG_FD_108704 | JGI IMG/M metagenome (GOLD analysis project Ga0163109, IMG submission 108704) | Marine microbial communities from the Costa Rica Dome - CRUD Field 142mm St13 metaG | ecosystem: Environmental > Aquatic > Marine > Oceanic > Photic zone | place: Costa Rica: the Eastern... | reverse complement strand
TTATTAATATTTGGGAATGATTGGCCGACTAAAGATGGAACTTGTATTAGAGATTTTATACATGTAATGGATCTAGCTGAAGCTCATGTGGCTACTTTAGATTATCTTTTATCAAAATCATCAGAATGCATAACACTTAATATTGGGACAGGAATTGGTACCAGTGTTTTAGAAATAATAAATAAGTATAAGACAATAGGAATTTCAATCCCTTACTTATTTGTTGATAGAAGACCCGGGGATTTTCCTTTTATAGTTGCAGACAACAAGCAAGCTTTAAAATTATTAGATTGGTCACCAAAAAGAAAATTAATTGATATGTGTAAGGATTCTTTAAATAATGTATTATATGAATAATTTATTTTAATAATTTGAAAAGAAAATACTTAAGTTTAATTCCTTTTTTAGCTTTTAATTTCAATGCAAAAGAAGCAAATGCAAATATCCAACATATAAATCAAGTCAATCAATATACGCTAATAGATTCAATTAACTTTAAAGATTTTCAAAAAAATAATGATTTATTTATTCAATCACAATTTAATAATTTTATTCAACTAATATCCCAAGAAGTTAACTCTAGTGAAATAAATAATCAAAATTTAAACATCCTAGATATTATTTCTGACAATCAAGTTAAAACACAAGGTAAATTTATTGCAGAGGGAAATGTCCAAATAAGAGAAAATAATATGTATTTACAATCAGATAAATTAGTTTATGATTTAGAAAAAAAAATAATAACTTTAAATGGGGGAATTAAATTCATATCTGATGAACAATTCTTCCAAGCAAGCGAAGTCAAATATAACTTAATCACAAAGGAAGGTCATATAAAAAATATATATGGGACAATAAACTTTGATACATTAAATTTAATAAATAAAGTTAATTCTGGAAAGGAGAATTTTAACGAGATTAATAGTTCAATTAAAAATGTGAAACTAAATAAATCTAGTAGCTTCGAGTTTGATGATATTTCTGAACCACAAAATTTAAAACTAGAAATAAATCAAATGACTAAATGGCGCTTCGAATCCAAAGAAATAAAAATAAAAAATAATAAATGGTCTTCTGAAGTACTTTATCTAACAAATGATCCATACAATAAACCCCAATTAGTATTCAAAAACTCAAAATTCCAAATTTCTGAGGAAGATGGAAACTATACCGCTAAATCTAAATGGAGTTCAATAATTCTTGAAGATAAATTAAAAGTCCCAATTGGACCCAGAAATTTCGAAGCCAAAAAAGGTAGTGATTTTAAATGGGGAATTGGATATGATGGGCACAGTAAAGATGGCTTAGACATAACAAGATATTCAGAGCCAATAAGTTTTGGTGAAGTTTTTTTAAACCTAGAAAATGAATTTTATGTTCAAAGAGCAATATCAGGAAAGACAAAAAGTTTTAGTAAAGAAAATGATTCTGTTCTAGCAGAAAAAGTAGAACAAGATGCAAAAATATTAGATTATTTTGGTATTAATGCTGATATCACTTCAAATATATTAGGACTAAAATTTGATTCTAAAATCTCATTAAATTCTTTGGACCTAGAAAAATTCAAGAAAATAATAAAAGTCAACACAGAATTATCTAAAGTGCTACATGAATCAAAAACCAAAGATCTAGAAAAGAATACAAAATTATCATTTTTTGGCATTTATAGAGATTCTGTCTGGAATGGTTCTATTGGAGAAAAAGACATTCTTACTGCATATGGCATAAAAATAGAAAAAAACAAAAATTGGGGAGATAATAAAGTCTCTAAGACATCAAATTTAGCTGCAGGTTATGGAGAATATCAATCCAATAAAAAGTCAACTAAAGATAATTTGATAAGCCGAGATAGATTTAATATTCTCTGGTTTAGAGAACATACATACCATATCTTAAATTCAAAAGAAGAATCCTCTATAACGAAGGAATTTAGTTATACCCCTGAACCTACAAATAAAGGGTTAGATTTATTATTATCCTCTAAATTAGATATATATAATTATAGTGATGGGAAATTTCAGAATTTAATTACTTTTAAAGCTGGTCCTAAGATAACATTAGGTGACTTCAGAAAAAAATATCTTGATTACAGTGAGGTAAGTATCTTAGGTAAGACAACAATTGCTAACGGTGAAAGTCCTTTTGATTTTGATCAATCTGTTGATAAACATTCTATAGAAATAGATTTAAAGCAGCAGCTAATTGGACCATTAGCTCTTAAATATTCTACAGAGTATAATTTAGATATAAATTCATCTAATTTTCATAAATTTTCAAAAAATAATTATGAGTTGTCCTGGAATAGAAGGGCTTATAATATAGGAATTTTTTATAATCAAGAAAGAAAAGCTGCAGGTATAAATTTTGAAATTCATGGATTTAATTTCCATGGATTTGGTGATAAATTTAAATAAATTTTAATCTAAAAGAACAATTTCTTTAACATTTTTTCTAACGATAAATAACCAAGCATCTAGCCTCCTTCCATTTTCTTTCTTATCAACAGAATGTTCTATGGAAATCTGTGCTCCAAACCATAAAGTAAGTATATAAGGCAAAACCTTTGGTCGAACTCCAAAAGGATCGACCTTATCAGCACCTTCAGGTCCTTGAGCAGCTGTATATTCAAGAATAAGCACGCCATTTGGTTTTAGTTGATCTAACCAAGTTTTTAAGGCGACCTTTGGCTGCCAAGACTGATCCAGTGAGTTTGAATAAACAAAACTATTAGCTGATATCCAATCCTTATTCTGATCATGAAAATCCCACTGTATTGAATTTTCATAATCCTTTGCTGTATCAGAGATATCAGTCCCAATTACTTTTATTTTATTTGAAAAATCATTTAAAAAGTTTTGTTCAAATCCATTCCTAGATCCATGACATATTCCTTTTATTTGATCTTCATCATTAAATAAGTTTAGTAGAGTATTTCCAACTCTTGTAAGGGTATGCCTATCGGCAAAAACTTTATTAATTTTTCTTTTATTGTGGTAAATTTGTAAATCTCTATATTCTTTGTATGATTTATATTCATGGAGATAATAATCAACTAGTTTATTCTCAGGAGCTATGTTATAACCAAATTTTTTAAAAGTAAAAACTAATATTTTATCTAATTTTCTTCTAATTTTTTCAGCAACATCATATCGAACATTTTTGATTATGTATTTATAGTCTTTTTTAAATAATTTATTAATCAATTTTTTTCATCTAAATTAGGCACAGTTTACTATACTTCTTAGAAGTAAATTTAGCAATTTAGCTAAGTAAGTCTTTTCTTAAATATTGAAAAAAACTATTTTTTTATAAATAAAGAAATTTTTAAATTACAGAATCAAAACTAGTTTGTTGAATAATTTTCTCAATAATAAAAATCTGAATTAAAGAATGTTTCTAAACTTTTTACAATTTTCATTAAGAGCAATTAAATATCCAAGTTTATTTTTGTTTAATGCGAAGTCTTAGATTATTTTTCATAAATAATTATATTTAAAATAATTAGTATTTAAAGAGTTGAAATCTTTGTTATTCTTTTATAAAGAATACTCTGGTATGAAATTAACTAAGGATAATCTTAATATTGCTATTAATAAGCTTGGGACTTCTAAAAAAGAACAACAATCAGATATTTGGAAAAGAGCAATAAAAATAAACTATCAAAATAAAAAAATAAAACTAAATCAAATTGAGAAATTCAAGGGGCTAAGTGAACCTCCTACTAAGAAAAATATTACACACTACGTAAGTTCTAATTTTCCTTATCTTCATTTAAGAAATATTATCAAAGACTTTTTTAAATTAAATTCAATTAAGATAAAATTAATTCTCTTAATTCAATATAAACTTTTCAGAAAATTAAATATTAAATTTCCAAGGTTTAATAGAGAATATAAAAATTTTTATTATAATTTTGAAGGTTATTCTTTTAATTCAAATTTAGTAAAATACGCTTCATTTATAATAAATCAAAAAAGATTCATAAATGAGAAAAAAATTAATACTCTTGAAATTGGAGCAGGTTATGGCGGACTCTGTGAAGTCTCTTTAATTAATAAAATTGCGAGCAAATATATAATTATTGATTTAAATGAGACACTCTCCATATCAATGAATTATCTATGTAATTCAAATGAATTAATCAAAATACCTAAGATATATTTCGAGAAAGAAAAAATTAAAGATGAAATAAAAGGATTAGATAATTATATTGTTTTTATATCAGTTAATGATTATCTACAAAATAAAGATTATATAGTAAAAATTTTTAGTAAAGAAATAAAAATGATTTTCAACAGTTCATCTTTTTCTGAAATGGCTCCAAATGTATTTGATGATTATGTGAATTTTATAGAGAAATTTAATCACGTTTACCTTTACTCATCGAATTCTAGAACTAGATATGACTATGGTGGATGTAATGCAAAAGACGGTTCTAATATAATTTTTCAAGGAAAGGATTTAAGACTAAATAAAAAATGGAAAAAGATATATTCTTCTATTGAATATCGAATAAATGAACATACTTTTATTGGTTATCTTGGATAAGATAATTTTGTTTATTTTTGCTTTCTAATAAGTGTTAAATTTTAAAACTAACTTTAATTTTTTTCTAAGTCAAATAAAGTTTCTTATTAAAATAAAAAACATATTTTTAATATAATGAATCATACATATAAAAGAGAAATATATATTCCGATTGAGATTAAACCTAGAGAGTTTGTTTCTCAATTACTACTATCTGGAGAATTAGCAAAAAAAGGTCTTAGAGTTTATTTAGGAAATAAAAAATCATTAGATAAATTAGTTGAGAATAAATCCGCGTCAAACGGAGTTTACCTATATAAAGGAGGTGGAGGTTCCATAAGTAAATTCAAGAATATATCTAAAAAAGTCGAATCTATTGCTGTATTAGATCAAGAAATTAGTCCAGCAATAATAGACTATAACTTTATAAGAAATAGGTTTGTAAAAGGATGCTTAAAATATGTTTCAAGACTTTATTTAGTGGGAAATGAAGCAAAAAAAGCTGCAACTATTGTTTTAGATGATTATGATTCTTCAAATATTAAAGCCTTAGGCTGGCCAAGGGTAGATCTTTGGCAACCCTCAATGAATAAAATTTGGAGTGATCAAATAAAAAACATTAAAAAGAAATTTCCAGAACCATTTATTTTATTTACTTCTGACTTTGGATGCAACACAGAAAGTTTACTTAAACAAATGATACTTCGTATGGAAAAAAGAGGAGCAAAGAAAACAAAGAAAGAAATCGAGAGGTACAAAAAAATTTATTTGCAAGAATATAAAACATTTCTCCAATTTATTGACTTCCTATACTTATTGGATGCGGATCCTAAAATCCCTAAAATCATAGTAAGACCTCATCCAAATGAAGATCATTTAGCTTGGCAAGAAAAGGTAAAGAACTTATCAAAAGTAAATGTAGTTTATGAAGGTGATGTAAGTCCTTGGCTACTTGCTAGCGAAGGTCTTCTACATAGAGGGTGTACATCTGCAATTGAAGGGGCTATTTCAAGAAAAAAAATTGGTTTTCTTAAAAATTTTGCAGGTCATCATGATAAAGCGCTACCAGCATTGCTTTCTCCAAAAATAACTGATTTAGAAACATTAAAACAGTGGCTTTATAATGAAAATGAAACGATTGACAAAATCCCAAGTTATTATAATTTACTAAGCAAACATGTTTTATTCCCAAAAGAAAAATCTGCATCTTTAATAGCCAAAGATTTATTAAACTTATCAGTAATAGCTATAGCTCCATCACATTTATCTAAGCAAAATAACATAAAATTAAATTTTAAAGAGTATATACTAAAAAAAATAAAAACTAAACTCAAAAAAGTAAAACTATTTATAGGATCAATAATAAGCAAAATATATCAAAAACCAAATTATATTCCTAAATTTTCGAAAAAAAATAAGATGCAAAGTGGCATTAAACTCTCAGAATGTGCTCACTATTTATCTATTATGAATCCCAAAATTAAATATAATTTGCTTGAAGTTTCAGATAATCTTATAAAAATTGAAATTTAATATAAATATATTTCCAACCAATCCCTTCTTTAGTTTAAATTTAGAATAAGTTGCATAGTTAAACTATCTTTTAGAAAATTATTAGAAATTATTTATTACACTGATTGCAATTATTATTTGTTTGAGATAATTTTATTAACCTAGTTTAGTAAACTTTTACATGCTAAAACTACTTTTTCGCAATCACTATCACTTACTGCTGCAGATAAGCTTAGAGAAATAGTTCTTTGCCCCCAATCAAAAGCATTCGGTAACTTATTTCTAAACTCTTCTTTGGGAAACAAAGAGGAATATGCTGTGTATGATGGAATTGATTTATAATGAATCCCTAAGGTAACACCAAATTCATTAGAAGCTTTCCATACAAATTCATCTCTACTAATATTTTTTGGTAGTCCGCAAGAAAATAAATGCAAGGCATGTATTGAGTCATTATTAATAGGTAATTTTGGCAAATCTAAATTAATATTAGAGAGATTTTCTGAATAAAATTTCCAAATCTCCTTCCTTCTTTGTCTCATCTCTTCAAGACGTTGCAGTTGAACAATTCCAATTGAAGACTGCAAATCTGTGATATTCATCTTGTAGCCAAAATCAACTACGTCGTAGGCTCTCTTTGTTACAGACTCAAATCTCCTCCAAGCATCTCTTGATAGTCCATGTAAGCCCAATAATTTAATCTTAGCTATTAAACTCTCATGATTTGAGATGGCCATTCCTCCCTCACCGATAGCTATATTTTTAGTTGCATAAAATGAGAAACAACCAATATCCCCAAAAGTTCCACAATGTTGGTTCTTATATTTCGCTTCAATTGCATGTGCACAATCTTCAATAACATTAAGTTCATAATTAGAGGCTATTTTCATTAATTCGTCCATATCACAAGGAAAACCTGCATAATGGACTGGAATTATTGCTTTAGTTTTTGAATTAATTAATTCCTCAATTTTATTCACATCAATATTCTTTGAATAATTATCTACATCACATAAAATCGGCTTTGCACCACAATGTAAAATCACATTTACAGTACTGCAAAAAGTCATAGCAGTCGTGATAACTTCATCTCCTTCTCCAATTCCTAAGGCCTTCAGGCTAAGAAAAAGTGCTGATGTACATGAGCTCAACCCAGCAGAATAGCTTGCATTTTTGTATTTTGCAAAAAGATTTTCAAATTCAATCGACTTAGGGCCTGTACCTGTCCACGATGAAGTTATACAAGATAGTACTGCATTCTCTTCCGCTTTAGTAAAAGAAGGGGGAGAAAAAGGTATTACTTTATTTTGCATCCAATGCAAACTAATGTATTATTTATAATACATTATTGATAAGATATATTGATGAGTATAAAAATATTAACTCCGATTTCACATATTTTCAAAGAAAGTGTTTTAGCTGAAGATATTACAAACCTTTCTGATGGACTTGAGGCAAGGGAAAGAACTTGTGAACTAAAATTAAATAAAACCACTCATTACCATATTGATTTTGATTTAAATATTGGATTAAGTAATAATCAAATTGAATTCCTTGAGCAGCATGTAAAGCCTAGAGAAAATATAAAAACACTTACCTTTCAAGCTGCAAGAGATTGTAATGAAGTAATTCTCAAAAACAATCAGTATCATCCGAATTCTTCGCCATTAACCATTAATGATCAATTAGAAAATACGAGAAAATCAGTAAAAAAAATCAAAGATATAGTTGGCAGTTTTAGAAATATTGGAATAGAGAATAATAACTACTACCCAACTGGAGCATATGACATCTGTACCTCAACAGAATTTCTTATAAGTTGTTATGAGGATTTAGGATTGCATCTACTGTTTGATATTGCCCATGCCATAGTAACTTGCACCAATAAAAATTTATCATTTGAAAATTATGCAAAAAAACTTTTAACAAATATGGAATGTAAGCAAGTACATTTATGTGAACCTAGTTACACGTATGGAAATAAACTACCAAAAGCAATAGATTCTCACAATTTACCATCTCCTAAAAGTACACAAGATACCTTAAATATTATGAGAAAATGGAATATTAAATATTTAACAATTGAATACTATAAAAATGCTGATACTTTAAAAGAATATCTTTATTATCTTAAAACTCTTATAAATTTATAATTTTGAGAAAAAAAATTATTTTTATTACTGGATCAGAAGGTCAATTAGGTGAAAGAATGGTGAGTCTTTTTTCATCTAAAAATTGGGAATGCTATGGAATAGATATTTATAAATCTCCAAATTCAAATTTAAATTTAAAAGGTTATTTAAAGGGCGATGTTACAAAAAGATTGTCTTTTAATAATCTCTTCAAAATGGCTAATGTAAATAATAAATTTGAATACAAAATTGCTTTAATTAATAATGCTGGTGTAGCTGTTTTTACCCCATCAGAAGAAAGAACATATGAAGAATTCAAAAAAGTATCGGATATAAACTTATTTGGTCCAATAATAGGGATCACTGAATTTTTTAAATATTTCATAAAGGAAAAAACAAGTCTAAAAATCGAAAGCATTAACGTAATCAATATTGCCTCAATTTATGGATTGATTTCACCTAACGAAAATATTTATACAGATACGAAGAGAAATAGTTCAGAAATTTATGGTGCATCAAAGGCAGGCCTAATACAATTAACAAAATATTTTGCAACTAGATATGCAAAATATAATATTCAAGTCAATGCAATAGCTCCAGGAGGAGTTTTAAATGAAAATCATCAAGGGGCTGAATTTATAAAAAAATATAGTAATCTTGTTCCTCAAAACAGATTATGCAATGATGATGAAGTTGCCAATTTGATTTATTCTATTATCGAATCAAATTGTTCATACTTAACAGGTCAAACGATTGCTTTAGATGGTGGGATGAGCTCATGGTGAAAAAAATTGAATTCATTGCTGAAATTGGTATTAACCATAATGGATCATTAGATCTCGCAAAAAAACACATAGAAAAAGCAAAAGAAGCAGGGGCAGATATTGCCAAATTCCAAACTTATTTCACAGAGTCAAGAACTAAAAAAGGTTCTCCAATATTCGAAATCTTAAAAAAATGTGAGTTGAAACCAGAAGATTTCAATGAATTAAAAGTATTCTGTAATGAATTAGATATTGAGTTTTGCTCAACTCCTTTTTGCATTAAAAGTGCAAAAGTTTTATATGACTTAAATTGCCCTACATTAAAGGTAGCTTCTTTTCATCTTTCAAATTTAGAATTAATTGATGATTTAATACATAATTCAAATGCAAAAAGATTATTAATTTCTACTGGAGTATCTTCAATTTCAGAAATAATTTCTGTAAATCAAATTTATGACCAATGCAATAAAATCAATAAACCAGAATTAATATTTTTGCATTGCATCTCGAAATACCCAATATTGAATGAAAATGATAATCATCTTGAAAATATAAAATTTATTTCAAGAATAACTGGAAAAAAAGTAGGATTTTCTGATCATAGTATTGGATATAATGCAGCGATAATAGCTACAGCATTAGGGGCTGAAGTGATAGAAAAACATTTTACTATTGACAATAATATTGAAGGCGCTGATCATAGCATGAGTGCAAATCCAAAGATGTTTAAAGAATTAGTTAATCAGTGCAGGTTAACTTTAGATTATTTGGGTAATCAGCGAGGTAATAATCCATTCGATTGCGAAAAAGAAATAATCCAGTATAGAGTTTCATCTGAAAAATGATTATTTTTGGGGCAGGTTCATTTTCCAAAATAATATTTCTTCTTTTTAAAAATAATTTTAGAATCAGAAAAAAAAGAATAATTATTGATTCCTTTTCTAAACTAAATTTTGAATCTAAACAATTTTGGTTAAAAAACAATTTTCAAGTTGTTGATAAAATAAATTCAATAGAAGATAAAAAACAACCTCAATATTTTGTAGTTGGGGTTGGAAATGATTTTGGGTTTGAAAGGTATCAAATTATAAATATCTTAAAAAAACAAAATTATTCCATAAAAAGTTTTCATCACGAAAGTGCTTTTGTTGACGAAAGTGTTTATGTTTCGGATTCCGCAATCTTGATGCCAAAAGTTACAATTATGCCCCTATCAAGAATTTCTGCAGGATGCATCATAAATACATCAGCCACAATAGATCATGAAGTAAATATTGAAAAGGGATGTCATATTATGGGATCTTCATATATTGCAGGAAGAGTCAATATTGGGAAATGGTCAACAATAGGTGCTAACAGTACTATATTTCCAGATATAAAAATTGGGGAAAATTGCTTTATTGGAGCTGGAAGTATTGTAAGAAAAAATGTTCCAGATAATTCTATTGTAATAGGTCAGCCTGCAAAATTTTTAAGGAGAAACAGAGATCTTCCTGAAATCATAGATATTTTAAAAAGAAATAATCTAGACTCTATTTCTTAATAAAACTATTTAGACCATCCAGAATTTCTTTTTATAAAGTTATTATATTTTGAAAGATTATTTTCATAATATAAATTGGCAAATTCACTAATTTTTGAATTTATTGGATCTGATATTAGATTTAATAATTGAGAAATAACAAAAAAGTCCTGGGGAGTGTCTAAAGTTAACCTTGTATAAGGATATTTCATATTTGGATCTTCAAAACTATATTTAAAACCATTTTGTGAATAAAAGTAGGTAGTTACATGTTCCCTATCAATTTTATTTTTTGCACAATAAAATGCTTTTTCTAATGATGAAAAATTAAATATTTCAACATCACATCCATCTACTATCGAAGATCCCTCAAAACTATTAGTAGTAAAATCATTATTTTTGTAAATATGAATTTTATAAACCCTCAAAATCTCTTCGTAGTCTATAAAAGGACAATCTGAAGTTAATCTTATGATCTGTTCTAAATTGAATCTTCTTGCAGCTTCATAGTATCTACTTAGTACATCTTCTTCTTCCCCTCTGAAAACTAAATACTTTTGTTCTTTGCAATAATTATTTATAGCGTCATCACAAATGTTATTGCTTGTGATAAATATAATTTTTGCAAAATCATTAATTTCTTTTTTTGAAATTCTTTGATGAATAAGATCTAAACTATTAAATTTAGTGTTTCCCAATTTAAACATTACTTTCCCTGGCAACCGAGTAGAAGATAATCTTGCTTGAATTAAAATTCCTGTTCTCATTTTGATTTTTCTCAAATTATATGCTAATCATTTAACCTATAGGAAATTTTATTTTTTAAAAAAAAAAAAAAAAATGGTATCTGGGCAAAAACTCTGGCAAAGAGCAAAAAAAGTAATCCCAGGAGGGAATATGCTTTTATCAAAAAGAGCTGAAATGTTCCTTCCAGGTAAATGGCCTGCATATTATTCAAGAGCAAAAGGGTGCTTTATCTGGGATTTAGATAATAGAAAATTTATTGATTTAAGTATTATGGGAATTGGTACAAATATACTTGGATATGGGAATAAAAAAGTTGATGAAGCAATAAAAAGAACAGTTAGGAAAGGCAACATGAGTACTCTAAATTGTCCTGAAGAAGTTTTGTTGGCGGAGAAGTTAGTTGAGTTGCATCCTTGGGCAAATAAAGTTCGATTTGCCAGATCTGGAGGAGAAGCTAATGCTATTGCAATAAGAATAGCTAGAGCTGCAACAGGGAAAGAAAAAATCGCAATTTGTGGATATCATGGTTGGCATGACTGGTATCTAGCAACAAATATAGATAATCAATCAAACCTAGAAACTCATTTACTTCCAGGATTAGCACCTAATGGAGTACCTAAATGCTTAGAGGGAACTGTACTCCCTTTCGAATTCAATAATCTTTCTCAGTTGGAAGCCATTGTTAATAATAATGATTTAGCAGCAATTAAGATGGAAGTTCAAAGAAATGATCCACCTAAAAAAAACTTTTTAGAAAAAATTAGAAAAATTTGCGATTTAAATGGAATAGTTTTAATTTTCGATGAATGTACATCTGGCTTTAGAGAAACATATGGAGGAATACATAAAAAATTTAACGTTAATCCTGACTTAGCAATGTTTGGCAAAGCTATGGGTAATGGCTATGCAATAACCGCAGTCATTGGAAACGAAAAAGTAATGGATGCAGTTCAAAAAACTTTTATAAGTAGTACATTTTGGACTGAGCGAATAGGTCCAACAGCTGCTTTAAAAACATTAGAAGTTATGAAAGATTTAAAGAGTTGGGATGAAATAACAAAAATTGGGAAAGATATTAAATTGTCTTGGAAAAGTATGTTTAATCAACATAATTTAGACTATATTGAGACCGGGATACCTGCTTTGGCAGGTTTTACATTTAATAGTAAAAATAATCTTATATATAAAACATACATTACTCAGGAAATGCTTAAGAAAAATATCTTAGCTGCGAACTCAATATATGTAAGCCTAGCTCATAAAAAGAAATTTTTAGATAGATACCTTAATGAATTGAATAACATTTTAAAGAAAATAAAAAAATGTGAAGAAGGTATTATTAATCCACAAGATTTACTGGAAGGTCCTCCGTGTCATGGCGGATTTAAAAGACTAAATTAAATTTTAAGGGCTATTTTATTGATATTGCTTTTTTATCCATTCAATATATTTTTCTCCATGCATTGAATTTACCCATTCTTTATTATTTAGATACCAATCAATTGTTCTTCTTAAGCCATCTTCGAATTTAGTTTTAGCTTCCCAACCTAACATCCTTTTAATTTTTGATGAATTAACAGCATATCTTTTGTCGTGTCCAGGTCTATCTTTAGTAAAAGTAATTAAAGAAGAATATGAAGTTTTATTATTATCTAATACTAAAGGAGAAATTGAATCTAGTTGATTGCAAATCATTTCAGCAATATCAATATTTTGAAATTCATTAGAGCCGCCAATATTAAAAACTTCACCAGGACTTGCTTTCAATAAAATTTGAATAATAGCCTCACAATGATCCTCAACAAATAACCAATCACGAATCTGTTTACCATTTCCGTAAATTGGAATATTCTTTTTATTTAATGCATTAAAAATAATTAATGGAATAAATTTTTCTAAGGATTGGTAAGGCCCATAATTATTCGAACAGTTAGATACTATAGTTGGCAAATTATATGTCTTATAAAATGACCTGACTAAATGATCTGAGGAAGCTTTACTCGCGCTATAGGGACTATTTGGATAATATTTATCATCTTCCTGAAAAGGATCTGCAATAGATGAAAGTGATCCGTAAACTTCATCAGTAGAAATATGAACAAATTTAAATTCCTCTTTATGAGAATCTTTTAAATTCTGAAAATAATTATTGATTGAAACTAAAAACTTAAAAGTTCCTAAGATATTTGTTTGAATAAATTCTTCAGGAAATAATATTGATTTATCTACATGTGATTCAGCTGCAAAATTAATTACATAATTTGGATTATGGTTATTTAAAATATTTTCAACTAATTCAGAATTTGAAAAGTCACCCCTTATAAATTCATATTGATCATTATCTTTAAATTCTTGAAGATTATCTACTTCACAAGAATGTGAGAGTTTATCTATATTTATGATCTTAAAATTATTAAATTTTGAAAAAAAGTATTTTATAAAATTACTGCCAATAAAACCTGAACCTCCACTAATAAGTATATTCATTTAATTACTACTATTTTTCTTTTGATTATCTTTATAGTATATGATTGCTTTGTTTATAATTTAATTAAAAAAACTTTTAATAAAATTATTATTAAATAGTCTTTAATAAATAAACATTATTTCAAAAATACCAATATTAACTTACTAGTAAT
>Ga0163109_10002663_pt1 | contig 13843 bp, 11 predicted proteins | sample CRUFie1St13metaG_FD_108704 | JGI IMG/M metagenome (GOLD analysis project Ga0163109, IMG submission 108704) | Marine microbial communities from the Costa Rica Dome - CRUD Field 142mm St13 metaG | ecosystem: Environmental > Aquatic > Marine > Oceanic > Photic zone | place: Costa Rica: the Eastern... | reverse complement strand
GGACTTAGTAAAAAAGCGCTGAAACGTACGCTGCAGCTGGGCGCGAAGCATGTTATCTACGTGTCGTGTAATCCCGCGACGCAGGCCCGTGACATGCTCACGATGGCGGAACACGGCTATCATCCGACCGATTTGACGCTCGTGGATCAGTTCCCGCATACGCACCACATCGAAAGTATTATGGTGTTTCAAAAGCAGTAGTTGACAGGTTGTATATTTATTGTTTATCACTGGCAAGATAGGCTTCTAATGCCGCAATACAGTACTCCTTCAGCGTCACCTCCCGCTCCACGCACATCCGCTTCAGCCGCTTGTGCATCTCCCGCGGGATATCCATTGTAAACCGCGTCAGCTCTACCTTCTCGGGTTTTTTGCGTTCTACCTCCCGCTTATGCACCACCTCTACCTTCTCCGCGACAGCCTCGTCAACCCCTTTTTTCTGCAGTGGCAGCTTGGGTTTGAGCGTCGAACCGATCTGAAAATCTTTCTTGGTCATGAGAGTATTATAAAAGGAAATATGTATTTACTCATAAAAGGAATTAAGGATATCCGTAAGCTCATTCGTTAGCGCCACAATCTCCGCGGCTGCCTTCGGGTCCCGGTATTCGTACACCCCGCGCCCCTGCACCGACGCCTCCGCGTACGCAATCCGTGATTTGAGTGATGACTGCATGGTCTGAATCCCCATTTCCTCAATCGCTGTGCGAGCTTGACGGTTAAAAATCATCGCGTCATTATACTGATTTAGCACAAAATACCCTTTAATCTCCGGCTTTACTTGCTGCGCCATTTCGTAGCGCTCGAGGAATTTCTGACTCGCCCAAATGTCCATCCCTCCCGGGCGAATCGGAATCAGCACAACATCCCCCAATAAAATAATATTCGTCACGAGTTTCGACAGTGCGGGTGTTCCGTCAATAATTATTACTTCATAATCGCTCCGCACCGTGTTCACGGTCTTCCGTAGTGCCTCCGCGTCGGAGATCCCGAACACCGGCACGGGCGGCGAATCCTCACTCCGAAGGCCCGACCAATGCACCGAACTGGCGTTTTCGTCCGTATCGATAATCGCCACTTTATACCCCGAATGCGCCAAACAAACCGCTATGTTCTGCGCTAAAGTCGACTTGCCTACCCCACCCTTCAGCGACGTGATTGAGATAATCATGTCATGATTTTAAGGATATATGTATTCATGGCAAGTATTTTTTATGGACAAACATGCATCCTTAAATAATAGTATATGAACATCCGCAAAACCACAACACAGGAACTACGCATCCCCGTATTCATGAATATATGAGATCATGGGAATATGAATAAGTGAAAAAATATATATATGATTCTATGGTCCCTTGTCTTCCCGTCTCCGATCATAACGGAGTCATGGCTTCCTGAGCGGCGTAAGTGCTAGTATAAAGGCTGGATGAGACAATACAAAACGCTACTCAAATCTTGCCTCCCGCGCTTTGTCATTCACCCGTAGTAAAAACATCGCCAGTCCGTCCACATCCTTCGCGGGGACATGCCCACCCGCCAAACTCCCGACGTCCTCCCCTGGCCTGGGCGGAACCGTAATCCAAAGGCTCGGCCGCTGATCCTCCTTTGGTCGGTAGTTGTACATACACAGCAACGCCTCACACTCAAACATTTCGGACACAATCTCTGGATTATCGTGGTTATTTCGCGCATCTTCAGTAGCATTTTCCATGGGCATAAGAGGTTAAAAAATAGGCCATGATCTGCTGATCACCACTGTTTAAGCTCTATATCTCAAACGGGACCACAGACCGCGGCAAACCCAATATACTAATGTCATCAATGAAGATAACTCAGCACAACCGGCACGGAAAATGATCCCGAATAAATGTTGTGCCAAAAAATGCCACATACGTGGCTGCTGTTTATATTATGCCATTCATTGATATTTTCATTAGATATCGAGTTTGCATATCTATCCTACCCACTGCGCGAGATTCGTCAAGGCAAAAGAAAAACCTCACTTATTAAATTAATAGATGAGGTTTTTACTTTTAAATACTAATAGCTACCGTCTTTTCCAGCTAATCTTTCTACTTTTATCTTCTTCATCTTTCGGTTTTGTTGGACTCAAAACCGTCTGATAAATACGATTATTGACTTTCGCCATGTTCTCGATAAAAGTAGCGTTCATTTCTGCAAATTCAGCTTCTGCTTCTTTTAGCTTGTCATCAACATTATCTGACTTGCGTTCGAGCTTTTTTAAAGTTCTTTTTTGTTCCTGCTTTATCTTGTTTTTGACACAAGAATGGTAGTATAAAAAAGCACTTCTTTCAGGGGTATTAACATCTTCTGGATTATAGCCTAAAGATTTAATAACCTTGTCCGACAAAAACTCTTTCGCATCCATTAATAGGTCGAACTTTTTTGCTTGATTGCGTGTAAGTTGGTGCATGTCTGGTTTGGTAGAGTTGTATAAAGACAAAAAAGATTTCTTCGGTTTGAAGTCGTCTTCTGCATCTTTTACATTTTCTATCGCCTCTTCTTTGCTTTGTCGCAGTTCTTCTATTTCTTTTGCCTTTTTGTCTAATAGTTCATAGTTTTCTTCAGCCCATTTAACAGGGTCATCTAAAACATCACCATAAAGCAATTCGGCATTGGTAATAGGAGCGATTTCCCTAGAATGAGTCGTTTCTGCTTCTTGAGCGGTAGCATTAATGGTATTTAAAAGAGCGAAAGTAGCGATGAACGCTAAAAATAAATGTTTCATAATTGTATTCTCTTTTGAAACAAGGTGATAAGATAAGATTAAAATCATTAAATTGTTTAAACATAAAATACATTTAAAACAATTTATGATTGCATTAAACCACAGAAAAATATTCTTGTCAATACTTTTTTCTTGCATTTTTTTCTGGGCTTGCATTGTCCACGAAAACCCCTCGAAGCCACTAACGGTGGGAGTCTGGCGGCGATGATAGGCGTGTAACGAAGCCGCTAGAGACCGACGCCCACAGTATTTTGTATCTTCTATTTCTCCACCACGAGCGGCGACACGTACTCCTTCTCCCCCCGCGACACCGCGAGGATATCGTCAAAAATCCGCTCCAATTGCGCGTAGCTTTCGACGCGGATCAGCTGCTCACGGAACTTCGACGCGTGCCGCACCCCCCGCACAAAATGCGCAAAATGCTTCCTAAGCTCGATCATTGCCCATTGTTCGCCTTTGAACGCTATACCCAGTTTTGCGTGCTTTCTAAAGAATTCCAGTTGCTCTTCTAGTGGGGGCTTTTTGGGGATTTCCTGCCCGTCGAACGCCGCCCTGCACTGACGAAAAATCCATGGATTTCTAAGACTCGCCCGCCCGATCATCATCCCGTCGAGGTTCTGCAGCTTCTTCACTGCAATCGTCGCACTCGTCACGTCCCCATTCCCCAACACCGGGATATTCGACTCCTCCTTCACGCGGTAAATCGGCTCCCAATTCGCTTGCCCGCGGTACGCTTGTTTCGTCGTCCGCCCATGAATCGCCACGCTCGCAATCCCCGCACTCTCAAAGGTTTTCACGGTGCTTAGGATATTCGTATCATCATAAAACCCCAGCCGCATCTTCACGCTCACGGGGATATTCACCGCCTTCACGAGCGATTCCATCATCTTCGCCGACGCACATGGATCCTTCAGTAGCGCGCTCCCGTGGCCACTTCCCACGACTTTTGGACTCGGGCACCCGAGATTCAAATCAATGCCATCCGCGCCCATGTCTTCCACCATTTTCCCCGCTTCAATAAAGGCTTCCACGGTTTTTCCAAACAGCTGCACACAGTAGTATTTCGACTCATCTGCATGAAACGACGTCAGGCGCATGGTTTTTTCGTTCCCCCGCCGCATTGCCTCTGCGGAAATTAGCTCCGAAATCAGCACTGTACTCGGCTCAATCTCCCGCACTAACCGACGAAACGGCGACTCCGTGTACCCGCTCATCGGTGCTAAACAGAGGATCGGACGCGGTAAATCTTTCCACCAATTATTCATTTTTATGGTATTGTAATAGTTTTTCTCCCTACAGAAACACCCGCAAACTACCCACTTTTCCTTATTTGTCCAGCGTGTTTATATGCGCCAAAATCTCTGCATGCACCGCCGCCAACGCCTCGTGGTCTACCGTATCCGCGGGCTGCGTATACATATCCGCCTGATTATACATCGGCACCATGTGAATATGCGCATGCGGGACGTCAAACCCGATCACCTTCATCCCTATTCGCTGAGGGTTTAGCGATTGTTGCAATATATTTCCTACAATCTTTGCAGTTGTAAAGCACGCTGAATAATACGGCTCTGGGACGTCTAAAAGATGATCCACTTCGACTTTCGGGATCACCAATGTATGTCCTTTTTGGATCGGGTGAATATCCAGAAATGCGTACGTGTGCTTGTCTTCATAGACCTTATAGCTCGGAATCTCCCCCGCGATGATCTTCGTAAAAATGCTGCTCATGCTATGAATATACCAAAACTTTTAATCCGTGCAAATGTCCCTGTGAGTATAATGCGGCTACATAACCCCCATATTCTATGCCTCATAATAAAACGATTTCGTCCCTCCAGCAGCAGGTTTCTGAGCTGAAAAATATCATTGAGCCGCTACAGGCGGAAATTTTGAAGTATCAGGAGATGATTATGAGCGAGAATAAAAGCCAGTTTGAGCGCATAGCAGAGGACCTGAGTCCTGCACAAAAAGCTGTCTTAGAGCGGAAGATGAGTGACAAAAGCCCGATTGAGGCACGGCAGGAGCTGGAGGATTTGTCGGCGTTTTTACCGCAAAAGCCTACGGGCACATTTCCGAAATTTCCAACCCTTAATACGCAGCAGAAAGAGGAGAAGTTGAGCGACAAAATCTTAAATTCCTACGACATAACTATTTAGAAGATTCCCAGAAATGCGAATATCATCGTCAAGCATCAAGCTCGCTCGGACACGTACGAAAAGTACGCTTACCTCGTCTCACTCTCGCTTTCCTTGATCTTCAACATTTCTAGAAATCTTTCCTTGTTAAGATAGAAAAACTAGAAAACTCCCAATATAAAACATAATTAAAAGCGACGCAGAAACCCGCCCGAGCCGCCCCCGAAAGTAGAAAATCAGCAGCACAACACTGCTCGCCACGAACCACGCCGGAATCGCACTATACGTTAGGAATGGATCCACCGAATACCCCCGAGCCAGCAACGCCCCGATGGGCAAACTGAGGAGGGGGTCTGTGATATTCGACCCCAGAAGATTCCCCACCGAGATCCCATTGCTGTGTTTTAAGAGCGCAATCATACTCACCGAGAGCTCCGGGATGCTCGTCCCAATGCCGCTCAGGAGCCCAATGATGCTGTCAGATATGCCCATTTTTTCGCCCGCGTGGATGCCGATATAAATCAAAATATCACTCGAAATCCACACGAGTCCTGTCCCAATGATGAGATATAGCATAGCAGTCGTCACCGATTTCTGGGCTTTTTTGGTGATTTTTTCGGGGGCGTTTTTTTCATGATGATGCCACAAATACGCCATATACGCCGCGTAAATAAATATCATCACCAGCGCCTCAATCGTGCTAATCTCGCCATTCATCCCAAACACAAACATCAGCAAAATCGACAACAACAGCATCCCCCCGTCGCGCACAATGCTTTTTCGCGTTTCGCTCATCGCCCCGCCGACGAGGACGCACAGCCCCAAAATCATACTAATCTGCACAAAGCAACTGCCGACAATATTCCCCACGCCGACGTCATCCACGCCTTTCAGCCCCGCGTTGATGTTCACAAAAATCTCCGGAAAACTACTCCCAATGCTCACCACCGTCAGCCCGATGATCAGCTCTGACACCCCAAACCGCCGCGCAATGTCCCGCGCCCCCGCAATCACCTTTTCCGCGCCGACCCAAAGCCCGACCACGCACAGCCCGCCGATCAGCCACTGCCACGCGCCCGCCAGTCCCGTAATAGTCTCTAAAAGTCCAGTCATCACTGTAGTATACCATATTTTTATAAGAAATTATAGAGCTTTGGGTATCAATCTTTACTGGCGTCCCGACCTGGAGTCGAACCAGGAGCCTCTCCTTAGGAGGGAGATGTTTTATCCATTAAACTATCGGGACGGGTGCCACAGGGTGATGATTTCTGTGAGGACTATACGCGCGTGGTCGTTTTGCACAATGCTTTTTACGAGAAATTCGTCGGGATTTTCTTCGGTAATTTCAATGATTCTTTCCGGCTCTTCTCCGCTTATTACAGGCTCTAAGAGCGTTTTTGTTAGTATATTGCAATTATTATTTGATGTCGCGTCCCCCAGCGGCGCAATGGTGAATATACCTTCAGTGATGCCGCAGTCATCTGATATACCGAGTAACTTCACGGTGTCGCGGTAGTTTCTGACAAGCTCAATCCCCTCTTCGGCTTTGTAGAGTGCGGACAGATGCTGACTATTGCTGGTAGTATTTTGGAGAATCCCCGACAGCATAATCGTGGCCGCGGTGAGTACAGATCCGAGGATCATAATAGACACAATTATTTCCATGAGCGATAATCCAGCGTTTTTACTATTCATTTGCATAAGGAGAAATAAGGCCTGACAAGAGGTAATAATATACCGCATCCATTGGCTGATCTCCCTCCATAAGTGTGAAAGTGTAGGTATCCAGCACAGGATCTTCCACCACGCCGTACGGAGCAGTGATGGTAAAGGTGGCGTTTTTAGGTACGGTTTCAAGCACTGCGTCACCCGAAACCTGCACAGAATCAATGGCGTTATTGTCTGGGTCTGTGCTAATGCATCCCTCGTTGTCACATGTAATTTTTATGTCCACAGCCTCACTAATACTAATACTGCGTGAATGAGTGAGAAAAGAAATGAGCGATTCGACTTGCTTTTGAGTATCCCCTGAGCGAATTATTCGTGACCCATTTACTACGGAAATCCCCGCTAATAACCCGACAATACTCAGAACAACGAGGAGCTCTAGCAGGGTAAATCCTTTGTGCATAAAATATATAGTAAACATATAACCCAAAAGCACAAGAGGTATAAAATGTGCATAAAAAGTGAATATAATGTGCAAATAATGAGATGTTATACATAATGTGCATAACTTTTATAACAATAAATGCTAGTAATTTCTGTATATGCATAACTTTTTAAATTCATTTCTATATAAGTGTTTTATGAGTTTTTACATATATTTTGCATATAATATAAAACCAGAAAAACGATGCTTTGTTATTGATATAAGAGCTCCTTTAGAGCTCCAATGCAAGGTATTTTTTTTGCAGTATACGGTTATGAATATTTATGAGGTATTGATTTATAAAGAGCTCATATAGTTAGTACAAGTAATTTGTAATAAGATATAATTTGTAAAGAGTATTATAAAAGTAGACCCAGTGATTTTAATCCCGTAAATGGAATAATGATTGTATTAAAGCCTAAAAAAAGGCGCATTCTCTCCGTATTTTCTGCGGAAAAAATACACACATATTCTCCATTTCTTAATCTCCACATTTTATGAATGTACGCAGGCTACTAAGCTCAGTAATAAGCGTCGCAATGCTTATTACAAATTCATCTCTCCTTCAGTTTATGATGCTGTTTGGAGCTACTTTTGTTATACCGCACAATGCTACATTCGCGGATTTTGAGCATAACGATGCACAGGGATATTTTACTGTAAACTTCGACAACGCTCTTGGATTTTGGCCAGACGGCAGCGGTTCAAATAATATTACTCATGACCCGAGTAGTGGTGGGACCGTGACGCCAAATGGCACTGGTTCTTACATAACAACTGGGCTTATACCACCAATATCGTTTAAGGGGTGGGAGGAACTCACTTTTGATGTCTCAAGTTATAATCCAAGTCAAAATATTACAGCCGAAATATTTGACTGTACAGGAGGGGTGCTCGGGTCTTCCATTGCAAATCTCGGAGCACCAGACATCGTAAGCGGTGGGCAATTAATTTGGGATGTAAGTGATGACATTACTGCCGCCAATGGTGAGATATGCGTGCGGGCAAATATTGACCAGGCTTCAGCGCCCTACCCACCAGTACTGACGGATATTGGAATTACATGGGACGAGCTTCCGGTATTTCTCACTTCACTAGAGTGCGTAGAGACGCCAGAGCTTGCAGGGGATACGTTAAATTATAACGTGCAATACTCAGTGTCATATGCGGATGATGACGGAGTGGTGGTGTGGACGGAGCTGCCCACGAATGCGAACGGAAATATAGCATACCCAGGGGCGTATCCAACGCCAGGAGCTGCAACGAATACCGCTAGTAGCTATGGACAAGACGCGTCTATGACATGCTCGCAATTTCAGTCAGCGTCAGACGGTGGGGCTTGTACACCAACTGCGATTACTGTGAATGGAATTTCAATTCCAGCGGGGTCGGTGTATTGGGATATGGGAGCAGTAACCGCAGGGCAAACAGGAATTTTGACCTTTGAAATGGAGTCGGAAAATGGTCTACAAAATGGCATTGAATATACGCTGAATTCTAATATTGATTCAGTACAAGGGAATGAAATGTCAGCAGGTGCAGTAACATGTAGCATTCAGTCAGCGCCGGAGCCGGACCTAAAAAAAGAAGTAGTAGGTGGATTTTATACCGACGGAGTGCATTCACTGTTTGATTGGTCGGAGGCGGGTTATAGCACTGTAGCAACGTATAGTATTGAGATTGGGAATGTGCGGAATCTTACGCTGCATCCAAATGTAGGAGCAGGAAACACACTGCCATTAGACAACAAGGGGGAAGAGGCGATTTTTAATCCAGTAGTAACCGATGATATTTCAGGGATTATCGCAACGCTCGACGCAGAGTGTGGAGGAGCAGTAGGGAAAATCACTAATATTAACCCAGTAGCAGATAACGCAGGGACATTTATGACGGATGGGTTTATTCAGTGGAGTCTTCCAGAATTAGAGATTACGGGATACGAAGCCTTTACATTTGATGTGGATTATAGTGCGTGTCCAGAAGGAACAAAAGCTGCTAATACAGCAGAATTAAATGGGGATAATATAGATCCATTAAATGATTCAGAGGATATAATGCTACAAACACCAGAGCCGAATACAGGAGGATTCAGCAAGACGCCGACTTATTTGGATTATACATTTGGAGAAACTATTGAATACCAGGTGTCAGTAAATAATACAGGGTCAGGAGTAAATACAGCGATGTATGACGTAGTGATGGTGGATAAAATCCGAAAAACAGGAAATGCTATAGATGGCGCATCTTCTAATGGCGTGTCGCTGGCGAACCTTGCGATTGACCCAAATTTTGAAGATTTCGGAAAGATATTCTACCATTGTGGGGGGGCAGCAAATGCAGTAGATACGCCGCCAGCCTTTGATTATGCAGATTTTGAAGCAGCGCCGTATGGGTCTTTTGATGTTGATCTTGGGGGGGCGAGCGCAGGATGGAATCAGTATGACTCAGAAACTTCAGTAACTTGTACTGGGGGCGTCTCGGGCGTTGAATGGGTTTTGTTTTATTACCCATGTGTGAGTACGGCGGCGTTCCCAGGATTCCCAGGGTGTACGTATGGAGACGGAAATCCAAGTCACCCGAACGCAGGGGACCCAGTGCCGGTGATGGGTTCTAATAAAATAATAACAACAGTAGACGCTCCAGCAGACCAATGTAGTGGGTATCCTGTGCTAAATGATGCAAACTTTTTTGTATACGAAACACCAACGGATGACCCAGCGACAACAACAGTGTATGAGCATTTGAATGGCGAAAACGTACAACCACTAGCGTCTCCATTAAATTATTCGCTCGGAGTAGAAAATAACATTATGCCGCAAATTCCAATACTAGAGGGAAGTGTCACAGCCACGGGGAATTATAATTTAAATGCGGGACAGAACACAGGCTCAAATACATATTTGTTTAAAAATACAGGATTTGATACGGCAGAAAACACCGTTATTACCATCAGCATCCCAGAAGTCATAACGAATGGACAACCAGAATTTGTAGATATTACAGGGGTGAGTTTTGAAAGTATGATCACCGGAACGATAGATTATTCAAATGCGCTTGGGTGCGTAACAGGTTCACCATGTTTCATTACGGCGACGGTGCCGATGATTCCAGCAGGATCAAGCGTCAATATTACAATGAACATACAGGTGCCAGACGGAGAAATAAACGGTCAGTCATTCACATCAAACGCAACAGCAGCATATAATGACCCAAATCCACATAACTGTGATACTCCAGATGTTTCAGTTTCGGCTACTTCAACTATTGAAACAAAGCCCTATCTTATTGTAAACAAGTCCCGAGATGAAGCTTTGATCCCTGGGGGGGATTTTATTACCTATAATATTTCAGCACTAAACACAGGACCTGCGGTATCTACGAATACATTTGTGTACGACGAAGTGCCAGAAAATACAGTCTTTACCGAAGCTTATTCATTGGCTACTAATAGTAATGTTGCTGTACTTAACTGTGGTTCAATTACCGGAAGTTGCGCCGTGTATTTCTTTAAGCAAGGCGAGACATGCGGACCTATAGACGCTTCAGGGATCTCAGCCCTAAACCCGTGGGAGCCAGCAGACATTCTTTCGTGTTTTGAGATCGGACAAGAAACATCTTCAGGGGTTTGGATTCCAACAAGCTTTGCTCCAGAAGAGACACAATACGTTGCATGGAATATAGACGAAGGATTTACGCCGCCCCAGTTCCCAGTAAATGAATTGGTTGTGGTAGGATTCCAAGTACAAAACGACACAGACGGGACAAGTCAGTCGGTAATAGACGGCTCTCCAGAAGGAACAATTATCTATAATTACCCAGCTATTGTGTCGGATGAATTGCTTCAGGCGGTAGGAAATCAGGTATCCACTACGATTCTTCCGCAGCCGCAAATGGATATTAAAAAAGAATCAAATACGGAATTTATTAACGCTGGTGGGCAATTTGAATGGATGGTGGAATACACGAATAAAGCGGGGACGAATTCTCCGGTAACGCAAATTGTGGATACACTTCCGGCGGGCGTAACTATTGTAGATATACTCCATGAATGGAATTACGCAGCCGACGCTAATAGTGCGCCCGCAAATGGTGGAGCTTTGGGTTCTCCGGTGAGTATTCTTGGGGATATAGCAGTTACTACCGCTTCTGTTGCATCAGGGACAGAGGTGACAATTACTATTGCAAATAATGGAAATATCATAGGACCAGTAGGATCTGATACACTCCGAGACGGACCACTAGAAGCGCTCGAAGGAGGGGTTATTACATTTATTGTGAATGCTCCAGCAGACGCCGTGACGTGGACGCAGCTACAAAATACAGCAGAAATATTCTTCGAACAAGACGGAAATATAATTACTAATGATGACACGAGTGATGTGCATGTGCAAAATCCAGACCTTTGGTTACGAAAACTCGCGAGCACGGAAGATCAGGTTGCTGGGGGGCTTGTTGAATTTACATTATTGGTGAGTAATGAAGGGTTATATGAATCACAAAATGTAACGATTGAGGATCAACTAGATTCAGGACTATGCTATAACGGAGATTTGACCGTGATTACACCAGGGTGGAGCTTAGTGAATAATACTTCTCCAGCAGCTGGGACATGCGGTGCGCTTTTGAGTTTTCAGTTAGAAAATGGAGTAGATGCATCTGGGACTATCTCTGAAGAAAGTGGAGATATTCAAATTATATACTCTGTGAGTATTGACGCATCACTAGCACCAGGAAGCGTACTACTAAACAGTGCAGAGGTATTAGACGACGAATCAGTAACAAAAGATGAAACAGATCCAACAGATCCGGATAACGAAGGGGATGACGACGGGACATTTGACAATGACGACACAGCATCCGTAACAGTGCCGTATTGTAATCCATATATCCAAAAAGACGCCCCATTATCAATAGAGGTGGATGGTCAATTTGATTATACAATAACCTATGGTAATATATCATTACAGGCTTGCTTGGATGTGTTTATCATCGACGAGCTGCCAACAGAAGTGTCAGGTTCGGCGCTTGACGCCACGTTTATTAGTGCAACAGCAACGAACGGAGAAGCTCTATATTATTGGGACGCGGACGCAAATGGAGCCCCAGCAGCTACAAGTGTTGCGGATATTACTGGGGCATGGTCGGCTTCACCTCTGGCGAATGTAACCCACGTTGCGGTATTACCAAACGCTACGGATTACACACTGAATGGATACGAAGGACCATATGAGTTTACGGTTACTATGCAGGCTACAGACCCAGAAGGGGTGCTGGATTATACAGGAGGAATAGAGTTTAATAACACCGTTGCTATTGTTTCTCCGGGAGAAGACCCAGACCCAAGTAGCCCAGACCACGAAGACGATAAGGATAATGCTATTACGAAGATCCCAGGGTTTGATTTGTATATAGAAAAAACAGGAAGCACAGAAGGATTATTCCCGGGACTAAAACCAGGAGATGATATTACTTATACGATTAAATGGGGGAATAGTGCATCGTCAAGCACTCTGGCATGTAATGTATTTGTGCAAGAAGTTGGCTACCCAGATGAATTTATTTCTACTTCTATCTCAGATGATTTTATTGCTCTTTCTTTGTTTGACGGAAATGGAAACCCAGTAGATGTAGTACAATCAGACGGAACGACGGTAGTCCCAAGTACGTGTATCCAAATTAACCCAAGCGACACAAATTCCGACGGGATTACGGATAAATGGGAAGTAAACAGCACCGGAGCGGCTGGGTGTCCAGTTTCGGATGACAATATTTGTCTGCAGCCAGATTCTCATGCTTCATTTACTATTAGTGGCACAATCGACCCAAGTACAGATGATTACTTCAATACGAATGATCAAGTAGTAAATACTATTGTGGTGGGTGAAGAAGATCCAATCCCAGATAACGAAGACTTGCTGGAAAACAACCAAGACGAGTCTATTACTGTGGTATACAAGCCGGACGTTACAACTACAAAAGAAGGGTATAGTTGTGGACCGGATAATGATTGTACTACGGAAGCAGACAACGACTACCAATACGCGAATGTGGGCGACACGATTCATTATGACTTGACGTATAACAACATCGGGAACACGTCCGCCAGTAATGTAATACTAACCGAAACAACGCCCGAGGGGACCTGTATTCAGCCAAACACGATAACCGGACTGCCTGACCCAGGGACAGAAGTACAATACAGTAATGACAATGGTACAACGTGGACATATACCCCAGCGCCAGCAACAGACGGAGAAGATTGCGCGATCACAAACTTCCGTGTGGTGTTCCTAGCGGATCTGCCGGCACCAGCCACATTCTGGACACAAACCACAGACGAAGATTTCGAGAATTTGGCATTTGAAGGTAGCATGGGTGTAAGCGCCATAGCTGAGGATGCTATTTCGCTCACAGCGGGAAGTGTGATGAATCTCTCTGAGATTATAGCAAATTCTAATGCTGCGGGCAATGGAAGTAGTAACTCACAAGATTTATCTATAAACAACCAAGGTCAGGCAGTTTGGAGGGAGTCTGGAGTTGGCACCATAGGAGGATACGACACCTACTTTTGGGACCCGACCACAGGAGTTATTAATCTCTCTGAAGAGTTGAATAATTCATCTGCTGCGGGAGATGGAAGTTTGGGTACAACTTATCCATTCATAAATAACCAAGGTCAAGTTGCTTGGGCGAGTGCGGGATCAAATATGGGTAGTTCAGATACCTACTTTTGGGACCCGACCATAGGAGTTATTAATCTCTCTGAAGAGTTGAATAATTCGACAGCCGCAGGGGATGGAAGTG
>Ga0163109_10002660_pt1 | contig 13856 bp, 10 predicted proteins | sample CRUFie1St13metaG_FD_108704 | JGI IMG/M metagenome (GOLD analysis project Ga0163109, IMG submission 108704) | Marine microbial communities from the Costa Rica Dome - CRUD Field 142mm St13 metaG | ecosystem: Environmental > Aquatic > Marine > Oceanic > Photic zone | place: Costa Rica: the Eastern... | reverse complement strand
TTTTTCTGCGTTCTCAATGCATTCCATGATATCTAACCATCCCTTGGATTTGCGGGGAAAAGCTAAAAAATCATTTTTCCGCGAAGAAAGGTTTCCGCAACTCCACTGAGGTCCACTCGATTAGCAAGAATCGAACAACGAATTTCAGCCCCTCTGGGCGAAGCTTGAAAGCCCACCATTTTTTCCTTTCCCAGTTTGTTGCCCCAATACCACGACAACTGGCAATGAGCGCTTCCGGTTGCATGATCCTCGTCAATGCCTACTTTGGGAGCAAAGTAACGGGAAATGAAATGATATCCGATCCGGGAGGTTTTGGCGGTGACGATCACTCCTTGAGCTCCGTGAAGACCCGATAACATTCGAAAATCCGGTTTAAGTTCGGTTATGATCTCTTCATTTCCGAACACGCACAGAACGTTTGCCCCCGCATGCACTTCATCAGGGTACGCGCCCAAGGCCTCGACAAGGCCGGGAGAGATATGAGCGGGTCTGCTTCTCAAAAGTGGGAAATTGACGCTGTATTTCGAGTCCTCGATCATGACACCGTTGAATTCTCCCCGGTTGCTTGTGAAACGCACCCGATCCTTTGGTTTCAATATGCCCTCCTCATACAAAACGTGAGCCGAGGCAAGGGTGGCATGTCCGCACGGATCGACCTCCAGCGTTGGTATAAATGTACGAATTGACCAGGCATTCTTTTCACCTGGGAACAGGAAGGCGCACTCGGGCAAGTACAACTGGGACGCCATGTTTTGCAATTCGTCCGTGGACAACCATTCGTCCAACAGGCAAACCCCAACTGGATTTCCCGAATAAGCTCCTTTGCAAAAGGCATTTACACTGAAGTAGGGAAATTTCATCAAAAGCCTCCGAAACTAGCGTATTGATTACAGTGATCAATGCCAAAGCATCAAAAAGGAACAATTTCGAAGAATTTCCGTCATAGGTTCATGCAAATTATGAAACCACCGTCAAACAAGGGGGTAACCATACCCCGAAAAATGGAACCGAATCCGAGCTCAGGCCGGGTCGACTTCCCAACCGCCACGGTACACCTTACTGATCAATTTGTCGGTATCGGGTCGGTTGGTTTTCATCTTTGCGGCGTCCCAAGTGAACTTTCCTCCGGCGCGCATCGCAACGTTACCAAGCAAAATCGCCTCGGTCATGTTACCCGCGTAATCGAAATTGGACATGGCGATCTTGGGATTGTCTTCACGGATTGCCTTGACCAATTCTTCCTTCATCCCGTTGTCACCTCTTCCGTTGCGGGGGAGGGTCGGACTGGGCAGTTCGACGTTCTTACGATCCGTCCACTTGCCATCCTTGTAGATCTTCCAGTCGGCTCCGTAATCGTTCGGCGAATACATGATTCCATCGGTTCCGACGAGCAGCAGACCACTGTTCTTGGGCGTTTCTCCGTGAAACAGATCCATGGGAGGGAGATTCTTCTCCCCTTTGTTATCCTTGCCGTTGTTACCAACCTTGCCTTCATACCAATGAAACTTGATCGGTCCCCGTTTGTCGGTTTTCGGAAAATCCATGTCAATGGTAGCCCAGGAGGGAAAAGTCTCATCATTGATTGGGCCGGTGTTCACCGACTCCACGCTCGTGGGTTGGGTGAGCCCGCAAGACATGAAGGCCAAGTTGGTCGTATGGCAAGCCATGTCTCCCAAAGCTCCCGTTCCATAGTCCCACCAACCACGCCATTTGAAGGGAGTGTAGCAGGAATTGTAAGGACGCATCGGCGCCGGTCCGATAAAGGAATCCCAATCCAAATAATCCGGAACTTCCATGGTTTCGGAAGGACGGGCCGTAATTCCGGGAGCTTGGGGCCAAACCGGACGGTTGGTCCAAGCGTGAATCTCCTTCACGTCTCCCAAGCCACCTGCCTGAACGTATTCCGCCCCTTCGCGAATGCCGTCGGAAGCGGTTCCCTGGTTACCCATTTGAGTGCAAAGGTTTTTCTTTCTCGCCAACTCAGCCAGTTGGCGCGCTTCCCAAACGGTATGCGTCAAAGGTTTCTGAACGTAGACGTGAATTCCCCATCGCATGGCCATCATGGCGGCTGGGGCATGGGTATGATCCGCGGTGCTCACGGTCAGAGCGTCTATCTTGTCCCCCAGTTGGCTGATCAATTCGCGAAAATCACTGAACTTCACCGCATTGGGATGCTTGCGGACCGCAACGTCCAAACGGCGGGCGTCCACATCGCAAGCCGCAATAACATCACCGTGCATCGCCAAGCCGTCAAAATCGCCCTTACCCTTTCCTCCCACTCCAATGCCTGCAACCTGTAATCTTTCGTTCGCCCCGAAAACACGGGATGGAAGAAAGGAGAATGCGAATGCGGAGGAAGCGGCCGTTCCGATAAAGCCTCGGCGTGAGTAATGGTAAGTGGATTTGGATAGGGATTGGGTTTTTGTCATATGCGAACATCAAAAGAGTTCAGCCATAACAAAAGCAAGAGAAATTCAACCATTTCCTTAAATTTAACCAAACCCTATGCAAAAGTGAGATCGCAAAAGTTTCGATCACTTCAAGAAAATCAGGGAGCAAGGGCAATTACCTGCATCGCATCCACGATTACGTAGCCTTCGGTATCCTTGTTTAGAACCGTTACCGAGTACTCCTGTCCCTTTTCATAAACAAAGGATCCGAGCGAATACCAAATGCCATCGTTACTTCCGCCCTTTCTTTGATCGACCTCCAAGTTCTTCAAACCATTCTCGTCCAAGACTTCGTAAATCACCTTACCCGCCCGGTTACCCGAAGGAACGAAGGAAACCTTGACCTCGTGCAAACCGTCCTTTTCCGCGACAAAGGGAAATTTGGCCGACCGCATCCCCTTTCCTCCATTGCCGTCATGCCAATAGGATGTGCCCACGAAAGGACGGAGCGAACTGCTTTCGCTCCATTCGCCTTGAAACTCCACTTCTTCTCCATCCACCACCACTCCTTTGAGCTTATCCGGAGAAATCCCCACTCCCCACGACTCCCGCGTTTCCTTTTTCAATGCAAGCACCTGTCCATCTTCCGTAAGTCGACTTGCAAGTTTCGAATAGTCCAGAGCCTGAACGGTTTGCTCGGCTTCGATCGCCATGACCGCAGCCGTAGCCGCCGATTGTCCCAAAATCATGAAGACCGGTTCCATGCGAATCGAACCGAATGCGATGTGCGAGGAAGACACGCAAACCGGAACCAGCAGGTTCTCGCACTCTTCGGCCTTTGGCACGACCGAATCATAGGAAATCTGATAGGGACCGGCAGGGCGGACCTGCACGTCTCCTTCGTTCAGCACGTAAGATCTCCCTCTTTTGTCTTTCTTGACGTAGCGCTGCACATTATGGGAATCCATGGTGTAGGACCCCATGCCAATCGAATGAAGAGTTTCGCTCTTACCCCGCAAATGCAGCTCCGTGGTGACCCCCTTTCCGATCATGCGACGAGCTTCCCTGACGTAGATTTGGTGAGGCCAATGCCCATTGTCCTGAAATTCGTCCTTGGCCAGACCCCAAAGGCTCATTTTTCTTCTCACGTCCTCGGGAACCCGTGGATCGTTGCATAGAAAATAAAAATATCCTTTTTGGTAGCTCTCATGTTCCTCGATGATTTCCTTCCGCTCCTCGTAGGTTGCCTCGGGATATTGGTAATTCATGCCGATGTTGTCGGTGCTGAAAGGGCCATGATTATTGGTGTCGGTCTTGGCATTTGGGATCGGATCGAATTTCCCGAAGACGTGTCTGGAACCCATGAGCAGAGTTCTTAAAAGCAATTCGTATTGCATGGGATCATAATTCGTCGGCTTGGGAAAAGGGACGCGGTTCGCCTCAACTTGGGTCAGGCAGAGGCGAAAATTGTACGCCTGCATCTTCCTGTCCCCGGAACCCTCCTCTCCGGGAGGTTGGTCGCTGATCCGGGCAAGCAAGCCACTGGAAGGGTCTCCCTCAACGACGAATGGATCGACCTTGCCTTCGAATTGATGAGAACGGGCGTTTTGAGTCTGCACGCCGCTCAGAGTCTCTCCGTATTGGGAATTGGGTTCCCGTCCGACGAAGTAGGAAACGCCGGATGCGGCCATCAAATCACCCTCGTAGGTGCAATCGAGGAACGCCTTTCCCGAAAACTTGTTTCCGGAAAGCGTCGAAATGGACAAGATCTCCGTTCCATTCATCTCCACACCCTTATCCCGATCCAGAAACTCGCCTCTGATAACCTCCAGGTCATGCTCCACGATCCAAGACTCGAAGATGCCTTCGGCAACCTTGGGCTCGAAGATCCACATCGTCCGGCGCTCCCCATCGATAGCCGGCGCTCCCTGCCCCCGGTTTCCATATTCCTCCATCTTTTGCCAGGTCCAGGAATCAACGCTTTGGTAATGCCTCCAGACCCGGTGATAGAACTCTCGCGCCAAACCGCCGATCGCTTCCTTTTTCCCGCTGTCAGTCCAACCCAAACCACTGCTTGACAGACCTCCCAGGTGTTGATCGGGAGAAACCACTATTGGCTTTTTTCCCATTTTCTTGACCTGTACGGCCGCTGTGATCGCCGCCGAAGTTCCGCCGTAAATCACTACGTCCGCCTCATAATCAACCGCATGAACCCACGCACCGAACACAAGGCTAATCTTTATGAAATTTCGTAAAACCACTTCCCCAAACCCTGATAATCTGTTAGTTCTCCCAAAGGACTAAGTCAATGGCTTTGTGCTATTTAGTATTCTAATTTCAAAAAGATTGTAAGCAAAGCATGAAGCCATGCTTTGAGTAAATCACCCCATTTTCTCTAATCTACCAAGAGAAACCTCAAGGGTTGGGGCGACGAACGAATAGCCTTGCTCATCCAGGACTTTGGAGCGCACCTTGCGGCTCTTCAGCACAAGCTCGGGTTCGGTTCGCAAGAAGACCGCTCCCAGATGGATCAGCGGCGTTGGGGCGGGCAACCCCAATCCGAAGGGGGCAAACCGCTTTCTCATGGCCCGCATGAAGCTGGAATTCGTCACCGGATTCGGCGCCGCCAGGTTGACGGGACCCTCAACACTCTCCGTTTCCATAAGGAACCGGGCGATGCCCACCCAGTCCTCAATGTGCAACCAGCTCATCCATTGGCTTCCCGGACCCTGAGCCCCGCCCAAACCCAGACGGGTCAACCTGCGCATCACCGGGAACGCTCCGCCTCCGTTCCCCAAGACGATGCTGATCCGCATCGCCACCTGCCGGACTCCCTCCCTTGCGGAAGCGAAAAACGCCTCTTCCCAGGCCCTGCCCACTTCCTCCGAAAAGCCCACGGCATTTGCCACGCTGTTCTCGTCATGCGGGGGCAAATCTCCCCGCCGGTCCTGGTAAAGGGTTGCGGTGCTGGCGTTCAACCAGACTTTCGGAGGACGGGAACAGGCTTGCACCGCTTCTCCCAAAATTCGGGTCGAATCCACTCGGGAGTTCAGGATCAATCGCTTGTTCCGTTCGTCGTACCGGCAATCGACCGAGCGACCGCAAAGGTTGAACAGGGCTTCAGCCTCCTCCAACTCCTCCTGCCAGGAGCCGAGGGATTTCGCATCCCACTCCACGAACCTCCCTGAGATTCCTCTGGCCGCCGACTGTCCGGAACGTCCGAGGATCACCACCTCCTTGCCGCCCTCCTCCAAGTGATGAGAGAGAGTCTGACCAAGAAAGCCCGATCCGCCGGCAAGAACGATCTTACTCACCGAAGGTGGAGGAAATTTTTCGAAAAACCATGAGACTCTCTTCTATCTGCTCGTCGTCAATCTGCAAATGGGTGACCAGGCGGATCAGCCGGTCGCCCAAGGCAAAGCAAGCCACTCCTGGCTCCGCAAGGCGGTCCACCCACTGCTTTGCGGGAGCTTCCGTCCGCAGGTAGACCATGTTGGTCTGGACCGCCTCGTGATCCACCGAAAGACCGGGGATTTCCGCCAATCCCTGAGCCAGACGACGGGCCCGCCGGTGGTCTTCCCGGAGGCGAGCGAGGTTGTGATCCAAGGCATACAACCCCGCGGCCGCCAGGATTCCGGATTGGCGCATGCCTCCTCCAAAGAGCTTGCGCCAGCGGTGGGCCCGTTCGATGAAGGACTGCGATCCCACCAAAACGCTTCCGACCGGAGCTCCCAGCCCCTTGGATAGGCAGACCGAGACCGAATCGAACCCTTTGACCAAGCGGGCGGCGGATTCTTCCGAGGCGCTGACCGCATTGAACAAACGGGCTCCGTCCAGATGCAAGCGACAATCCGCTTCCTTGGAAAGCCCGCAAATCTCTTCGAGGATCTCAAGGGGATAACAGGTTCCCCCTCCCCGGTTGGAAGTGTTCTCAAGGCAGACCAGACTGGCATTGGGATAATGGCTTCGGCTCCCCGCTGATTTGCGAATGCGCTTTTTAACCTCCTCGGGTTCCAAAATCCCAAGGGTTCCGGGAACCAGGGCAATGGAACAACCTGACAGGGCGGCGTAGCCCCCTCCTTCGTACAGGTAAAGGTGACTGCTTTCCTCGGCAATGATCTCATCCCCCGGTTGGGTATGCGTACGCACCGCAACCGCATTGGACATCGTACCGCTCGGCACGAAGAGACCCGCTTCCATTCCCAGCAGTGCGGCGACCCGTTCCTGCAGACGAAGAACCGTGGGATCATCCCCATTGACGTCGTCGCCCACCTCCGCGGCGCGCATCGCTTCCCGCATCCCCGGGCAGGGCCGGGTCACGGTGTCGCTTCTCAGATCGATTCTCATGGGATGGGGGTCTCTCCCACTCTTGGGTTCGCGAGAACTTACTTCAGAACGACGTTTCGAAAGTAGACCTTCATGGGAGGACCGGCATGAAGCTGAAAGGCAAGCAAGCCTTCGGACCGACGGGTCTTTTCGTCATTGTCAATCAGTTCCGTGGTTTTGACTCCGTTGATGTACTGAGTGAAATGAAAGCCTTTGGCGGTAATGCGGTACTTGTTCCACTCTCCCTTTTTCACCGCTTTTCCGATTTCAGCCGCATCCCCGAATTTCTCAGCTTTCTTTTGCAATTTTCCCTTTTCGTTCAAGGTCAGGGTGGTCTTGTCTCCGCGCATCGAAAGAATGCCCCGAAAGGCCTCGCCGTAGCAAATTCCCGAAAAACGGTCTCCGGATTCGAAATCGGCCTGATACCCACCGATCCTCCAACCGTCTTGCTTGCCGGGTTTGAGAAAACTGCGGTATTGAATGCCGCTGTTCCCGCCTTCGATCTTGTATTCCAGGGTCAGGTCAAAGTCCTTGAGGGTTCCGTCTTTCCAAATGAGGAAGGTGTTTCCCTTGGTTGGATTTTCCTTGGTGTTTTCTCCGAGAATCGCACCGTTTTCGACCCGCCAGTGATCGGGGTTGCCGTCCCATCCCTTGAGGCTTTTGCCGTCAAAGAGGCTTCGGCCGGAGTCAGCGGATAGGGAAGATAGAGTGGCGAAAGAAAACAGGGTTAGGAACTTCATGATGAATAAGGGGATGTGGGGTTCATTACGAATGTCCTCTTTCTTTGGCATTAGGCAAGGAAAAGTTGACCCTTTGATGGATTTCGTGCGGAATGGATTACTCCGCTCACAGCGCCCTCCCCATGATTAAATGCCAGGATTTGAAGATTCACTACGGTGACCACGTTGCCGTGGACTCCCTGTGCTTCGAGGTGGGGAAAGGCTCGGTGTACGGATTGATCGGACCCAACGGCGCCGGCAAAACCACCACCATCAAGGCAATTGCCACCCTCATCGAGCCAACCTACGGAGAAATCCTCGTCGATGGAATTCCCGTCCTTCACCAACCCGAGGAAGCCCGCAGGATCATCGGATACATGCCTGACTTCCCACCGGTCTACGATGATTTGACGATCGAGGAATTTTGCGATCTCTTTGCCCATGCCTACGGTCTCGACCGGAATGCGAGAGCCAAGAAAGTGGAGGAGTGCCTCCGTCTCACCGATCTTATGGATAAGCGGAGGGCTTTGTGCAAAACCCTTTCCCGGGGAATGAAACAAAGGGCTCTCCTCGCCAAGACTCTGGTGCACGAACCGTCCGTACTGCTCTTGGACGAACCGGCCGCCAACCTGGATCCGAAGGCCCGCATCGATCTACGGAATCTGCTCCGGCGACTCGCATCTTCAGGGAAGACCGTGCTGGTTTCCTCTCATGTCCTAAGCGAGTTGGAGGACTTGTGTGATGCCATTGGAATCATGAGGAAAGGCAACATGGCCCTTTCCGGTTCCCTCGAGGAAGTCTCCGCCTCCGCCTCCGCCTCCAGGGTCATCCGTATTGAATTGGCCGAATCGTTCCCCAATCTTCAAAATCTCCTCCGGGAAAGTTCCTCCGTTTCCAAAGTCGATTCCAAGGACGAACGGATCTTCGAAATCACTCATTCGGGAGACCGTTCGGAGGCCGCCTCCTTACTGACCACCCTGACCGGAGCCGGAGCGAAGGTCTGTGAGTTTCATCTCAAACAGTCCAAGGTGGAGGACTTGTTCCTCGAGATCGAATCCGAAGATTCTTCGGAGGATGCAAAGCGATGAACCCCTTGATCCGAAGAGGAATTCGAGAGCGCCTGCGAACCAAGCACCTGATCGCATCCGGTCTCTTTTCCCTAATTCTATGCTCAACGATTTATCTGTCGCTTTACCTGTACGGAGCAAGCGACCAAAGAACTTACGACCCCCATAGCCAAGGCTACGAATTGGTCGAAGGAATCCCGGCCAACGGAGCCCGGGCAGCCTTCACCAGCCTACTGATCTTTCAAGGCTTTCTCCTGATGTTCCTGGGAACCGGACGGGTGGCCTCGGTGACTGCGGAGGAAAAGGAGTCCGGTCTGCTTGATTACCAACGAATGACGCCGATGAATCCGCTCTTCAAGATCACCGGCTACCTCTTTGGTCTTCCGGCGCGGGAGTACTTCATGTTTCTGATCACCCTGCCCTTTCTCCTGCATTGCATCATCGTTGGCCAACTTCCCTGGTTTGGGGTGTTGCAACTCTATGCCGTCTTTTTCTCAACCGTTCTTTTCTACCACCTGACGGCTCACGTCATCGGATTGGTGGTGCCCAAACCGAGGGCTGCCTCGTGGGTCTCGCGAATTGCGGTGCTGGGACTTTACGTCTTTCTTCCGGCTCTTGGACAGGCGGGGATTTCCTTTCTGTCCTTCCTCACCATCTTACCGACTTATTTCGGGAAAATGCTGCCTGCCCTATTGCCCGTCGGAGAATCCGAATTGGGAAGATTCGAAGCCAAGGCCGCGGATTTTTGGTCGGAAATTCCCTTTTTCACTTCCACCCTATCTCCGACCGTCTTCACTTTTCTGATGCAGGGACTGATCCTTCTGACCCTGCTGGTCACCGCTCATCGAAAATGGAGAAACCAAGCCCTCCCCGCCTTTTCCAAACCTTCCGCTCTGGCGCTTTTCGCAACCTTCCAATTTCTCCTCCTCGGATGCCTCTGGCCTTTCTTTTCCGATGGCAGCGCCAGCGGTCTTTTGGGAGAAGCGTTTTCCAGCAAGAACCTGAGCATCCTGCAGTCAGACGCCACCCTCGGATTGGTCATCGTACAAACCGTCTTTCTCGGACTTTCGACCCTCGCCATTCTCTCCTTGGTCAACGTCTGCTGTCCCAACCTCCATCTCTTCAACAAAGGCATCCAACGGGCCGAAAAACTGGGCCTTCCCCGGGTTCCTCACTCCGCCGACGAAAGCTCGGGGCTTGGATTTGTGATCATTCTAGGCCTTCTGACCTTAAGCGTGCATGCCTTTCTCCTAAGCTTGTCGGCGCGATCGGAATTTTGGCCATCCCACCCATCCCTCAGCGAGATTCTGCTGATTCCCGGATTGGCTCTTCTGGCAACCTGCCTGTACTTGCAGGCAAGCCGGGAACTCTGGTTCAATCTTGGCTTCTGGGGATTCGTCGGTCTGCTTTGGGTAACTCCCTTTCTCGCCACTCTGGTCATCACCGTCGGATGGCAGGAGGAATTCATCGGCTCGGTTCTCAAGATACTGTGCCTCTGCCCCCTGTCTCTTCTGCCCATTCATCTGCTCACCGAATACGAACGCCTGGACGGACTGTCCGAAGAATTGCTCGACGAACTTCGTCAAGCCGTCTGGTTCGGACTTGCCTGCTCCCTAGCCTTGGCCGGCTACCTCCAAGCACGCTTGCAACTCAAAAGAAGAGCGAACTCCAGAAGCTCTTCCTAGGAAAACGAAGATGTAGCCTTGCCATTCTCCTCGACTTCCGCAAAACAGGCAGAAAAGCATGATTCGAACCTTACGCATCCTGGGAAACGTCGAGGGAGTCTCCTACCTCCTTTTGCTTGGTGTGGCGATGCCTCTGAAATATGCCTTCGGACTGCCTTTGGCGGTCAAGATCGTGGGAATGGCGCATGGGGTTCTCTTTCTCGCCTATTGCGCCCTCCTCGTTCCCTGTCTCAGAAAATTCAAGTGGAAAATGGGCTTCGGCCTTTACCTCTTCCTCGCCACCCTCATTCCCTTCGGCACCTTCGTCACAGACCGAAAGTTGAAGGATTTTGAGTCTTAAATCTCTCGGATGCGTAGATTCCGGTAGCGGTATACCCCTTCCTTGGCGTGATGCTGCAAGCCAATGGTTCCATGCTTGTGCTTGTCATCCTCGAAGTCACTGCATAACTGACCGTTTATCCAGGTGCGAATCCGCGAACCCTCGCAAGCCACCCGAATCTGATTCCAGGCCATGGGCTTGAAGAAAGTACCCGTTCGATCTACGAATTCGTTGATTTTCGTCTCCTCGTCGATGGGGTTCATCCAGCCCACTCCAATGTCATAAATCCCACCGCTTCGGATATCCGAAATTTCGCTTTGGTATCCGTCTGGAAGTCGCTTGTTCTTGGGCAATACGCAACGGAAACCGATACCCGAATCGAAGTCCTTACCCGGCATGAATGCCTCAAGCTCGAGGATGAAATCCGAAAAATCTAGGGTGTGAAGATAAAAGACTTGAGGCGAGGGGGAGAGATGAATTTCCCCGTTCACCACCTCGATTCCCGTTGGCTCGGACACTTGGGAGACGGGATCTCCGGACTTGGATGCGAAAGGCCGGCGCCAACCATCCAGGGATTTTCCGTCAAACAGCGAGGTCCAACCCTCATCCGGCAAGCCGATCTCAAAGGTGCCGAATTCGCGCCAGGGCGGGAAGAGAGTCTCCCCTTGGCGCAGAGCCGGCGGAGCAGGCACTTCGTATTGCTTGCGCAGCTTGGTCAGTTCGCCCTTCATATGAGTGAGGGCCTCGGCGTAAGCGGGATCCGCATGAACCGATTGCATTTCCCCGGGATCCTTCTCAAGGTCATAGAGTTCCCATTCGTCCAGGTCGTAAAAGTGCATCAGTTTGTAGCGACTGTTTCGCGCCCCGTCGTGCCGACGCACCGCATGATACTCGGGAAAACAGTAATAATGATAGTAAACGGACTCCCTCCAGTCAGAAGGTTCCTCTCCTTCGAAAAGGGGCTTGAGACTCTTGCCCTGCATATCGGAGGGTTGCTCGAGACCCGCCAGATCAAGAAAGGTCTGGGCGAAATCCAGATTGGATACCATCCGCTTGTTCACCGATCCCGCTTTGGCAACGCCCGGCCAACGGACCAGCAAGGGCGTACGCAGGGACTCCTCGTACATGAAGCGCTTGTCGAACCATCCGTGTTCCCCCAAAAAGAATCCCTGGTCGGAAGCGTAGATCACCACCGTGTTCTCGGCCAAACCGGATTCATCGAGATACTCAAGCATGGTGCCCACCGACTCGTCCAAAGACTTGATGCAGGCGAGGTAGTCGGCCATGTATCTTTGGTATTTCCATCGCACCAGATCATCTCCCTGCGGGCGTTCCTTCAAAACGTCCGCTCGAATCCCGTCATAAACCTCGTTCCATTTCCTTTTCTGGGCTTCGTTCATCCGGTCCTGCCGAAAAGGAACCATTTTGTTGTCCAAGGCCAAATCCATGGTCACCCGCAAGGTCATGTCCTGGGTTTGGGCCGGGGTGCCTCGCCCGCCGTAGTCGTCGAACAGGTTCTCCGGTTCGGGATAATCCTTGGCCACGTACTCATCGAGCAAATGGACCGGTGGCAACCAAAAGCGGTGGGGGGCTTTGTGTTGAACCATCAGCATGAACGGCTTGCTTTGATCCCTTTCCTTCTCCAACCACTCGATTGATTGAGTCACCACCGCCTCCGTTACGTATTCTCCGGGCGTTCCCTCAACCAACCCGTCGGGAGTTCGGAAGTCAGGCGCATAGTAGGTGCCTTGCCCAGGGAGAACTTTCCAAAAATCATAGCCCTGCGGATCAGTCCCCAAATGCCATTTTCCAATCACCGCCGTCTGGTACCCCCCTTTTTGCAGAAGTTTGGGAAAGGTCTGCTGACTCCCATCGAACCGGTGTTCGTTCTCCATGAAACCATTGAGGTGGGAATGCTTCCCCGTCTGGATGACGGCCCGGCTCGGACCACAGAGGGCATTGGTCACGAAGCAGTTGTCGAAACGGATGCCTTCCTTGGCAATCCGGTCGAGGTTGGGAGTGGGCGCGACCTGACTCAGTCTCCCGCCGTAGGCGGAAACCGCCTCGTAGGAATGATCGTCGGAAAAGATAAAGATGACGTTTGGTCGACTCTTGGAGGATGTCTCGGATTGCGAGGGCAATTCGGTGGATTCCTCGACGGTGGTGGAACGGTGGGAAAGATCGCATCCGAAGAAAAGAACCGATGCGGCTCCGAGAAAGGCTGCATTGAGAATAGGGTAAGCTGGATTCATGTAGGGTAAGGGATGGGCAGTGAGCGGGAGGCGATTGGATCGAACCTACCTTGGGGAAAGAAGTTGCAATTAGGACATCAGGAAAGGCAAGACACCGGTGCTGTCGGCGAAACGATCGAGTTCCACACCCATCGCCCGGGCCTGGGTCAGCCAAAGATCAGCCAGGGGAACCCCTCCTTCGGAAGTCTTGTAGGTCCCATTGACTTTTTTGACCAGACCGGACTTGCTCGAAACGTTCAGGTGTTTGCCGGTGATGAACTTTCCACCACCGGATCCCGCCACGATTATGGGCAAGGCGCTGTACTGGTGGGTGGCCCCATCCCCCAAACCGGAGCCGTAGGTGAAGAGGATGTTATCGAGCAGAGATTTGCCGTTGGCCTCTTCGATCCGGTCCATTTTCTCCACCAGGTAAGCGAATTGCTCCATATAAAAGTGATCCACCTTGATGAGGTCTTCAATGAATCTCCCCTGGTTGTGCGACATTTGGTGGTGACTCTTGGGTTTGTCAAACAGACTCTCGAACAGGTATGGGGTGTCCCATCGCTCCGGTCCCACCATGAAAGTGGCAACGTTGGTCAGTCCGCTCTGCAGGGCGGCCACCATGAGATCGCCCATCAGGCGGATGTATTCTCCACGGGGCATTTTCCCCTCCATGGGAATGTCCAGATCGACCTTACTGAGCTCCCGCTTCATTCCATCGAGCCGGGAAACCTGCAACTCGATCGCCCGGATCGATTCGAAGTACTCTCCGAATTTCTGTTGATCGGAATAACCCAAATCATTCTTGAGGGAACGGGCATCCTCAAGCACCAAGTCGGTGATGTTGCGGTAGGCGCTACTTTCGTCCGACTTGAACAACCTGCGATAAGCAAGCAAGGGATCCCGCATCGATGGAGCGACGTGCTCGGTTCCGTACCAGGAAATGTTGTCGAATTGAATGGACTCCTTGTTGTCCTTATGGCTGTTGCAACTGAACTCCAGTGTCTTGAAGGGTGTCTGCGTCCCAATTTTGTCCGCTATCACATGGTCAAGAGTCCGAGCCTGCGGATACGGGGTGTGCTTCAGGCTGAAGGGACTGGCGCTGGAGAGGAAACAGGA
>Ga0163109_10002659_pt1 | contig 13856 bp, 25 predicted proteins | sample CRUFie1St13metaG_FD_108704 | JGI IMG/M metagenome (GOLD analysis project Ga0163109, IMG submission 108704) | Marine microbial communities from the Costa Rica Dome - CRUD Field 142mm St13 metaG | ecosystem: Environmental > Aquatic > Marine > Oceanic > Photic zone | place: Costa Rica: the Eastern... | reverse complement strand
TCCTCCAATATGCCTAATATTTCAGCTATGATAAAAGCGGCTCCTGCCAGCATTAGAAAAAACCCACTATCTGCAATAAAGATATCTGTGTAGTCATTTGCAATCCAAAGCACATAACCAGCCCATGATAACAAACCTCCTGCAACTAATCTCCATACACTTTTAATTAGGCTTACATAAAAATGTTTTTTACTTACGTCTACTGGTTCAGTCATCTTTTACCTCAACTAATGGTTCGGTACTACTGACATCATGCCAATCACTACCATCTGCTAAAAATCTTCTGCTAGTTGTTTCTTTAACCAGCTGACCATCACGTTTTCTATACGTAATAAACACCTGCTTTACTACGCCTGTAGTATCTGCATTGAACGCACCCACTAGAGGTCCTTCTAATTTACTGTTCATTTTCTTCCTTCCTTTAAGGTATGTATACGTGGTCCTACACTAGTGAATTCCATTCCATGTGCATTGCCAACATATACTCTTCCATTCCAACGCATTGCAATTTTGTTAGTGGCAAGATAAGCGTCGAAGGATTTTTTCTCTACGAACTTATCTACTTCAGCTAAGGCTGATGCTTCGTTGTTTGTATTAATCAACGTTGCAGTACTATCAATTATAGTTTTCATTTTACTCCTTACAGTTAAAAATTAATGTATTGTAACCTCTTCAGTAACATCTATACCAAAGTATTCTTTACACATTTTTACAATCACAGGAGGAACCTCTTCTTCTTCTTTACCATCAGGAATAAACATTCCTTTCAGTGTTCCGTCCTTGCCTATGATTATTCCCCAATCATCGTCTTCTAACGATTCTTCAAATTGGATTTTCTCACTCATTGGATTAACCTTTGCTTTACAACTTAAATTACTTACTTCTTTGTTATTTCTTTTCTTCATGATGTGGGCACCTTCTACATTTAACTACAGTACATTTTCCAGTTTGTCCATCATACACACACCAGTAGTGTTTGGCAAATAATTCACGCCAACGATCTCCATATACCTTAACATATGCACACCGCAGTTTCTCCAATTCTATGTGTGTCACTACTAAACCTTATAAATTTTAACATAATTTATACTCGTTTCACTGACTTCAAACAATCTATTCTTATCGTGTGCTTTTACTTTACCTTTAAACTTTCTATGTTCACCTACAGGTATTTCAAATTTATTCCAAAAGCCAATTATGTTACCCATGTAGTCGCAGGTATATTTGTAACGCTCGTAATGACTACTATAGTGCCTGTCTAACACCCTACATACGCCTTCTACTGATTCTCCTACACCGGCAATATATTTGCTATCCCTATATTCAGTCCTTATAACTTTCTTTAAACTATTTTCTTGTATTTCACGTTTTACTAACTCTGGAACAAAAGCAAGAATGCCTAACTTATTAAATTCAACATTATCACTCCATACATTTTCTATTACATCTTTTTGAAAATCTGTTAGGCTTTCAGCTAACATGCCAAAAGTGTATCTACGAAAATGTTTTAGTGCATCATCTACATCAGCATAATCAGATGGGTCAGTGTTAATTGCTTTAAAATCAGGCGGCCTAAACTCAGGACGCATTTGAAATTTAACAAGATCTTTATTACTAAACACAGTAGAGTTAGTTGGCTCAGAAAATCGAACAGTATCTTTTACATAACCTTTGTTTATTTTATGAGCCCTAAATGCCACTGCCAAAACATCTTGTGTTTTATATTCAATCTTCATGTGTCCACTGCCTTTCGCCTAGTTTGTTTGCTTCTGCCCATCTTACAAAGAGTCCGTATTCCCTACCGTGTGCCTCTATTTCATATCCTCTATCCCAATAGCTTTGATTAGGATTAATAAGTTTGCCTTGCCAAGTGCCTTCTGTCAATTCTGCTCTTGCATATTGTTTTACATGCACCATTTCGTGTGCAACTGTTGTGAGCAAAGTTTTTAAATTTAATTTTTTTTCTATTTCTAATTCAAATGTTCTTTTATCTAAAGAAAGACAATATCCATAAGCCTTACCTTTTAAATTAGTAAGTTTTACATCTATATCAAGTGTTTGCATACGTGGCATTAATTTTTTAATGCAGTAGTGTACAATACTTTCTACACGTTTTCTTTGATACGGCTGACCGCCTGATACATTTACATAATTCATAATACTATAATAGCATCACTAGTACAAAAGTCAAGTGTTTTGGTTAAGTTCAAAAGCAATCCACTTAATTGCTTCTATTTCTGAGCCAAAATTCTTGATTGTGTTGTAATGCTGACTAACAATTTGTATATTGGAAATATCGCCAAACTTTGTTCCACCATTGCCTACTGCCTTAATGTGATCAATGCCAGGCCTAAAATAACTGTTATCAGTTATTTGATGATTTCCTATTCCGTAATCAATCACTGCTCCTGTTACAGGACAATAGTCGGGGGCAATACTTGCTACTTCATACGGATCAAGTTGGTAGTGTTTGACTCTACTACTGTTTCTAGCCCACACTAATTTAAGATCATATGTTCTAGTAAACTCATCAAAGATTGTTTTACTTCCGTAGGTAGCAGGATGGTAGTATTCATAGAAAACACGATCTTTAATTTGTTTTTCTACTTCACGTTGTCCTTTGACAGGCAAAGCACAAGGATCAAATTTGTGCTTTGCAAATACAGACTGTAAATCTTTTTTAAGATTGTTATACTGCTTCTTGTTCATCTTCTTCATCGAAGTCAATTTCAGTATGATCGAACATTACAAGATTATCTCTATAAAAAGGACGTCCTCTTGGGGACCATCCATCAGCAAAGTAACCTAGTTTAATATCAAGCACAAGATCATCAGCACTTTTAACTACAGGCACTTCTGTCTTCAGCGGAGTAATATTACTATTGCTTTTGATATACGCATTGTAGTTTAGAATTAAATCACGTAAGCCGGCGGCAATTACATAGTTTGCACCAACTGTTGTGCGATAGTCTCTGTCATCACCTTTATTATTTAAGGTTGCCAAAAACTCTCTACAACTACCCCATAGGGTACCTTGTCCTGTTGCACGATTTACTTTCTTTGGATCATCTGCATATGTTGTACCAACTGCTTTTTTAATAGCACTTTTGATATCTCTAATTTGTGGTTTAGTAAGTCCAAAGTCATTTAATTGTTTTATTAACTCAGAACAACCCCAAACAAATTCACGTGTAAGTTCTCCGTTAGGCCAAATCTGTCTGCAAAGTTTTACACTTTCCGTAAAGATTGTATCTCCGTACTGATCAAAATCTTTAAAAAGTTTTTCACCATTCTGACACACTGCTGGTCTTTTCTTAAGACCACTTTCTTGCCAACTGCAACCTTCAGATTCTAGTATTTCATAAAAATCAAAATAGGTTTGATCGTCTGCTTTGATTGGAATACCTTCTTTTTGATAATCCATTGCTCTTGTTACTCGAACATTAGCATTGTTTTCCCAACTAGATTCTAAGTTGTGAATATTACGTGATGCATACATGTTGGAATCCATACTTTCGTCATCACTTGTAATACCTTCTACTACAACATTTTCGTAACCCATAATTAATCTACCAAAGTTACCATGTTGTTTGTCGTTACAGTTTGCAGTACCATCAGATAATACTCTGACATACATAGGATCATTAAGATCTGCATCCCACTCAATCAAAATATCCGCTAGTACATGCCAAACCTTGACAGAACGTTGTACAGGATATCTAAGATATATTTTTGACCAATCCATGTCTGCTCCGCCTACTCTACCATTAGGTTCTGAAATTGGCGGTAGCTTGTAAGTATCAAAAATTTTACTAGCATGTAGCATCTTCAATACATGAACTGCTACTTCTAAATAAGTTGGTCTGTGATACTTGCCAAAAATTTCATATACATCAAGTACACCGTTGTTTGGCAACTTGTCGCAAAGTTCTTTAACTTTCTTTGGACTACCTGCAATGCTTCTCAGGGAAATTTTGTTTTCTTGTTCTTCTACTGTACCGAAGATATCTTGCAAGTCATTGCCAAATTCTTCTAGTAGAAACTCTGGATAGTTTCTTTTCATAAGTTTGCCTCCATGTGCCTTTATACTATTAATATAGTGTGTGTTGATTAATTTGTCAACCTTTAATTTAACCAAAAAGTTTATTAAAAGTATTATCTGCCTGTGCCATAGCACCATAGTCAGTTGCTTCGTGTATTTCTCTGGGCACAAATAATCTATCCATATACTTTTTAATTTGTTTATGTTTCATGCCTATACTTTGACCAAAGAACATATCACGCTGATCTTTATTTGCAGCTCGTCTTACTGCACTTATACACACATAGTCATATTGTGCCATGTAATCATATAAGTCTTGTGGTTCATAATTAAAAAGGTTACACTGCTTTGGAACAATCTCCACTTGCACACTAGGACGACAACGTTCGATAGTATCTTTCGCTCCTTGCATTACTAACAGTTCACTACCTTCTACATCAATCTTTATTGCATCAACATCTTCAAAATTGTAACTGTCTATTGTACGTGCAGGGACCGGCACTAGATTTTGTGTTTCACGCAGTTTTATATTCTTACTATCTAATATCACATGGTTATGTCCGCCGTGATCTGTATGATCAAGTATATCAATTGTGCCTTCGTTGCGATTGGTTGCGGCAACTTCATGCACAGTTATGTCAGCAACAACATCCATTGGTTGATGAACACCTTTATACGTATACCAACCTGCTTTTGCTGTTTCGTCTCGATATAAGTCTCCTTCTTGATCTGTGCCTTTCCAATATACACCTTTTAACTTTTGCTGTTTTGCGATAGCAATATTAGCTTTAAGCATTTTAAGTGTAGTTGGCGTAGGTTCAAATGATTCTACTTTTTGTGCCCATTCACTGTAAGCAATAGTGTTGTTACCTACGTTAGCGCCTACATCAATTATACGTTTTGCATTAGGATAGATAGTTCTAATCAGTCTTGAATTGTTTCCTTGATAATAAACATTGTTCCCACTAAATCTTGGACCTTGTAAGTTATCATGTGCAAGTAACCAATAGCAACGCCCAAACTTGTTCACTACAAGTCTAAACATTGGATCATCGTATAGTCCACTTGCTTCTTTAAAATTAAAATTTTCTTGAAATTGTTCTGCCGAGATTTCGGCTGTAATTTTTTGCGGCATGTTAATTCTCCTTCTTAACCAATTTTCGCAATAATACTTATTTGTCTTTGTTATCTTTAAGTTCGGTAATGACTAGTTGACCATTTTGTGCTTCTACTTTAATTTGGGTGCCTTCAGTCCATCCCATTTTTTGTAACACTTCAGGAGGAATAACCATGTTAACATTATTAGGATCACCCTCAATGTTTTTAAATATATCTTCTTTTTTATATTCAACTGTCTTGGACATTTTCATATTCCATTTCTGTTTTTATTTCGTCACCTTGCTTATCATGTGCAATAGCAAGTGCCATAGATTGCACTTGTTCAATTAGATGTTTACACGTAGGTTTATCATACTTCTGATCAGAAATATTAGAATATTGTGTTCTAATTCTATGTGCTTGCACCGCTAGGTCATGCATGGCATTAATACGTCTTATAAGTTCTTCTATACTATGTTGCATCTGTAAATCCTAAATCTGCTGCTACTATCATTCTTGTATCTTCACTTTTTAAAAGTCCAGGCCGATGCATCCATTCTGCTGGATATATAGCCCATCCGCCTACTAAAGGAGGACAAAAGAATCTCTGTTGAGATTGAAGGCCTTCTGGTGCAAACTCTGTACCACATTCTTCATCTCCAATATTTTCTGCAGGAAGTTTCAAATAAAAAACTCCGCTTAATTTTTTTGCTCCAGCCGGCGGTACAGGTCCTCTTGGTAGACCACCTTCATTATACCAAGCATGGTCGTGCCACAGATTATCTCTGTCCTCAGACCATTTAGAGCTTGTAATCATGCCCCAACTTTTTAAACTTTCTATCCGAACTTCTTTACCTAAATATGCAAAGCAACTCCAAAAAAAGCTCATTCTAAGTTTTGACCAATGTGGCTGTTTAATACTAAACACATCAATTTTAGTTTGATACTTAGGACTGTTTTCATACCAATCACCTTGCTCTATAATTTGTGTAATATCTTGTTGCAGAGCAAGTCTATCTTCTTCGGTAATTAATTTTTCCCAGTCATAGGTATTAAGCATTCTTTAGATAGCCCACACAATTTTCAGGAGTAGTTTGTTCGTATGGATCATCATCTGACCCGTCGTTATTGATTCCTGGTTCTTGCCACCATTTTTCCACAACACCGTCATTTAAAATACACATATATCTCCAGCTTCGTAGTCCAAAACCAAGATGATTTTTTCCTATAAGCATGCCCATATATCTTGTAAAGTTTCCTGATCCATCTGGAATGACTTTGACATTTTGGATTTTTTGTTGTTTGGCCCAAGCATTCATTACAAATGCATCGTTGACAGAAATGCAGTATATGTCATCTATATCACAATTACAGATTTCGTCATACATATCTTCAAACCCAGGCAACTGATAGGTTGAACATGTAGGAGTAAATGCTCCAGGTAAACTAAAAAGCACTACTCTTTTATCTTTAAATAAATCTTCGCTTCTTACATCTTGCCAACGAAACTTATTTGGTCCATCGATAGTTTCATCTGGAACTCTTGTTCTAAATACCACACATGGTGGTCTGAAACCTTCAATCATAATATCTCCTTTTACTATACTACTATAATAGTTTCTTTTATTTAATCTGTCAACCATATTATGTATGTAGTTTTGGTAAATACATATAGCAGAGCGTGAGGGCGTTCCTGGAGGGCAAATGGATATATTTACGTTGATTAAGGATGTCGGCTTTCCTATTGCTGGTGCTATAGCGGCCGGCGGATTTGTATTCCTTACATTAAAATTTATTTTAGCAGGTGTAACTAATTCAGTATGCACTCTAAAAAATATTATCTCATCTCTTGATAACAGGGTGCAAACTATGAATAACGACTTGGTTAAGTTAGATGCACTATTAAGCCATGTTTTAAATGTCAGGCCTAACGTTGATCGATTTGCGGCAAACGAAGGTAAAGAAGATGCAAGGAGAGATTAATGAAAAGTGAATTTAAAAAGGATTATTCTGTAATTTCTAAAGATCCTAAGATAGCGGCAAAGTTAGAAGAAAATTTTCACTTCTTTAATTTAAAGACAGATGAAGAAAAACAAAGGATTATGAAGAAAAATTTTAAGACCAGTTTGGAGAATTTTAAATGATATGGATGGACTACACAGTTGAACAAGCAGGTGAAAACTTTACTGTAAAAGGTGATTGGCCTGGAGAAGTAATGGGCAAACAAAAAGATGGATCACCTAAAGACCATTGGCTTTACAAACCAGGAGATGTTTTTATAGTGAATGAACATGGATGGTTAGTAAAAACTGATCAAGTTAGTACACTTATGAAAAAATATGAGGCTGGACTGAATGGACATAGTACAAGCGATTAAAGAGTTTGGATTTCCTATTGTAGCCGCATGTGGACTAGGATACTTTATATTTTTTATATGGAAGTGGGTAACAGAAACAATTGATCCAGTAATAGGTGAAACAATGGCTACTCTTATAAAATTAGTAGATCGTGTTCGCATGCTAGATAATGATATGATTAGATTGAATACTAAATTAAGTATGGTTTTAGAATATAGAAGTAAATTAAATCCTCAACGCAAAGATGAATTACAAAGACTAGTTGACGAATATAAATCTTCTAACACAGATTTTAACAGCACAGGAGAAAAAGATGATAAGTGATGAAAGATATTGTAAAAAGTGTGGCCATAGATGCCACTGCTATCAACCCACTTGCGAAGAATGTGTAAATGATGTTTGCACAGGTTGTGACTGTGCAACAGAAAGAGAATCATGAAAGTAACTTGGACAAATCATAAACCAACACAACTATGGTTACAGAAACAGGCTCTTTGGCACGATAAAGATATGGCAGTATGCGGAGCAGTGTGTTTTGCTCTTGGCACTATCTTCGGCCTGTTAGTTTGGCTTTAAGAGCATCTATATCCGGTCTTGTCGGATCAGCAGATCTTACATAAATTTTTGGTTCGATTCTTTTTGGCTTCTCTTGGACAAAGCCCATTTTAAGATTTGCCTCATGTATTCTGCGTTTTAAATTTCTGACCCTATCTTCAAGGTCCATAATGTACTCATCTAACTCTGTATTTTCTTTTTTCCAAAACATTATTTTGTTGTAGCGATAAACACGCCATTCCAATCTTTAGGTAGGTTTTGTGTCTTCATATATTCACAACGCTCTATCCACATGTTATAATAATTTTCCATTTTATGATCAAAATGATTAGCTAATACCTTACACTTATTAATTGCATCGTCAAATTTTTGTGCTTTATAATCTTCATGCATTTGATTATGTTTCTTTTGTGCTGACTTCCAGGCTGGTCTTATATCATCTAACACAGTCCAAATGCCTATGCCAACTGTTTTTCCTTTTACTGCAAGATCATCTATCTTTAAGTAAAAGAAATCATTTTTAGTTTGTTCGTATGTATTTTGTCCAATTAGTAATAGACATCCATATTCTTTACATTTTGATTCTATTCTCGCGGCTGTGCTGACTGAGTCTCCGAGGACGTCATATGAGTGTCTTGATGTGCTACCCATTTCTCCCAAATAACCAACCCCAGTATTAATGCCAGCCCCCATCCCAATACGAGGTCTGCCGTCCTTCTCAAGTTTTTCATTAAATTTCTCCACTGCTTTCAACATGTTTAGTCCTGTGTTTACAGCGGAATAAGCATGATCTGGATCGTCATTAGGAGCATTATGTACATGCATACTAGCATCACCAATATATTTTATTATCATTCCGTCTGCATCAAGTACAGGTTGTGTAATGGTGTCCATGTAACCATTCATTAATTTTGTTAAGCCTTTTACATCATCTCCGAAAGATTCGCCTAGTGGTGTAAATCCTCTTAGGTCTGAAAAGCATATAGATATTTCACGTTTCATTCCTTCTTTAATTAGTGCTGGATTTTCTTGTAGCATACGCACCACAGTAGGTGAACAATAACCTGCAAACTGTTTCTTGATAGCTTGTTTTTGAAAATATTCTAAGACAAATCTATTGAAAACAGCATGTAAACCAACAAGTATTACTGTTGCCAGCGGCATAGTTATATCAAGCAGGTACAAATAGTGTGTCCAAGCGTAGTAAGCGCCATATACAAGAAAGCCACTAAACGCTAATATATTAATACCTACCAACCAGTAAGGTGCAAATCTTGCAATTAGCACAAGGGCTATGCCCAAGACTGCTGTTGTCAAGAGTTCTGCCAATAAAGCCCACCACGGTCGCTCTATTTGGTCACCATCGATTACGGTCTGTAATGTAACTGCCGCTGGCATGTAATTATATTGTGCCCCTTGTGGGGTTGCAATTATGCCTCCAATGCCTTCTGCTGTTGAGCCTATAATTACAGTTTTGCCTGATACGAAGCTAAAGTCATCTGCCGCGACACTTTTAGTTTCAAACTGTTTATTCCAACGCAACCATATTTGGCTGTTAGGATCAGTTCTTACTGTAGGATAACCTGGTACTCTGATAGCTTCAACGCCTCCTTGATTAGCCTTTACTTGATAGGATGGAGCACCAGTAGCTACTCGTATAACTTCCACTGCTAAAGTAGGATACGTATCATTGTTAATACGCATAAGGAGAGGCATTCTACGCACTACGCCGTCGATTTCTGGGAAGGTGTTTAACACACCAACACCGTCAGCATTTTCTCCTAGCAATGGTATAGGTCCCAGCATTCCTGGCCATTCTAACAGGAATGGTAATGGGTCACCTATCTTAGCAACACCTCGCGGTACAGCGTTGCGGCTTACTCCGGATGTAGTTCCCGTTTGGGCAATAACTACGCCGTTATCTACAAGTGCTTCGGCTAGTGCCATATCTCCACCAAGCCTGTCGGCTTCTGAAAATAGCACAGGCATCACAATGATACCAGCACCTGCTTCTCGAAGTTTCCAGATTATATCTGCAAGAACATCTCGCTTCCAGGGCCATTGTCCATACTTTTCAATGGCTGTTTCGTCGATAGCAACTACTGCAATATCCTGGGAAGTTTTTGGCTGATCGTATGTTTGAAGTAGATCAAATTGCTTCAGCCGAGCCGTTTGGACAAAGACGCTATCGCCATAATGTATTGCGAGCATGCAAGCCGCAGTAACAAATGCTATTGTCCAATGTGTAATCCACTTTGTCATACAGTATTTATTTGATATTTTCTTCGTCTACAGTTTTGTATTGCCATTCATCTGTATGTCCAACTGACCACTTAGGTTCAGTCTCTACACAATAATTTTGTGTACATACTTTAAAGTCCGGCTGTAAAAGTTTCTCTGGTGTTAAACTACTGTCTCTCCAAATAACCCTGTTATTAGGTTGAGCGGCAAACTGTCCGTTATCTAATCTAATTACATTAAATGATTTATGTTCAGGATCGTGTTCAGAAAAATTTGTATCAATATAACTATGATCCCTATGGGCATTGTCTATAGTAAATTCATATTCACCAGGATGCATTTTTCTATCCTTGCCAAAAAATTCACATCTACTTAACAAAGGTTTTTGAACAACAGTAATATCATAATCAAAACAATCCCAAAGTTGTAATACATCCAAAGGTAGTTGATTATCTATATCATAATCTTCCTTCCATACGAATGCACTAATAGGTAGTTTATCAAATAATGCTCCGTAGTCAGTTAGTAATGTTTCAATATAAAGTGCTTTGTACTTTGTACTTTTAACGCTTATCCAAATGCCAGGAGTAAGTTCTCCATGTCCTTTTTCAAGGTCATATAAGTATTCTTTTTTTACATACACTGGAATAGGAGGAAGTGGATGTACTAGAAATGCCATTTATGATAACCTTTGATTTATTACTTCCCAATTGATAGTACGCATGATGCCTAGAATATATTTCTTCTTTGCATCTTTAGCAGGAATATAATCAGTAAAACTATGTTCCCACATATCAATTGGCATTAATATATCAGTTTTATAACTTTGATTAGGTGTTGTTTTTATTTCACCTTTTTTTGAAAGATACACCCAACCACTTCCTTGTATTCCCATTGCAGAAGCTAACATATTATCCTTAAAATTTTTGTAATCTTTATGCTTATTTTCTATCATTTCTTTAATGGCACCTATTGGATTATTTGCGCCGGTTGGTTTTTGTAGTTGTGTCCAAAATAAATTGTGTAGCATTGCTCCACCATAATTAAATTTAGGATCACCTTCTTTTTTGTTGTATCTATTTACATATCCTTTAGACAACACATTATAATGGTAGTCAATATTATCTTTGGATAAGACAGGAGATAAGTCGCCCATCTTAAATGGCAAAGGAGAAAGCGTTAACTTTTCTTCCTTGCCTTCTAGCAAATTCATATAACCTCTAATATCTTCTACTGTCATGTACATATTTAGTCTTTCATAATTCTGTCAATGTCTTCATCGGTCCATTTATTTTTTTTATGGTCTCGATCTTTAAACAATAATGCCGCTCTATCAGCGTATAAAGTCTTAGGACATCTGTAATTTTTAAGTGTGCTTGCAAATTCTCTTGTAGTGTCAACACATTGATAGAAGCAGTATAGATCTTCTCTCTTAATACGCTGTGTAACAAGTGAACATTGTAGCATTCCTGCCATAGCTAATTCAATGATCATATATATAGTCTCCGTCTTTAACATATACAGGTTTACAATATGCTGTAATCCTATGTTCTAATGGCACTAAATCATTGTATCCATAGTTACCATAGTGTCGTGGTATACGCTTTGCATAATACTGACAAACATCAATGCTTCTAAAATACATTGGATTTGGTTGCTGTTTAGCAGTGTCGCCTGACCCGAGTATTACAACTAAAAGAAATGCATGTATCATCTCACCAGCCTTTTATCATTGCGTTTCGGAGTTGTCTTCTTTTTAGGCTCTTCTAGTTCCCAATCTAATTTTGGCTCTCTTGGTTTTTTAACTTCTGCTTTTAATCGATATTCTTCGCGTGTATCTAATTGCTGTTGAAACATTGCTCTTACTTCAGGAGCATTCTTAGTTGCCGATAAAAAGAATAATATTCCTGACCATCCATTTCCTTTAAAGATTAAGCGATCTCCTTTATATAATTTTCCTGTACCATAGTCATAATCATACACAAAATCTTTAAATTTGTATAGCACTAAATCAGTCCTCTATCGACTCCTATTAAATATAGAATACCAAATATTATACTTGCTGTTACAAGCAACAATACAACTATACTTATGCCTTCTAATATGGCACGTTGTCTTTCTTTGACATTGTAAAATTCTTTTTCTCTTTGTGCTCTAATTTTACGTTGCATTTCTTTAAGTTCGTCCCATGTTCCATATCCAAACCTAAAATTTAATAATGCTTGAAGTTCTTTCTCCATTTCCATTATTTTCTTTTCATGTATAAGAAGTGCTAACGCTTCTTCTTCTACTGAACCTGCGGCAAAAAGTTTTTTAAACAATGGTGGTTTCTTCTGCATCGATTGCCCTTTACGGAAATCAGATACAGCCGAATACCATTTGCCCATTTGCCCCATGCAGTTTTCAAATTCCTGCCCAGCCTGTACAAATTTTTTCACTGTATTAAAAGCAGTAGTTGCCGCCGTGACTGCTGTAATCGGATCTAGTATGATGCCCCTCCGTTCCCAGAGATTTTGCCCTGTTATATATGTATTTATTAATTTTGGACTACTGTGACACCACAGCCGTTAGAATTAGTACAAGTTCCTGTAAGGTTATAAGTTTGACTCGTACTTGCTGTTTGATCAAGATTTAAATTATAAGCTCCGCCTGCATTTGTTAAATCTATATTTGCAGTGTGATCTCCATATCGTTGGAATATGTCAACAGTATGGCCGTCATCTAAAACTATGTCTGCAAACTGTGTATCAGTATTTCCACGTTGTAATAATTCAACATCATTACCGTCACCAGTTATTTCAATATATCCTTCATGATTGCCTGAACCACGTTGTGTATGTTTCACATCATTACTATTACCAGTTACATAATTCGCTATGTGTTGTCCACCATTATTGTTATCATCTGTTTGATAACTTGATAGGTTATTGTTGCTACCTGCAACTATCCAATAGACATCATTATCGCCTGTTTCATTATTATCAACAGTGCCATCTTCATGTCTACCTTGCCATGCTTTAATATTATTGTTACTTCCGTTCACAGTTACCCTAGCAATATTATTAGAATGTCCGTGTAATTGTACATCTATGTTATTACTGTTTCCATTTTGCACTTCTGCATAAACATTATTACTGTCGCCGTCAATTTTTAAATTTATAGCATTGTTGCTATCGCCGCCATTACCTATCTCAGTATGGCTGACATTACTGTTACCATCAATATCTATAGCTATATCATTATCATGTCCATGGTTATCAATACTGTTTGTATTGTTGTTTCCAATTACATCACCTGTGACTATTTGGTTGTTGCCGTAAGCCCATATCCTGTATTGATTTGTATTTCCAGTCTGACTTAAATCATATGTGTTGCTACTTCCGTTCACAACCGCACTACCGCTTCCTGATAAACCTTCAATTTGGTTATTTTGTCCGTCTTGAACAATAGTCAAATCTAAGTCATCCCCAATTTGATTCATGTATATATCATTTGCCAAACTAATTGTTGGACTGATTAATATAGATACTGTTAGTGCCTTCGCTACCCAATCTGTAATCATA
>Ga0163109_10002657_pt1 | contig 13857 bp, 19 predicted proteins | sample CRUFie1St13metaG_FD_108704 | JGI IMG/M metagenome (GOLD analysis project Ga0163109, IMG submission 108704) | Marine microbial communities from the Costa Rica Dome - CRUD Field 142mm St13 metaG | ecosystem: Environmental > Aquatic > Marine > Oceanic > Photic zone | place: Costa Rica: the Eastern... | reverse complement strand
ATAATTGGTAAGCTGTAGTTGTCCTTATAGGCAGATCTCAATTCGTTCCAGTTCATACTTGCTCGAACGTGTCCAGGCATAATAGGTTTTTTGATATCCAAATCTTGTCCTACCTGAGATAATTGCTGTGTTTTTCTATTATATGTGTTAACCATTTCTTTGTACTTGGTCAAGTTGTTTACTCTTTTTGGAGTACCTTTTCTCCAACCTGGCATTGATGCAAATTCTTCTTTAAACTCATTTATGGTTTCGAAACATTTCTCTTTTGGTGTGCCCAACAATACCATTGTCAATAACTTTTCTAAAAATCTTTGTACGAACTCTGGTGTGTCTGATCTTTTCAAGTCAACACCCATTGCTTTAATTTTTCCTGGCTTGCCTTCGACATCTTGCCTGTTACCTTCTAGATCATAAATCAGTGCCGCATATCTTTTCTTTGTGATAAACAAACCACTTGACGCAACAATTTCTCTACCAGATTTAATAATAGCACCTTGATCTTTGGTTACACCAAAAGCATTGGTCATAAATCCTGGAAAACTAGTATTGACTTCATCAGCTATCCTGTCATACAAATCAACTACACTTTCTTTATCCCATGGTATGTTTTTGTCTTTGACATCTTGTTCCACTAGTGGATAAGCAGAAAAATACACAGAATCAGTATCACCATATATAATCGATTCCCCAGTGTGATCATATTCTCCTGCAATAATTTCATTTGTTTGACTGCTCATGTGTTTAACGATTGTTCTTCCACATAGTGTAACACTTTGTCCAATACGTTGATCAAAGAATCTACATCCTGGATTTAGAATCGCACCATACAAACTATTCAAGTTAATCTTCTTAACAAGTTGTCGTTTATCCCAGAATGCTTTTTGCTTACTGTTTCCTTCTGTTATTGCTTCACGCATTTTACCTTGCATGACTTTTCTTTCAGAATACCATCTTTCTAATAGTCCTGGAATAATACCTTTGATATCTGATCTAAACAAAGTACCATTAGAACTTAGGCTCCAATCTTTCCCCATTTCAAATATTACTTTATGCCATTCAGCACCACTCATAGATTCAGTTGTGCCATCTTCAAAATCACAAATTAGCTCAGTCGCTACATCTTTATTCATTACTGCTTGATATTCAAGAGTGCCAAACATTCCTTCCCAAGCATCCGCGGCTGATTTCTTTTCTTTATTAATTTTGTCATCGATGTATCTTTTAGTTTGATCTGATCTAAACTGTCCTATGATAGTTTCCGGACCCATATTTAAACTTCTAATAACCGAAGGGTATAGAGAATTGATATCAAAACTGCCTACCCAACTATGTAAACCTTTTTTCGGAAATGCCACATAGGCTCCTACTGCTGGTGTGTTTTCTGTATTGCCATTTGTTCTTTTTCTATCAGGAATAATCAAGCCACGTCTGTGTGCTTCGTTAACTATTGCTTGTTCTGTAACTGCAACTGCACCCATGGTTGTTGGAAGTAAAACAGTGTTTGCATGGGCAAGTTCATTGGCTAGATCAATAAATTTCAGTTTATCATCTAGTTTGGCCAATAGTGCTGTGTCCTGTCTATTGTAAGCAATAAACTTCTCAAAGTCTGAATTATATAACTGATCAAGTGTTCCTTCATATGGAACTTTCTTTTCACCTACTTCATACTCACCGATTGCATCTAGTCTATAACTATGCATCTCATGGTAAGTGTATTTTCTATAAAGTTCTAAATAATCTAAATGCACTCTACCAATTAGATCATATGTTTCTTGTTCGTTACCAAATTTTGTATACTTTCTTTTTCTAGGAAACTTATCCCATAGACAATATCTAGATAAATCATTTCTGCTCAATACCTGTGTTGTTCTGTTGACAACATACGGAATATCAAATCCTTCGCTGTTCCAACCACTCAATATATCTGCATCCTCGATAAACTTTAAGAAAAGGTCGAGTAGTTCTTTCTCATTCTTACAAACAATAGTATTATCAAATTTACCTGCTATATCTTCTGCTTGTGATTGTTCTAGCCCTTTTGGCTTCAAGCACAAAGTAATCAACCTACGTTCTTCCGGAAGCCAGTTTAGATATAGAGTAATAGCTGTAATTGGACTAAAAGGATCATTAGGCGGAGCGAATCCTTGATCTTTATCAAAGTCTACCTCAATATCAAAAAAACATATATGTAGTTCAGGAGAATCTTTCTCAAGATAATTTTCTTCTAAGCATCTAAAGATAGGATTGATATCGCTTTCAAATAACTTTTGATGACTGTATATCTTTTTTTCTTTATCAAATTCACGTATACTCTTTGTCGAGAATCTAGATAGCGGAGTATTGTATATACTCTTAAACTTTCCATTAGGGTCAGGATAGTAAAAAGTATACCTTGTACTATATGTTTTATAATGTCGCTCGCCGTTTATTCTTTCAACAACATTGATTCTATCTTTTTCTCTTTCTAAGAATGCGTCTACATAACTCATTTAACTCTGTTCCCCCTTAATGCAAAAAACAATCCTCCACAGTATAACATAAGATGGAAGTGTTCGTAAAGTAAAACATACGTAATACTTTCCGGTTCACCGACTAGTATCACACCAGTCATTATTCCACAAATAACTATACCACTGAATCTTGTTAGTACATCTCCTACGCCATCTTTGAGTGCTATCGTGAGTCCGCCGACAAATAAAAGTATACCAGCAAATAATTCTCCCCATGCAACAAAAAACCAAACTGACATTGGCAATCCAAATGACTCTGCATCTTCTATATTGAGAGGCAGTTTTTGTAATCCTTGTAGCACAAAGACTATCGACAAAGGTATTCTTATAAGCCAATTGGCTCCTTTGAACTCAGGAATCTTTTTTAGGTATTGTTCTAGATTCATATTAAAGTTGTTCTAATAACTCTGCTAATTTCTTTTTACTTTTTCCTAGTACTTTTACTTTTGCAATAGCATCTTTGTTAGATGTGTCACCACCAACTACTACTAAAGCAATCATACCCATACCTTTTTGTGGAGTACATTCATAATAATAAATGCCTGGTATTTCAAATGTGAAAGAATATTCCTTATTCATTTTACTTCTTTTTGGTGCTTCAAAACCTTCCGGTCCTGATTTGATATGAACATTGTGTCCTTTTTGTGTTGGCACCCAAGTAATAGTATCACCTACATCTACTCTAGAAATATCTTCTGAGTAAACCATTTTGGCTCCATCATCTCTTTTGTTTAGCATATCAATTGTTAAGTCTGCCGCAAAAGCCGGGCTCACCATGGCCATTGCTATTGCGAATGTGTATATAATTTTTCTCATATTTTTATTCTCCTATTGTGAGTACACTTTTCCAAATTTAGTATTGATCCATTTGTTAAGGTCAATGTCTTCTTGCTTTAAGTAACCTCCTGGTAACTCGTTTAAAGCCCATAACATTACATTAGCACATATTCCACTTGCTGTCGACAACTGAATTGCACTCATTCCATTTTTTCCATAAATTTTCTTATGGTAAGTTTTTTCTAACATCTTCCCATTTATCTTACCTATCACAGATACAACCATTACAATTACATCTTGCGTAGTATAAGGTAACTCTTGATCAAACAATTCAACAAATTTTTGTTTATTATGTTTTAAGTTTAAATCTTCTAACAAGAATTGCATCTTGTCACAGTGTCCAGGATACCTAATTGTTTTATAACTTAATGATCTAATTTTTCCTTCGAACGTTTTACACATAGATGAAGCACCACCTGATGTGTTAAATGCTTCGTATCTGTCACCGTCAATGTACACAGTTTCTTTTCCATCTAAAGGCTGTGCCTTGGTGTGCTGTCCATTTGAAAGTATGTCACATGGATTTACGTATTCATTGAGTACTCCCACTGTCGACCATGTCAAATAGTAACCCATCTCATTGATTGGATATTTCGGTAAAGCACCAACTCTCATTTTAACTTTATCAACACTATCAAATTGTTTTATTAAATCCGTAGCAATGATATTTACAGCACCTGGAGCCAATCCACACTGTGTCATCATAGTTTGTGAATTATTCAAGCCACTGATGAATTCTGCTGTTTCTGTATCTTCAGTTGGATCAAAGTATGCGATGTTATTTTCACTGCAAACTTCTGCTATTGTTTTGTTTACATGATAAGGACCACAACTAACAATTGCGTCTTTGCCTTGTGCGAATTTGTTTACTTGAGATTTATCAGTTGCGTCTACCATTACAGTTTCGCTATCGTTATATGTGTCTGCTATAACAACATTAAAATTTTCTGATCTCAAAAGACTTGCAACAGAACGTCCTATTTTTCCATTACCAATTATACCTATTGACTTCATAAAAACTCCTATTTTATTCTATAAGCCTCGCACAATCTTTTTGGAGCCATACCGTCTATCATAGTAATCTGTTCTGGTGTGAACACTAATTCACTGCCATCAATTGTACTTGTACCTATAAGTTTGTTATTGTTTATTTTAACGACATTGTATACATCTTCTTTATCAAATGTGCTTGACCCAAAATCTTTAACTTGGTGTATCACTGATACTTCTGAATCTATATCAAGTAGTTTCTTTTTTCTTAATTTATTATATGTCTTATCATCCATGTTGAATTATCTCCTTCACTGTTACAACTTTGGTTATTTGTTTTATTCTTTCTTCCGAAGATAATTTGACTATCATTAACTGCTCATCTCCAGTAAGATAAATTCTAGGCCATGCCCATCCCAATTGAGTTTGATAGATGTGCTGTCCTAAAAAGTTTTCTTTGTCATTGCTGACCATTTGTCTTAGCATTAACAGAAACGAAGATACATCTACTTCGTCTTTGTTTAATAATCCAAAGTCAATACGATATCTATACTTCTTATAATATAAAGTATTCTTTACTTCAATACCCATATCGTTTAAAAGTTTTTTATGATAATCATTTATTGGTCCTTGAATATAGTCAATTTTTTTGTTGTCTACTGTGTCTAAAAAAGATTTTACTTGTTCTTCATTGTATAGGTAACAGTGAACATTTTTAGAAGTTGGTGCCTGCATCTTGCTATTCTTATCGCTCCAACTCATCACAGGGTGTCCACCTTTCTTACCATGATAAAGTTCATCAAGCTCTTCCATGTCTAAAGAGTCTTTTATTTTAATTTTGTAGTACAAACCGTTGTAATAAGTTTTGTACGATGGTTTAAGTTTTAGGTTCATAGTTAATGACCAATTCGTTATTATTTTTATCTACATCAACTGTTGCTACTCCTCCATTTACCAATCTACCAAATAGTATTTCTTTTGATAAAGGTCTTTTGATTTTGCTATCAAAAACTCTCTGCATAGGTCTAGCACCCATGTTTGGATCGTATCCTTTATCTAATACCCAGCTCTTGGCATCCGGAGTAAGTTTTACTGTGACTTTCTTATCTTTTAATAGTTTATTTGTTTCTTTAATATTTTTATCAACAATCTTCATTACATTCTTTTTATCAAGTTTAACAAACTTGACAATAGCATCGAGCCTATTTCTAAACTCTGGTGTAAAGAATCCTTTAATGTAATCGTCTTCTTCGCCTTGTCTATCTTCTTTTCCAAATCCTAGTGGTGGCTTTTCTACATCTGCCGCTCCTAGGTTTGATGTCATGACAAGAATGACTTTACCAAAATTAATTGTTTTACCGGTAGAACTACTTAATCTACCATCATCCATGACTTGTAGTAATACTTGTAATACTTCAGGTGCCGCTTTTTCAACTTCATCTAAAAGTAACACACAATTAGGATGTGTTTCAACATCGTTGATCAATTGCCCTGCACCGGCCGAACCTTCTGCATAACCTACGTATCCTGGAGGTGCACCAATTAATTTTGATACTGAATGTCTTTCTTGATATTCTGACATATCGTATTTTAATAATTTAATATTCAAACTTTCAGCTACTTGTTTACAAGTTTCTGTTTTACCAACACCTGTAGGACCAACAAACAAGAAGCTACCAATTGGTTTGTTAGCGGGCCTTAGTCCTGCTTTTGCAATTAAAATACTATCAACTAATTTTGAAATAGCACTGTCTTGACCAAATACTTTTTTCTTTACACTGCCCTCTAGTCCAGCATAGCTGTCACTGTTTGTGACATTGATCATAGCAAGTGGTACTCTACTAATTCTACTTACAACATCCATAGCTGTTTCTAAGTTAACAGTAGGTTCTTCTTTTAATTTAGTTCTAACAGCTGAGGCATCCATTACGTCAATGGCTTTGTCCGGAAAGAACTTACCATGTATATGTTTTTCACACATATCAACAATGTTATCTAATACGTGTGGTTCAAATTTAACTTCATGGAACTTTTCATATACAGGTGATAATCCTTTAAGAATTTTTTTAGTGTCTTCAACATTAGGTGGCTGAAGATCAAATCTTTGAAACCTTCTCAACAATGCTCTATCTTTTTCGATATTCTCTCTATATTCTTCTGGAGTAGTTGCTCCTATACAAAGTAACTTGCCTCTTGCTAATAAAGGTTTTAGCAAGTTTGCCATATCCATATTAGAACTTCCGGCTGTACCTGCTCCTGTGATCATATGTATTTCATCGATGAATAACACAATGTTATCTTTTTCTGCAAGTGTGTCTAAAACAAGTTTAGCTCTTTCTTCAAAGTCACCTCTGAATTTTGTTCCTGCTACCATGGCGCCTAAATCTAGACTGTAAACAGTCTTGTCTAGTAACGGTTTAGGTACATTGCCTTCAGTAATTTTTTTAGCAAGTCCTTCAGCTATTGCTGTTTTACCAACACCTGGTTCACCTAACATAATAACATTATTCTTTTTTCTTCTTGCAAGTACATGAGCTATATCATCTATTTCTTCTTCACGTCCAATGATGTCATCTATTTCACCATTCTCTGCAACTTCATTAAGGTTCTTACAGAACTGTTCAAACTTATGTCCTGCACCTTCTTGTTCCATTCCAGCGGCGGCGCTGACTTCTCTTTGATATTTTTCAATAGCATCTTTGGTTAAGAATTGTACTAGATTTTGTCTTGTCAATCCATGTTTCAACATATAGTAACAAGCATAACTTTCCTTCTCACTTAATATGCTGACAAGTATATCTCTTGGCAATAATGTTTTTCTACCACTAAAAATAACTTGAGTAACAGCTCTGTTGAACACACGTTCTAGTCCTTGTGTTTTTCTCGGTTGTGTGTTCTCTCTAACAATATCTAACATCTTGGTATCTATGTGTTCTACAAGATCCATCATTAGTTTGTTAACATCAACTTCCAAAGACTTTACAATTTTCTTGATTGGGTCTTCTTGTAAAATACTTAATAAAAGATGTTCAAGCGTCACGTATTCATGATCACGCTCTTGAGCAAAGTCCATTGCTCTATCAATTATCATTTCAATTCTATCTGCCATTAATTTATATCTTCTTTCTTAAGAAATCTATCTATGCATAAACCATCAAGATGATCAGCTTCATGTTGCCAAACTCTGGCAAAGTAACCATCTACTTTAGCTGTTTTATCATTCCAGTCCTTGTCTTTCCATTTCATTGTTACCTTTGCTGGTCTTTCAACATCAACCTGCAATCCTGGAAAACTCAAACAACCTTCTGAAATAATTTCTTGATCATTAAAATCTTTATCTAAAAATTCAGGGTTAATAACTAAATCCATTTTGTTTTGATCGCCGTAAATAAAAAATCTTTTGTTAATTCCAACTTGCGGTGCCGCAAGTCCAATACCGTTATATTCTAACATAATTTGATACATTTCGCGACTATAATCTTGAATTAATTCTAATTCATTTTCCAACACAGGATCGCATACTTTTCGCAGTACTGGATCAGTGCTGTCTACCATTTTTAGCTTATTCATCTTTTAAACCTTTAATCATTTTTTTTATACTACTATTTACGGTTGTCGGTGTATATGGTTTTAAGTGTACATAAAGATCACCATAGTTTCCGTCTGGCTTTGGCATACCTCGTTCTTTAAACCTAATAGTCTGTGTAGGTTGCGAAAGCTCAGGAATAGTAGTTTTTATTTTGTTTTTACTAATATGACTTAACGATAATTGCGTTCCGCAGATGACATCAAATACACTTATTTTATGATCCATGTGTAAGTCAAAATCATCTCTACGATATGTATCATGTTCATCTATCTTCACGTGTACCATTAGATTTCCAGGAGGTAAGTTACCATGTGTATTATCACCTAGTCCTTTGAATCTAATAATAGTATTGTTATTCGCATCAACAGGTATTGTAACATTTACAACTTTTGTCTGTCCATTTGGCAGTTGTACTGTTAATGATTTCTGAGTTTGAAAATATATGTCTTCTAAAGTGCAACGTATTCTGATCTTTACATCTTTGTTTCTCATTTGCTGTCTATGAAAAGAGGTTGTACGTGACGGGCCAGATTGAAAGAAGTCTTTTATTATATCATCAAAGCCAGTTGTTGAAAAACTAAAACCTGCTTGATTGAAAGGACTAGATGGATCAAAGCCACCTAAATCATATTGTTGTTTCTTCTGCGGATCTTTTAAAATATCATATGCTTCATTTATCTCTTTAAACTTTGAATCATCGCCGCCAGACATATCTGGATGATATTTTTTGGCTAGTTTTTTAAAAGATTTCTTGATGTCTTCCGGAGAAGTATTTTTGTTTACACCAAGAGTTTCATATGGATCTCGCATTACTATAATATAACACTGATTTCAAAAAAGTCAAGTGAAATACTACTGTTTTGTTGGATTTTCCGAAGCTGTTTCCTTTTCGTAGTCTTCGTAATACTTTTTATATTCTTCTAGTAGTGTGTTTGTTTCTTGAAGCTTTGCTCTTATCTGTGCAAAGTTTTTAGCCAATAATTCATAGTCCTTGTCGGATAAACCAAATATGACTGGATCCAATCCTTCTTTTTCCATTTTGGCAAACACTTCATCTGCGTTATCACTGTGTATGATTATCCATTGTAGCTTTTCAAGTTCTAGTGGAGTAGGCATTGGATGTTCTAACTTCTGTCTTGGTTCTTCAACAGAAAACACTTTGATTTTTCTTTCTCCGATTGCACAACCAGTAAGTAAAATTGCTGTAACTAATATTAAAATAATCTTATTCATATGGTACATAAGAAGGATTTGCTAAAGCCGGGCATTCTGGATTAATTTGCGACTTCTTGGTTGCCTTCAACTCCTGTTCTGTGTGTGGTGCACCTGAGGCCAATTCAACACATCTCATGGCATTCTCTGCCCCTTTGTTGAATATTCTTTCAATCGATTCAGTTCTTTCAATTGCAAGTTTGCCCACATCTCTTTTCTTTTTGTTGAATCTTTTATCTAGTTCATCTAGATCTTTCTTTAATGTATTAATTAATTTGTTCAACTGTCTATTTGATTCTAGTATATCTTGAAAATCTTCTTTCTGTTTCTCTAGTAACTGCTGTTGTGATTCTATACCTTTTTCAAGTTCAATTTGGTTTGCTTTAAGTATAGCATTGTCTGAACGCAACTTCATTACATACATTCCTGCACCGGCTATCCCGGCAACAATAATCATAGTAAAAATTAATCTAACTGAACCAAACATTATTCTTTATGAATCCTTTTCGTATTTTGTAATAACTTTTCATACTCACCAATTGCATGATCTCTTAGACCATCACCTATTCTTGAAAACTGTCCTTTGATCCAGTTTTTAAAAAGTGTTGTCCAACCTATGCTACCTGTTCTTAGGTTACCATCTACGTCTATGTAACATAATTTACCAACGTGTTTGTATCCTATAAAGCTAGGTGGAACTTTGGTTACCACGTCATTGTTGTTTCTCACTCTAAAGACAGGTGTCTTGAATCCTAAAGCAAACTTATATCCGCCTGGTCTAGGAGCACCATATGTATAGCATGATGACACATGATAGTTTTCTTCAAGTCTTTGTGTACAGATAAGTGCCGCGGCACCGCCAAGTGAATGTCCAGTTACATAAATTTTCATCCATTTACCATCAGTGAGTTCTTTTATTTTCTTTTCTACTTTTGGATATATCTTGTCTACGTATCCTTTGAAGCCTCTGTGTACTTTTCCAAAGTTACCAAGATGCTTTCTAAATTTTAAATCTGCTGTGATGTCTTTCCATTCCTTAGGTTCTGTTCCACGCCAACTGACTATGACTTCCTTGTCGTTCCAAATAATGTATGCTTGTGCATTCTCATGAGATACTAACTGATATTTGTGTTCTGGCATATCAAGTTTTCTGATCGAATGTACAAATACCTTTGAACCTTTGTAAGAAGCGGCACTGATGCCTGCAAGTTTTGTACATAGGTCAAGGTTGAACTTGCTGTAATCTATTTCTTTTACAGGTTTAGTTTTTCTTTTACCTTGTGTTTTTCCAGCAATTTGTGTCATTGAACTATTTCTTTTTTAACTTATTTAATTCTTTTTCAATGTTGTCTAGTCTTTTTCTCAACGCAGGAAACTTCGCCATTTGCTTTTCTTCTTCCGTTAAGATTTTTACATTATATCTATCTGCCGCCCAGTTGTACCAGCTATCTACTTTGTTGTAAAACCATGTACCCATTTTGGTTTTTTTGAACCAAGTCGCTGTTGCATTACCAATGATGCTACCAGTTATAGCTTTGATAAGAAAGAACCACATATTATTTTATTGCTTGGTATAATTTGTAAATACCCCATGCAAGACCACCATATGCTAATAATTTAGCAATCGGACCAAACACGATTATTAATAAACAAAACAGAACTATACCAATTCCTTCTAATGATTCTATTTTTCTAAGTTTGTTTAACATTTATATAACCTCCATTGGTACTTCGACAGTACCATTTTTATGAAAATTGAATTCCCATTTTTCTATATCTACCAACTGTTTCAGATCTTTTAATATGTTTAAAACAGTTTGCATTGCATTTTCATCTTTGTTGATTTCTACAAATACCAAATAATGTCCATCATCATCTGGTGCAGGTGAAACTTCTGTGTCTACAACTTTGTGAGCACCTCTTTCTATGAAAGTGGCTAAATCATCTGCTGGTTGATCATCTTTGACATAAAAAGCAACCACTAGTATTTCATCATCACTGCCACTCTTAGATTCAAATTCGTCAATTGATATTTTTGGAGAAACTAGATTTTCTAAATCTCCTACTCTAAGACCTTCGTTGATCTTAGTTTTATTCTTCGCTGTTGCCAGATTGCCTAGTCTCATCGTCTAATCCTTGTTGATATCCTCGTTGTAGTTCTTCGCTATCAGCTTCAGTCTTATCATATATCAATACGTATTTCTTTGGAATTTTGATTTTCACTATCCATACAGGTATCTTATCAGTTTTAGGTTTTCTTGTTCCTGGTTCATAATCATCTGTTGACTCAACACGTCTAGGTTCCATGTAGTGATCTTCTTTGTAATACACTTTACAACGTCTATTAATAAGTCTTTCACCACCAGCTGGATCTGGCATCTTGTCATGAGGATACATCAATGATATTTCGCACCAATGTCTTGTTAGATTAGGACCATCAACTATCTCGCCATCGAACCAATTTTTATAACTGTAGATGTCTAAGTCATCTAAGAATTGGTCAAACTCGATTAGCACATCTAATAAACTACCGTTTTTATGTACTTTGTAATGGTTATTGACTGTGTCTGTAGCATTAATCATATTAATATTTATCAGAACAGACTATGCTAGGTGCGTCTTTAAAGCGTCATATCCGCCTATACTTTTGTCATCAATGTAGATCTGAGGCATAGTTCTATGCCCTTCATTGATCACAAAATCACGTGCTTCTGGTTTTTCTTCAATATTAATTTCTTCAAATGCGATATTTTTGCTGTTTAACAGCGATTTGGCCATTGTACAGTAGCCACAATTGTTTTTCGAGTATACTACTACTTTCATATTAACTTTCTCCTAATGTTAGAGTTATAGTCATTAGTTCACCATTTCTAATGAACTTGAATGTCATTTCATCACCTGGATTTTTTTGCCATAACATTTCAATTATGTCTGCTGAAAAAACTACTGGCTTGCCGTCAACTTCAACTATTAAGTCACCTACAAGCAATCCAAAAACTTCAGCACTACTATCAGGTGTGACTTCCTGTATTTCTAATACAGAATCATAACCTAGCTCTTTGGTTAGAGCATATAATTCTCTGTCTTCTGTGATACCCATTCCGATTCCTATTTTAGGTTTTCGGAATGTTCCAGTTTCAATAATTTCCTTTGCAATTACTTCAACCAGCTTTGCCGGAATGGCATAACCATATCCTATATAAAATTTTGTAGGGCTCCATATCAGAGTGTTAACTCCTACTACATGGCCTTCATCGTCTAACAAAGGACCTCCACTGTTTCCTTGATTGATCACAGCATCGGTTTGGTAATAGTGTACAAAAGTTGTTGTGAATGATGGTCGATAGTCAGTGCTTATGATTCCTTCAGTTAAACTCCAAAACTGTCCCAGTCCGTGTCCTAAAGCATAAACCTTGTCGCCTACTCTTGGTTTTTCTTTTTTAAATTCTAGTATTGATCTTGGAAACTCTTCTTCTTTCGGTATTTCCAATATTGCTATATCTATCATTTCGTCATAACCTATAACTTTTGCTGTGGTTATATCAAAAGGCCAAGCATAACTGTAAAGTGTAATTTTATTTGAATTTTTTACAACGTGATAGTTTGTCACGATGTGAGTATCACTGATAAAGAATCCTGTACCCATTCCGTTTCCGAAGTTATCCAAATCTGGATTATCTGGTGGTCCTATAAATTTTTCTAATGGATTTTCTAGATCTTCAGATTGTTCTCTGATCATTTCAGATTGTATGAGTACTATACCTAAACTTATATCATCATATTTTTCTGCAGGTTTTTCTTCATAATGGTTTGCCGCTATCGGAAAAGATATAAAGAAAAATAAAATAGTTAACCATTTCAATTTCATTAAAAACCTCCTGCATCAAAGTTCACTGTCATTGATTTTGGTTCTTTGGTTTCTTGATTTGTTGGCTTTGTTGACATCAACTGAGCTATCTCACTCAGCAGATCAACTGCCTGTTCTGTACTCAATCTCATTTCTTTTTGTCTAAGATGTTTTGTGTTCTTAACCATCTTACTAAAAAGTTCTATAGTAGGGTATGTCATTTTATATGTTGCTTTTTATTTTTTGTTTCCTTGTACTGATATTTATACTTGCTTCCATTTCTGTTTTATATGGTCCGATAAAATCAACACATTTTTCTGTGATAGTTGTGAGTTTTGGATTGTTACTTAAAAAGGTTCCACCTTCGAATCTCACTCCATAATATCCAGCACAATATCGATCATTGCTTTTTTCTGATTTAGTAAACGTAGGTATACTATCAAACCATTGTACATTGAAAGGTTCAACTTTTACAGGGTATCCGTCGATGTCAAAAGTTTGGTGTACTGGCTTTGATTGATTCTTAGGAGTATTGTTAAAGATGTCTTCACCGAACATTTGATTAATGTCACTGATGGTGCTGACTTCAGTTTTTACATTGCTTTCAATTACAACAAAAGAATCTTTGTTTTTTTCTATTGTTGCGATGTTAACTGAGTCATCTTTGACTATCCAAAATTTATCTTGTATTACTGGTTTTGCGTATTTCATGCGTATGCTTGATTTAAATATCTTGCATGATCTGTTGGATGCTCTGACAGTTTTACTAAATCATATTTGTTACAGAACTTCATAAATCTAACACCAACTTGATCAATTGCTTTTGTGTTTTGTGCTTCATATATTTGTTGGAATACATCAGCTCTTACATT
>Ga0163109_10002655_pt1 | contig 13866 bp, 17 predicted proteins | sample CRUFie1St13metaG_FD_108704 | JGI IMG/M metagenome (GOLD analysis project Ga0163109, IMG submission 108704) | Marine microbial communities from the Costa Rica Dome - CRUD Field 142mm St13 metaG | ecosystem: Environmental > Aquatic > Marine > Oceanic > Photic zone | place: Costa Rica: the Eastern... | reverse complement strand
AGTATTAAGTTAACTAATACTATATTAGATATGGGAGAAAAACCTGCTGTTATTTCTGCTATAATGAAACAGCAAACAACTGATAGGGGTAGAGATGTATTAAATAATGCTATGGATATACATGCTGGAAGTTCAATTTGTCTAGGAGAAAATAACTTTTTAGAAAAATTTTACAGAAGTGCTCCTGTAGGTATAACTGTGGAAGGAAGCAATACTCTTACACGTAATTTAATTATTTTTGGTCAAGGTCTAAATAAAAGTCACCCATTTATATATCCAGTTTTAGATAGCATATTATCTAATGATTTTTATAAATTTAAAAGTAGTTTTAATGATATAGTTATTCATAGTCTTAACATGATGATAAAATCTACTATACCTTGTTTCTCTAATGATGCGGAAAAGAAGCTTAAAAAGCAAACAATTAATTTTGCTCATCTTAGTAATATAGTTGCTTTAAAAGGTGGTGCTATAAAAAAAGAACAATTTTTATCTGCTGATATGGCAGATATATTTTCTAATTTATACTTATCATATTCTGTTTTATGGGAACTAAACAATTATAATACAAGCAGTGTATTAAGCAATTATTGTATTAATAGATTATTAGATGACAATCAGAAAATATTTAATAAAATAATAGACAATTATGATTTAATAGGAAAAATCCCTATTATACATTTGAAAGGTATAACTTCTTCGCGAAATTACAATAATGATAGGAAATTAATTGACGAAGTAATGAATAATAAAAAAATAATTGATGTTATAAAGGAAGATATCTACACTAAAGATAATATTTTAGGAAAGATGGAAATTTTAAATGAACTTGATCAAAACAGTGAATCTTATAGAGATTTGTATCAGGATATTATACAGGTAGGAGAATATCCTATTTAACTAATTTACTACTAAATTACTATGTAATTTGATATTAAAGCTATCTCACTAATATAATGATATGTCTGTTCTAAAACATCTACCTAATGCTGTAACAAGAATTCATAAAGATATATTTCCGGTTTTGGGAAATGGAAGTGTAATAGTTGATAAAAACAGAAAAAAATATCTAGATTTAACTTCCGGAATAGGAGCACTTAGCACTGGTCATAGTCATCCAAAAGTAATTGAAAGTGTGAATCAACAAACACAATTATATGTTCACATGGCACAACAGATTTTCGGATCACATGCTATTCAAGAGACATTAACAGAAAAAATATTATCAACAACCTCTTATAAGAATCTTAACAATATTTTTTATACTAATTCTGGATCAGAAGCAACTGAAAACGCACTTAAAATCGCAACAAGATATACAGGTAAATCAAATATAGTTTGTATCAGAGGTGGATTTCATGGAAGAACAATAGGAGCTCTATCTGTAACAAGTTCTAATACAACTTGTCGAAAGGGTGTGAGGCCTTTGTTATCTAATATTTATTTTTGTGGAAAAGAAACAAAGGATGAAATTGATGAATTTTTTAGCACTCAATGTTCTTTAGAAGATACTGCTGCTGTAATTTTTGAATCAGTTCAAGGCGAAGGAGGAATAAAATCACTTAGTAAACATTACTTACAATATTTAAGAAATTTAACCCAGGAACATGGTATACTTATGATAGCAGATGAAGTTCAATGTGGTGCGATGAGAACAGGTGATTGGTGGAACATTGAAAGTAAGGGAATTCGACCCGATATGATGACTTTTGGAAAAGGAATCGCGAGTGGATATCAACTTGCGGGGGTAATTTCTTCATCTAAAATAATGAATAATATTGGACAAGGCTTCTTAGGAGGAACTTATGGCGGAAATGCTATAAGTAGCGCCGCATCTGTAGCAACAATAGATATTCTTAACGAAGAAGGTGTAAAAGAACACATTAATAAAATGGGTAAACTTATAAAAGATGAACTGAGCGATGAATATATTATAAAAGAGGTAAGGCAATATGGATTAATGATAGGAATTGAGTTTAAACATGAATATAATAATAATGAATTTGCTTCTTTTTTGGTCAATACTTTGAGAGATATGGGAATATTAGTTCTGTTATCTGGTAATAAAGGCCAATATATTAGACTTTTGCCATCTCTGCTTATTGAAGAAGATCATATAAAATTCTTTTTAGTATCTTTTAAAAATATTCTTCACCGAATGGATTTTTATAGTTAAATAAATATAGACTTAAGATTATTATAATATTAAGTTTATAATGAATACTGAATTAGTATGTTTTCCGCCAGGAATATGGGGAAAAATTACTTCTTTCTTAGGCAAAGACTATTGGTATAATAGACAACAATTAAGTTATATTTCACAAGTTATAGACCTACATAATTCAGATTATAAATTTAGTGGTTATTGGTTATGGAACCAATGGAGACAAAAAAAAGAAAACAGTTGGTATCTGAATCGCCAATTAAGAAAGCCTGAAATTCCGACAAGATTTTTAAATTATAAAAATAACCCATATATTTTAGAAATAGATCCTCCTAAAATAAATCATGAAAATCATAATATGAGTGATTATTATGACATGCATGAAACTTATAGAAAAAAAGTGTTTCGTTTTAATAGTATTAAATAAGATAATCAAATAAGATAATCAAATAATAAGTTATTTTCATCTACTTTGGTAAATTTATAATTATGCTTTTTCATATTTTCTATAACAATATCTATTTGTTCTGGAAAATCCAGTTCAAGTCCAACCATAACAGTCCCTGTATCTCTATTGGTTTTCTTAAGATATTCGAATCGCGTAATATCAATATTATCTACTAGAATATCCTTTGTAAATTTTATGAGTTGTCCAGGAACCTGTTTAAATTCAATAAGAAAGTAATGCTTTATTTTACTATAAATAGCTGCCTTTTCAATCATATCGGGATATCTTGTTAGGTCATTATTACTTCCTGTCAGAATACATACTACATTTTTTCCTACGATATCGTTTTTAAAATGATCTAGTCCTGAAATAGATAATGTTCCTGCTGGTTCAAGAATAATACCATCATTTTGATATGTGTCAATAATATCTTTACAAAGTTTCCCATTATTAATACTTACTACTTTATCAACTACAGAATTACATATACTGAAACATTTATCACCGACCTCTTTTACTGCCGCACCATCTACAAATGTATCAACATTTTCCACTGGAGTTATAGCCTTATGATTAAGTGATAATTCGAGAGAATTAGCATTTTGAGGTTCAACTCCTATAATTCTGCAAGATGGGTTAATAAACTTAGAATATGATCCAACACCACTAATAAGGCCTCCTCCACCAACACATGAAAATATATAGTCTGGATTAAGTTTATTATAAATTTCTTGAGCAACTGTGCTTTGGCCTAGTATAACATCATAGTCATTAAATGGATGGACAAATAAAGTTTTATGTTTGTCTGAATATGATACAGACTCATTCATACATTCTTGAAAGCTATCTCCGACTACTTTAAGGTTAAGGTATTTACCGCCAAAATGACGTATTCTATCAATTTTTTGTTTAGGGGTGGAGTTAGGAACGAAAATAGTATGATCTAATTTAAGAGTTTTACATGTAGTAGCAACACCTTGAGCATGATTGCCTGCTGAGCATGTAGTAATAGAAATATCTTTATTACTGTAATAATTTGTAAATATTTTATAATAAGCTCCTCTCACTTTAAATGACCTAACTGTTTGAAGATCTTCCCTCTTTACATAAACATTCGCACTATATTTATGCGACAATCTTTCATTAAGTTCAAGCGGAGTATTTTTAATAACACAGCTTTTAGTTATTATATTTTTAGCTTGAGAAAAAGCCTTTTTCCCAAAAAACATATACCTGATATATAGGTATAATTTAATCTTAAGTGTAAACTTTTTTCTGATAATATTTATATGGATTTAAGCAATGAATTAAATCAAATTGGGGGAAGAGTTTTCATTACCAAAGTTTGTTATGCGGATACTCCTCAAAACAGAAAACTTAAAAGAGTAGGTAAATTATACAAATATAAACATACATACGCACCACCAGGTAGAAAGAAACGTGTATGGTATACACTTGTAAAGAAAAAATCTCCTAAAAAATGCCCTCCCAATAAAAAAATGAGTCCTAAGGGTAATTGTGTATTAAAAAAATGTCCACCTGGTAAAAAATTGACTCTTAAAGGAAAATGTATAAACAAACCAAAGAAGAGTTCTCCACGTAGATCTTCTAAAAGAAATAATAAAAAATAAATATAATTAATTGACCATATTTATTTGTTATTATGTAAATTTGATTGAATAGTATTTAAATGATCTTCAAAACTTTTTTTTATAGCAAAAGATAGTTGTTTTGCGAACTTAGTATCTTCTTTAACTTCCGGAGGTTTATCATTATCAATATACACTTTTTTATCACACTGACAAAATAAAAATTTATGCCAAAATTTAGGCATATAACTTAATAGAGATATTAATTTGACTATTTATATTTATGATGATGTAACATACAATGAAGTTTCATGTAACAATTTCCTTTGTTAGACGCATAAGCTAAAGATTCAACAACTTTATGAAAGTCTGATTTTACTGATTCATCATCTCCGTCTTGCCACATTTCTAAGTTACTTTTCAGCTCTGAATTATAAACATTATAATGTAGCTTAAAAAGATCATTATACATACTAACCAGATCTTGATGAGTCCCTATAAAAGTCATAGGCAAGTATTCAAATAGATATTGGTGATATAGATCATTTCCTTTTACGTTTTCAATTTCACTGTAGTCTGGCAAAAACATTTGTCTGTATGTTGGATCGATTATAAAATGTCCATATGTTAAAAAGCTGTGAGTTTTTTTGCTTGTAAAATGTCCTTTTGTTTTGCAAGTAAGAGTGCATTCATATCCATACGTTTTAAGGTAATAATCTAATAGATAGCTTACTCCTCCACAATTATCCTTTCCATCAAATGTATATTTAGATTTTTTATCGATAATATTTGTTCTATGTTTGTTATGAACGCTTTTCGTATTGGGAAGACTATTAAGAATCGGAAGTGTCCTTTCAATGAAAGGCAATGATTTATCACAAATCTTCGATAATCTATTCATTTTTTAACAGAAAAAAACTTAATTAAAAATCGTCAAATTTATCATATTCATAGTGTAATTATTAATAATAAAATAAAATTTGATTAAATATTTAAAGATAAGGTGTGTATTATCTACAATAATGACTTCTGTTCACAACAACCAAACTTACATTCATCGATGCCATGAGTATTCTATTCCCGCAGGATACAAACTTTCTAATAAAATGCGCGTATTTCCTCCTATGAGTGAACGCCCATCAGTAGTTCGAGAGATTGCGGAACGGGAAGGAAAACCACCTTCAAAGACTACCCAAGCTGTAGCAGACATGTGGCAAAAAGTAACTGACTTCGTAGAAAAAAATAATGCCCTTCCAAGTAAAGAATCGGGTGATGCTGAACAAACAGAGATGCATACATTTCTACTTTCATCTCCATCTCCTGATAGCCGTCAGCGTATTTATTACATTCAACAGGATGGTGTAGCACCTTGGTATCCTGTATATGGTGAAGTTGCTGGGCTACAAGCTGCTAAAGGTATTCGAGGATATGTTAACACTCGAACAGGACAAACAATTGTAGCCACAAAAGATACAGTTCAGCCTCCACCGATTCTTTATGATTGCCTTGTATCTTCGGCGGAAATGGCAACTAATGTTAAGCCTATTAAAATGGCAACCAGTCTAAAAACAACTGAAAACAAACCTGGGCAAGGTAAGTAAATAAGTTAAAATAAAATTAATTATAAAAATATTTTTTATTGATTAGATATTTTTTTAAATTCACATACCCAGTTCCCATACTCATTAAATATTTTAGTTACTTCTATTCTATCATTAAATTGATTAAGATAATCTAAAAACATCTGTTCAGTATAAACGTAATAGTATCTATCAAAAACTTCATATTTTCTTACATTGTTTTCATCATCATATGGACGATTCCATTTTACCATGTTGTCTCCTATTTTAAATTTTTTTTTAGTATTACTAGGTTGTTCAAATGCCCAAACTGTTAGAAAACCACTTCCTCCAGTTTTCATTACATTAATCATGTTTTCAAGTGCCTTTGTTCGATGTTCTTCTGTTGAAAGATGATGAAAAACAGCTATTGATAATACACAATCAAATTGCTCATCTATAAAAGATTGTCTAAGACAACTATCAAGATGTGTATTATCTAAGCCAGAATCTTTACATATGTTAACAAATTTAGAACAAAGATCAATTCCAGTTACACGATGTCCATTGTTCTTAGCATACAACATGTTTTTTCCATTACCACAACCTATTTCAAAAATATTTTGATTAGGAGATTGTTTATCGATGTAGTTTTGGACACAAGGCCATGTGTTTTTCCTAGTATCTGAAAAATTATCGTAATTTCTGTTATAGAACTTGTGAACAAAATTGTGTTCTATTTCTGTTGGAATAATTTCTGGACTAAGCATTTTTATTTATTAAATTAAATAAATATACTTATCAAATTTAACAATTATTATCAATCATTGATATGGCGATTTTAAGAGCTTCTTTTGTTTTTAAAACTTTTTTTTTGGATCTATAATAATATAATTTTCCATCAGCAAATTTATTAAGCACATTTTGAGCTATTATTAGATCACATCCTTTTTTTGTTTTTGAACCTGGTTTTATAGGTTTTTCTTGTTTGGTTTTGCTTTTGTAGCAACAGCTATCACCTTTTTTATTTTTTCTTTCTTCATAACCTTTTTTACAAGGAGGCGGTGGATTACGTTTTGTACATGATGTTTTTCTAGAAGAAGGTGTAGGTTTACTATGGCTTATTTTATTTTCAATACATATTTTTTCCATAAGAGTATCTACTAGTTGGACTATTCTCTTATGATTTTTTTTACCATCAGCTGTTTTTAGCTTTGGATTAACAAGAGTCCACGCGTCAATTCCTTCAGTAAGAGTTGCGTAGTTATTACTAAATTCTTTTTTATTTGTAACATTTACATCTTGAGCACCAATATATTTTTCAATAGGTCCCATTTTAAGATGCTTCTTAAGACTTATATCTTTATTCATAAGTTTTTTAATAGCAGTAAAAAAATTAACTTTTTTAGCACATGTTTTGAATAATTTATGTTTTTTAATGTATTCGGCGGTAATTTTATTAATCATAATACCTTCCGCTGGTTCGAAACCTTGATTTGTTATAACAATAGATTCTTTAATTTTTTTTGTTTTAGGAGTAATAAATTCCAAACTACCATAGTCATTATATCTACCTACTTTTGTAAAAACACCATTATTTTTTATAGCAATTACTTCATTATTCCAATCATATTTCAATTTAAATTCCTTTTCTAGTTGCTTCTTTGTTTTTTTACTATTAATATATATATCTTCGTAGAAATACATTACAGCAGGATTACCAGTTACTACATCATATTCTGTCCATTGTCCCATAATATAATATAGTATAGTAATTTATTATAAATCAATTGATTTAAATTCAGATTTATATTTGTTCCATAATTGCCGCATAGCATCTTTAATACTATCTTTTTCCGTGTAATCATTATCAAATGAAATTAATAATTCATATACCTGTTCTTCGTCATTTTTAATTAATTCCGGTGGAGTGTAACATATACTATCGCCTAAACTTTCAAAACTATAGATATATCTTTTTACTATTTTATTTCCAGATTTATTATATTCATCTTGGAGAATCAATATAACTTTACTAATAAAGTCCGACAAGTCTTTTAGTATAATACTGAATTCTAACTTTAAATAATCATTAATCATTATCAATAGATTATCATCTTTATCACTCATTATATAATATTGATAAAATTAACTTTAAATTTAAACTACAATACCTCTAATTGTCTAATATTAATATATAATAGGTAAATTATATATTAAATATTAAAATATTTATTAACGATAGGTGTTCAAAACTTCTTGTAAATTATGAATTTCACTTTCTTTTGTTTTTACCCAAAAATCATGCATTTCTTTTTCATCCATATCGAGAATTTTCATAATTTTTATAAATTCCTTAATATCAAATTTACTACCATTAGGTATAAGTGACGATGAATCTAATTTATTTGTATCACTTATTTCCTGTTGCTTATTCATTATAAAATCATTAAGTTGTTTATTTAATAATACTAATTTTTGTTGTTTAACTTTCTCCCAAAGAGTTTGAAGCTCTTTAGCGTCGAGTGTTTGTGTGCCGTCAATATCTAATCCATCAAAAATCTCATGGTAATATTGGTCTTTTGTTTTTTCTTTTTTTCCATAGCAGCTAAGAAGTGCTCCCATATATTCTATACTTATAAATAAATTTTTACAGTGAAATTTAAATTTCTTAAAATCATATTCTCCTAAATATCATACGTATATTTAAATAAATCAGTGGTGAATTCAATAAGGTTTTCATGAGTAAGATAATTTTTAACAAATTCTTGAAAATCTTCTATTTCAAAAAATTTGGAAGCTTCATCTACTACACTGTTACCATAATGCTTCATCGTGTTAATAGCTTGGGTTAGTGTATCTATAGTTTGCGAATAAGGGCAGCTTTCATGTGTGACTTGTGCTTGATAATAATCAACTAGTTTTCCGAATTCTGTCACAAGAGAGTCACGATATAAATTTATAACAAAACTTTTGTCTACAAGAACCCATTTATCATTCTCGGTATTTACTTTATGAATCCATAAATCGTTTTCCTCAGAAAGTAGTGCTAAGTCATTCATAAAAATATAGTAAAAAACACATGCGTATCCATAGTATTCATTTGATCGGATAGCTTCTAATATAGACATTTTCACATCATCTGTCATATCAAGATGTGGGACTGATGTCTCATGATTATTCATATAATACTATAAATTTAAAATTCTTAATTTAAATTTAGGGTATTATAAATTTACTAAGTTTTTGATTTTAAATGGCTTATAATTTTATTTCCATGAGTATTTTTGTAAAATTTGGTGCCATATTTTTTATTAATATATGATGAAACGCAGAAAAAATGGTTAGTTTTATCTAAGACGATTGGATAATTATGTTTTATCGCCACATCGATTATATTTTCAAATGTAGGTATGTCATTATTATTATCAAAAAGTTGTATAATGAATTGATATTTATTTCTACTTTCTATTGCTTTAAAATATATATAAAACAAAACGCAGTTTTCTATAACATTACGTATGTCTTGTTTCTCAAAGAATTTATATTTTTCAGTAACCTTATTCCATCTTTTAATTTGAACATCTAATATATGACAATTGTAGACATTAATCCTATCTGATATGTAAAATCTACACATTTTTCCGATTGTGATTACTATATTTTTCTCTATTTCTTGATAATTTTTATTTGATTGAAGCTCGTTCAGATTCTCGCTTATTTTGTCGAGATCCATGGGAATAATCTTATTAGATTGTTGATAGGCATTAATAAAAGCGGTTTTTATACCATACCATACTTCTTCTATATGCTTATCGGGAGCTTCATCAGAAATGCATTGGGGCATTATATATTATATTCTTATATATCTTTATGTTGTTATTCGTAAAAAAAAATAGTAATTTATTAATTATTATCTTTTATTTAGATAGTTACATAAAAAGCCAACTTACAAGGTCTTTAAGGACATAGCTATACATTGTATTCTCACGTTTGAATTGTTCGGGCACATTTTCTGAAACAGTAGTAATACGATGTTTCAAATCATAATAATTGTGAGCATAATTACTCCAGATTGAACAAATAATTTTGTAACACTGTGCCTCATCAAATGAATCCCAATAACTAACATCAAATCCGTCTAGTTGCTCCCAAACTCCATATGAAGGAATGTTTCCATAAAGAACCTTTAGACAACAGTTTCTAAAAATGTGTTCATCATTTTTACCAAATACAGATTTAAATGATTGTTTTTGAACATTACTATCTTCACAGAATTTACAATTTTGATTATTAGACAATGAAATATTGGGCTGAACATTAGTTACATTCTTACCTGTAGTTTCATTCGGTTTTTCATCGTAAATTTTGGAATGAATTTTAACATCATTTTGTTCTTTAGTTTCATCTTCATCTTCTGATTCAGTAGACGAATATTCATAGCTTGAGTCTGAGTCTGAGTCTGATTCTGATTCTGACTCCGATTCTGATTCGTCAATATCCATGGGTTCCACATCATTATTTTCATAATTGATATCAAGAGTAATATTTTGAGAACATTTCTCTGATGGGTGACATTCAATGTCTACGTCTTCTTTACACATTTGTAGTTCTTCTTGCTCTTTTTTACGTTCAGCTTGTCTTTTTTTGGCTTTTTCCATACACAACTCAGTAAGTGTAAGCTCTCTTTTTGCTTTTGAATAACCAGGGTTGGTTTGATCAGTGAGCATAGCGAGTTCTTCCATATCAATTTCTTTGTAATCTGGATGTTCTACTTGGATATCTCCATCAATACATTTTTCTATCATATTAAATACGCCGTTTCTGTAACTAACTTTCTTTTCAAGAAGATTATTTTTAAACGTTAGGTATTTGATCTGTTTTTCAAGTGAATTAATTTTATCTTGGTCTTGTGTTGCTTTATTATTAAGATTATTAATCTCTGTTTTACTGTTATCAATCTTAATATTAAGATCTTTTACTAGTTTTACATATGCTTGTATTTCAGCTTTTTGAAGATAGACTTCATTTTTTCTCCACCAATTATCTTCTGCTTCTTCACTTTCAGGTTCATTAAAATCTGTTGATTTTGTATTCATATAGGAGTCAATTTCCTTTTTAAGACGAATGTTTTCAGATTCAAGAATACGATATTGGTCGCATACTCTTTCATATTTTTTGTTCAATCTTGAATAATTTAGTTTAAGTGAATTAGGCTTATAGGTATAGCAAGATGGATCAGCGACTTCATTAATGAAATATGAATTATTATTTTCACATACAAATGTTTTTTTAGAAGCGATGTTGTTTTTGAGAGGGCAAGGCGTTGTCATTGAAATTATATAATAATTTATCTTTAAAATGAAATATTATCAAATTTGTTTGATATTAAGGATATAATACTTAAAAAATATAATTATGGGCTGTATATGTTCATCATGCCACTCGTTATGGTTAAGAATTACTGATAGATATCATAAAATAGACGAAGTTGATAGCACAGAGCTTCTTGATACAACATCTACATGTGCGTATCCTTTTTGTTATACAATAAATTCTATAGCGATTGATCACAATAGAAAATATTTTAAATTTAGAAATCACATATATTGTTCACGGAAATGTCTTGAAAGCCATAAAAAAATAAATTACTCAGTTATAGATTATAGCACTGCTGAATATGCTGATTTATAAAATTATTCCATTTTAGAATCTTGAGATAAATTAGAATTTATACTTGAAATATCACTTATGATACTATCATCATCATATTCTTCTAAAGAGCCACCAGACTGCATAAGCTCTTGAATATTTCTTAAGTTTTGTTCTTTCTGTTCATTACTATAAATAGCACCTCCCGACGCTTCAGAAATAATTTGTAAAAATTCATTAACATTATTAGGTAATTCACCACCTACTTGAACTGGAACTTCAGCTGTTCTAGCATCGTTATTATAAAATACTTCTTCATTTCCTTCAGTAGGAGGTGGAATTTCAATATTTCTTACGGATGTGTATGAAGTCACATCTAAAAAGTAAAGTATCTTTATAATAAGTCCTAAATCAACAAGATGTCCTGTAAACAAAGATATCATTGTAGTTATAAATGTTAAAATTGCCAAAAATATTCTATCTTGTTTAACAGATCTAATGATAATAATAATATCAAAAATGAAACCTACTACCGGTAATGATGCTAATGCGAATAAATATAGATATACCCAATCCATTTTTTTAGTAAAATCTTCAAAAGAATGCCAGTCAAAGTTGTATAGGTTGGCCAAATCTGAGAAAAATTTAGATATCATTAAAGTGCCATATTTTGGAAAATTAGAAAATAATTTAGATGCTATAACACCCATATTAGTAAGGCAAAACGTAACATTTTTATCTAAATTAGAATGTATTTTTCTCAATTCTTCTATTTCAATTTCTTTTTTTCTACCTCCTACTATATTATCGAAATTGAGAGCACCAAGAATATCAGTCGATTCTTTTTTAGATAGTCTAGATTTTCTAAATTTAAGTTTGTTAAGCATCGCAATTTTTTCCTTTGTAGAAATATTTTTGAAGGTTATCTCGACAATTTTGGAGAAAAATTTTGAGAAATCTTTTAAATCTACTACAATACTTTCAAGATTATCTTTTATATATTTTCTTTTTTTTGGGTCCTTTATTTTTTCCGATATTTTTTTTAGTAAAAATTCGTAATCTTTCATTATTATATATAAAGAATTATTTAACAAAATCTAACGCTTTTTTCTAAAAATCATAATAATTGAATAAAAATCTTTTAATATATAAATGGTCAAAACTATTTATGTATCAAAAAAGATGTCTGACGAAGAAATAGCAGAAAGAGAAGGTGAATATTTCGACGAAAAGCACTTTGACACTATTTTAGATGAAGACGCAGATGTGTATACAGATGATGGCAAATTATTACTTAAACTTCGTAAGAAAGTTATACCTAAAAAATATACTGATATGGCTTTACAGTCATACAGAGACGCAGCAAAAAAAACTCATGAAAACAGAGGGGCTGCTGCTGGTGAATTAGATAGAAATAAAATGAATAATTATATAGGTGAATTTGTAGATCAAGGTAAATTTAGAACAAAATTTTATTCAAACACAAGTGGTGAATTAAGTAAACAGGCCACATCCAATCTTTCTCCTAGTAATATTATCGGATTTTATGATAAACCTGATAGAAATTTATTAGGAAAAGGCCCTCCTTGTAGGTTAACAGCATTTAATAGAGATTATCCTGATTTATGGGATCAATCTGTCCCATTTATTCGACAAATTGATAAACTATTTAAAGAACTAACTCCAGAAGCACACGCAGCACAATTACATAAATGTCAATCAGTTCCTAATTTTGCTATTGATGATACAGCTTATTCAACCGTAACTATTAATTATTCATGGAGAACAGCGCTTCACAAAGACAAAGGTGATTTTGAAGAGGGATTTGGTAATCTAATTGTAGTTGAAGATACTGATAATCCCAATACTTATAGAGGGGCATATACAGGGTTTCCACAATATGGTGTAGCTGCTAACGTAAGAACTGGAGACTTTCTTGCGATGGATGTTCACGAATGGCATACTAATACTGAATTTTATCCCACAAATCCTAATGTCAAGTTAGATAAAACTGATAGAAAAGTTAAAAATAATTGGCATTATAATAGATTATCTATAGTTTGTTATTTAAGAGATAAAATGATCAGATGCAAGAATTTGGAAGCAGATACTTCAATTCCTAAACAAAGAGGTGGCGGAATTAAAAAATCTAAGTCTTTGACAAAATTAGAAAAAATAAGAAAAGAAATAATAGATAAATTTCCCCCAAATTTACTAAAAATGTTACGAGATAATAATCTTTTTGATTAATCAATATTGATTTCACCGAATTCGTCAATATTGCCAATCGGCTTATATTGAAGATCATATATAATTCCCTTGGAATAATCCAAGTAATATTTTTTACTACCTACAGTTTCTAGTTCAAGAGCATCTTTATCAATATCATCATCAATATCATCGTCAGATTCTTTAGTTTCAGTTGTTTCATCTGGGTCATCTACATCATTATCT
>Ga0163109_10002653_pt1 | contig 13877 bp, 22 predicted proteins | sample CRUFie1St13metaG_FD_108704 | JGI IMG/M metagenome (GOLD analysis project Ga0163109, IMG submission 108704) | Marine microbial communities from the Costa Rica Dome - CRUD Field 142mm St13 metaG | ecosystem: Environmental > Aquatic > Marine > Oceanic > Photic zone | place: Costa Rica: the Eastern... | reverse complement strand
TAGGTCTGCATGAAGATTTCATTGGAAGTGCCTGACGTGCCATCTAATTTTATTACTCCTCTGACGTTGCCGTTTGAATTTTGGAAACTTAGACCAGGTGTGTTTGCGTCTGCTGTTCTCTGAAGTGTTATGACTGCGTTTGTATCTTTCAGGTGTAATAGTGTGTCTGGTTGGTTCACAGTACCAATTCCCACCTTGTCACCTTTCAACAATACATCACCTGTGCCATTTGTGTCTAGTGTGATATCTCCGTTGGCACCATCTGCAATTTTAATTGTGCCTGAATTCGTTCCACTATTGGTGCTCAATGTAAGATCACCTGTGCCCTGTGTTGTGATCGTTGCGTCGGTGTTTTTGTCTCCAATCCTAACAGTGTCTCCGTTAAGGTTTACATTTCCAGTACCACTTGATGTGATATTGATGTCGTCATTTGATCTTGTACCGGTTATGTTGTTGTCATTGATTGTGATGCCAGGTAAAACCACTGCACCTGTGCCTCCTGGACTTAATGTTAAATCTGCGTTGCTTGGCGTACTTAAAGTTGAACCAACGGCTGAGATGTCTCCGATCGCTGTCGCTGAGAAGGTACCTGTTATGTTTCCTGTAACATTTAGGTCGCCGTCTACAATAACATTTTCATTTAGGTTGATTGTTGAACTGTCTGCACTTGCGATGCTTGTTCCGTTAAAACTCAGTGCTCCGATGTTGACTCCACCTGTTCCATTGCCGTTTATGTCAACCGAACCGTTAGTAACGATAGTGGTAATTGTGTCTCCCTGGATACTTAGGTTATCTATCTCAATGCTACCTGTTCCATTGGCCTGTAGTTTTAGATCACCGTTTGTGACATCTGTGGCTATCAGTCCTGACGAACCGTCCTGTACTAAAGAATAAACTTCGGCGAAATTCGTATTGATTTTTGTCATAGCGGTACGCAAAGTATCGCCTGTTGCCGGATTTCCAAGTACTCCTGTGTCTATATTAATTCTAGCCATAATCTGATAATCGTATTTATTAAATAATAATATGTTCATAGAAACCCTAAAAACAATGAAGTTGTACAAAAGGGAGAGTAAACTAGGCACAATGCACAACTATCACAGGAAGAAACTGATCTATGTTTTCAAGTGTGACGCCTGTTCGGAAGTGTTTATGAGACCTAAGAGTAAAGTGGATCCAGAACGTGCATCAAATGACTATAAACACGTGTGCAACAACTGTGATTCCAAAAAGTTCGCACAATCCGTTGGAGTTAAAATGCGTAAGGTTTATCAGTTGGACGCCAGCAGTACTAAAACTTTATAGGGCCTGCCATTTGATGTCATCACGTGCACCTGTGATCCATCTCTGCAGATCAGCATATATTCCACATTTTATATTTGGTTGATCAAAGTACCATCGCAAGAATGGGTTGGCCTCAAGGTATTCCCTACGATTTATAAAATAGAAATTGGTTGATGGGAATTTTCGTGTGATCTGTCGCAACTGGTACATCCATTCGTATTTGAGATAGGCCTTCATGCTCATTCGAGATGGATAATTGGCTGTGTTTTTATAGATATTGTTTTGTTCTCTACTCTGTTCCCCTGCACGTAAACCTGTGTACTCCCATTGCCTTGCTCCCATGATGTCAAAAGCCATTATCACTATATTCTTGATTCCGGATTCGGCGGCCAGCAGAACCGCTGAGCAACCTGATCCTCTGGCAGTGCTGAAATCGTTAGTTCTGATCTTACCTCCCTTTTTAACGTCACCTCCTCTCCAGAACCTATAAATTTTAAGTCCATCGGGTAGTTCATTTTCACTGTCATTATCACAGATGTAATTCCAAGTTGATATATTTTGTGGCCCGTAAATGTTTGGTGATTCTTTTCCGTTGTTATGCCATTGTGCAAGTTCCTCGTACATGGGAGGATTCACAGCAACTATGTGATCACACAATTTTGGGTGATCTCTATAAATTGCGTTGCAACCATATATGATGCCGTGCCCTTTTAAATTTTCAATTGGGAATATATTTCTTGACTCACCGTTGCCGATTATGAAAGCGGTATCCATTACACCCCAAATGATTCTCCGCAACCGCAGGCACTTGTGGAATTTGGATTTGATATTTCAAATTGGGCACCAAAAACTTCTTCTTTCCAATCTATTTTTGTACCGGCCACGTAAAGCATAGAAGTTTCATCAACAACAAATCGACCAGTGTGCCAATCCTCGATATGATCATCTTTTCCTATGTCTTCTTTTTTATCTATAAACCCCCAATCATATTTGAAGCCTGCACATCCTCCTCCTTGTACAGCAAGGCTTATCGCATATTTTTCTGGATTCTTTGCTAAAAGTTTATCCATCTGATTTTTTGCTTCATCCGTGATAGTAAACCATTTGTGATTTTCGTAACCTTCCATACTATTAATTATCAGTCCTTTCTACCTATGTTTGCAAGTCCGATAGATAACCAGTACTTGGTTGCGTCGGATTTTTTTTGAAAACTCATGAATGCATTTTGATTCTCCCAGTGGTTTCTAGGATTCAGTATCTCTCCCGATGGTTCGAACCACCAACCCCATCTACCCTTGCAGTTTACTTGGCACCATTCTATGCAGTCTCCGGGAATACCATTGCTGTGCATGTCTATATTGTATTTGAACTTTTGCATGTATCCACAATTTTTTGGTATGTCTGCCAGTTCCGCCTTTGCTCTTTTCACATTTACTTTGCCAAAACTTCTCATCGCCAATTCTTTACCACCCACTCGTCAGCACACTCCATTGGATTTGGTTGTCCATGAAACACTGCTACTCGGTTACCAGGCTCCACCACGCAGGGTTTCCGGAAAAACTTCCTGCCATCCTTTGTCAATAATTTTGTATCTTTTAGTCCAATCATCTCCCATTTGTAAGACCTTATCCATTGGTCAGGAAACCATGTTATGTCATCTTTTGCTCTCTTTGTAATCCAGTCTTGATCCCCATGATTTTGTTGCATTATCTGTGCAGATCTATCTTTGAACTCGTTCCATAGATAGTCCATGGTTCCTGCCTCCCAACGCATACAACTCGAATTTGACAATTTCCAATCCTTTACTCTGCACCTGTTGAAATCACGTATAATGTTGAACTTGCCCGAGTGGCTGAATAATGGATCTATATTATCAAATACTACAACGTCTAGGTCGAAGAACAAAATATTTCCTTTCAATGGCATGTCAGGGGAGAACATCCATAATTTACTCCACCATGTCTTTATCCAAGGGTCGTTGGGTAATTTTATAACATTAATATCGGGATCTAATCCGTTAGCATCATCTGTAAGGCAGTGGAATTGATACTCCACAGTGGTATTGCGTTTGACCATGTTGTTTAATATATTTGCATACTTGGAGATATATTTGTTACCCCACTTTACACACACGACGTGATTCATGATCCATATCCTTTTTTCAGTTCTTCCAGTTGCATTTCTCTCCAGTTATCGCTCTCTAGGGTGTAAGGATATGAGCATGATACATCTCCAACAGATATTTTTTTTATATCGAGGTTGTATTTTATTTTCTCATGAACTTTTATAAAGTCAGAGGAGCCAAAACTTTTCTCCAAATCAACTTGTCCCAACTTTAGATAACCTAGTGAAAGTTTAGCATCGTCCCAGTCATAACCATTATCCTTTAGCCATTCTCTATATGGATCCATTTCCTCTTTCTTAAAACTATCATTCTTCTCCGTAACACTCTTTCCCCATTCAACATCAAACTCTCCAGAATAAAATTTTTGGTGGGTAATCTGAGAACAGGTTGCGTCGTCTATTTTTGCCCCACCTTCATCGCGAAATACTTCGTACAATGTTTTACCTATCTGCGACCAATGTAGATAAACTCCGCCCAGTTCCCTATCATACCTGTTTTGTTTAAAAAGTTCAAAATCTTCTTCGTGTAAATCTATCCTTGGTGCGTTAAGAAAAGTGGTTATCTGTGAAGGTCTGAGCCATTCGGGGTCGGCCACTTGGTTCCAGTAGGCGGCCACCCATCCTTCTATTTCATGGCAGATGTTGTTCAACTGCCTGATTGCATATTTTGTATTGGCGTCTGCCTCTAGATAGTAGGGAGAAAGATTCCAAACTGTTCCTTGCAGATCCTCAAAATATCTATGCAGTAAATTACATGCTTCATGTTTCAAAGTCAATCCTGGGAATTCCTCACCTACTCCTAACTTCTCACTATATTGGAAGTCGTCTGTCACAAACGGATGTATCTGCGGATAAGGTTTTTTGAACTTGAATGAATTTATCTGAGCGATGTTCCTGTTAAGTTCGTGAACAAGGTAATGCAAATCTCTGGTGTGATTTGCAAAACCTATAAAACAGAAGTTTTTTTCCAATACCCTTTTTTTCAAAAGATTATCTTTTAGAGCCTCGATCCATCTTAGAGAAATAGGATTGTCGTAGAGTCTTATAGTGTAAATCAAGTCTTTCAACTCGACATCAACCGTTTGATCTATAAATTTATTGGCCCCGTCTGTAGATGGCACTGTTTGCTCCGTGTTCCATACACTCCACGCTTTCCACAAAACATCTGTTGTTGGTGTTTGCTCTAATCATGCTGTCAGCAAATTCAAATGCATGTTTGGCAAACATTTCAGCACCAACTCCGTCCATGACTGTGAGACTTGCAAGATCCATTTCTTCAAGTTCCTTGAATTTGTCCATGTGTGGATCATTGCTGTCTACAACCATCTTGTGGTCAAAACTATTCTCTAGCCATTTCTTAAGTGGTCTTAATGAGCCAAAGTCCACCGCCCAGTTTTTATTATCTAGATCTTTGCAACCAAATGTAAATTTGAAAGCAAGACTATATCCGTGCAACAGGTGGCAGTGTGAGTGATCCGCATTGGGTTGTCTGAACACCGCAGATAGTCCTATGTTGTGTCCGTATGTTTTAGTTGAGTAGTAAGTCATCTTTTTCTCCTAATTGATGACTTGCAGAGTTTTTATAGAGGGTTGAAAGTCTTGAGTCCTCTTGATCATCAGTTTAACTTTTTGTTGATCCTTTGATCTAGTTCCAACTGAAATGCTTCATTTCGAATCTTGTCAGTCAGTTCGTTTGGTATATTTAACTCGCCATCAATAATACTTTTCAGAAAGTGTACTAATACTGAGAACTCCGGTCTGTTTGATACTGTCTCAGGATCAATGCCGTTTGTCTCCATTGCGTTAAGTAGAGCCTCTGATGTATCTATCAGTGCTTTTATCCCTTTGTTGTGTTTTTCAAAATGTGCCATTAGGTTATAATACTAGGTTTTTTTGGCACTTCAATTTTGCTGAACACCCTGTTGTATTCAACTTTAATTTTTTCGTTGATGTGAGCAATGGTTATGATCTTGTCAATTGCAATATTGAAAGGCTCTTCTTGGTTAGCAGTGGAGAAAAATGTACCAAAAGCAAGACCCTGTGGTCCTTGCATTAATACAAGTGCTTTGTCTATACTAATATAGGTGTCAGCCTTGCCAGTGAATTTTGCTATAACTTCTTCTCCTGAAGCCAGTTTAAGAGTAATCAGATCTCCATCTTTTATTTTATCAAACATACCTTATTATAAACTATCCTACAAGATTGTCAATGTATTTTTTTAATTCTTTGTCTTGAACATTGGGTGGAATATTATTCATGAAGAATATTTGGTAACTGTCAGAACCGTATTTGCCTATGCCATGCAAATCACTCGCTTCTTTTTTATCCCAAGTAAGATACTGTTCAGTCATTTTTCTAATACGTTTTGATCTTACTTCCCACATGCCTAGTGGCTTAAGGATCTCTTGTTGAGTCTTTAACCTACCACGAAGATATGCTTTAGGGTTTGGGTACCTTGCAAAAAGTTTTGGTAAGATAATTTTCACTTGCTTACGATAAGTGAGGTTGAGACACATTACACCCACCATGTGTTTCCATTGTTTGTGTGGTGCACGAATTTGCTGTTGCACCATTAGGTCATCAACCATAGGCTTTATCATATCTATATTATAAATTGTTTTACTTTTTTGTCAACTCGCCAATAAACTGAATTAGGTATCTGTCTTTCTCACCGGCATTGGCACTACCATGGGGCATGTACCATGGGAAAGTGTAAGTGTCACCCTGTTTCCAGTGTGTTAGTGATTCTGTTCCACACAAGAACACCTGTCCAATGTGCCAGTCTTGACAAAATATGACGCCTCTGAAAATATCTTTGGTAAGAGTCTCGCTGTAGTCATAAGGGCCTTCCATCATGTACTGCCTGTATTTGTCAAGGTGTATGCCACAAACATTAGGTGGCCTTTGGACATTCAGTGTGCCTTGGCACTTATGGATCCCAAATTTTTCTTCTAATTTTTTATAAATTGGATGGCCTTGTTCAAACTGGTGTCTGCCTATCATGTTGTTTTCAACCATACCTTTGTGAAGTGAATATCCTATGTGTTTAAAAACTTGCGGGTGGAAAAACTCATCTTCAGGATTCAATTTCAGTATGTCATTGAAGTCCAAATCAATTTTACCAGTAGCCGTAATTTGTGGTTGGCCTATGCTGTCTTGCCAAATTTCCATTAACCTTTTGTGTAAGGGGTCAATGTTTGATTCAACAAGTTCCAACCATTTTGTGTTTTCTAGATCTGTTTTGCTATGGTTTGAATAGTCGTCGGTCATATTTTCTTTGCTATAAACTTGGCCATCCCTTCATAGGTTTCTTGGAAAACGTTTCCATGTTTGGACCATTCCTCTGGCATTTGCCAACGGCTTTCATTTACCACGATCCATCTCGTGTCAGGATCACTGTATCCCATCAATTTGTGGAACTGATAAATCCAGTACGAAGGATCAACTCCACGTTTAATGTAGGTGTATCCTTCTGTTCCTGTGTAGAGATTGTTTGGAGTGTCTTTGTTAATAGGATATAGATCAAATCCTATCATGAAAATAGCCTTCGGCTTGAATGTTAGTGCCAAGTTTCCAGCGTGAGGTCCTGTGCCCCAATGGAAAGTATCGTCTTGTCTTTTATCACCTGAGTATGGAAGATTAGGAATTTTTTTTACATTAGGCCATGCCGCAAATTGATCGACCCATCTTTCTCTTGTGTAGATTGTAGTGCCTTTACCAACTGCATTTACTGCCTGTTGGCACATATGCCTGTCAGCACACACCAGATATTCTGTAACAAAATCTCTGTAAATGGCATTACACCCAATTACCGTACTGAATGATTTAAGGGGCGAAATATCAAATCCTCTTCTGCTTAATCCGTTTCCTATGATGCTTACGTAACGTGTCATAATGCTATTTAATCACCCCTTTATACGCACACAGAAGCACGTACACTGCTGGTAAAACTGAAATAGGAATAGTTGTACGTATTATTCATTTCCGTTGATTAAATGCCATACGGTTAGATATTTGTCCCATGCTTTTTGTAAAGCAGGATATTTTCTCCTCAACTCTATTGCGTCTGCTCCTACCATTTCTTGCTCGTCATATGCCTTCTCTTCGTCTTTTGCTCTCTGTGATTGTGATACTAGAATCCTATCTCCGTTTGGTAATTGTTCATAGACAGTTTCTCCGCCGTCCGGTGATACATAGATTGGATTTTTATTTCTTTTTACTTTAATCTTGCTCTTCATAGTAGTGTTTGTGATCGGCTCCTGGGTGTGCATATCTCATTCCTCCTTTTTTGTCAGCGTCTCCTTCATGTCTTGGTATAAAATGTATATGAGGCCACATTATGGTTTGCCCTGCACATTTACCAATATTCATTCCGATGTTAAATCCTTTTATCTCACCGTCCTGTATTTTTTGTGTGCCATACTCATGTGCCCAACCATACGATCTCCCTACGCATTCTCTGTCGTTTTTTTTTGGGATGAAAAGCACGTGACCGGACACACAAGGATATTTGTCTCTAAAGACCGCTGTATAGTTGTCTTCCATAAATGGTGTGTCATTGCCCATCCATGTGCTTTCTTCAAAATTGTTTATTATTTCAAATGGTTTCTTGTAGATAGGTTTTTTTGATTGCATTTGTTTTTATAATTCCTATCCTTATGTTACTAGAATTTGGTTTGTGTTGCAACCTGATTTGGTCCCACATTTTGGTTTTCGGAACAGACGGGTTGTAATCGTGAATATTTAATAAGTTTACTAGAGCCTTCCTAACTTTTTCAGCACCCCCATGTTTCTTGCATGTGTCTGATCGACCAACATGGATTACCTTGGCGCCGATTTTGATCTTGTACACACAAGGAAGTCTTATCCATTTGGTTTTAGGAGATTTGCTATGTTTGATCTTGAAGCCTTCTATTTGATATAGGTCTTCGATGTTGTACCATTTAATATCTGACATTTTTTATGCCTAGTTGTTTATAAACTTTTTGAACTTTCTTTGCCTGGAAGTAGCAGTCTTCAAGAGCGTTGTGTAGGCCTGTCCTTTTTTCATTTGGATCTCGCGGCACAAGTGAGAACAAAGTTCTCGAGTCTCTGATTTGCCAATACTGCCAAGGCTGTGGATGTCCTAGTTGTGAATATAAATTTTGCAAGATAGCATAGTCAAACAATGGACCTTGGCACCAAAATACATCAACACCAACGCACCACTTGTTAATAGTTTTTACCATACTATCAAGACTTATTCTGTCCTTGTCACCCAATGCCTCTTCCATGATTTCTGGATCTTGTTTGCCCCACCAGTCCAGGGTGTCTTGCATAACATCTCTGCCCATCTCTGTCTGTGAATCAACATCCACGCGAAAGTACATGCCTTGTGCTGGTTCTACATCGTTGTATGGGTCAAACTTTACGCCTCCGACTGTAAGGATTGTGGCATTAGGATTAGTGGAAAGGGTTTCCAGATCTATCATTGCGTGGATCATACACAATTATACAATAGAAATTTGGTAATGTCAATTAGGTGTTGTTGGTTTCGCCGTAGTATATTTTGTATTTTTCAAACTCGTCCTGTGAGAGGCACCATACTTGTCCCGAACTCAAAGGGAACATTTCTTGGGCAGTGACTTTTACCTGCTCGCTGGCTTTAGTACAATCTTCAACGTTATTGTACGGTGTTTGCTCATAGACACTTTCACAGACACCTGCCATGCAAATATAGAGAACTAAAATAAACTTCATATTAGTATTTACAATCCAGTTTGATTAGTAATACGAGCGGTTCTAACAGGCCACATATGTGGTTCATAAATATACACATATTATGGATTTTGTAACATTTATAAAAGACGTGGGTTTCCCGATTGCAGGTGCCATAGCGGCAGGTGCCTTTGTGTTCATTACATTGAAATTCATACTTGCTTCTGTAACAGGTTCCGTAAACAGTCTGAAGGCGATCATAGGAGCATTAGATAACAGGGTGCAGACAATGAATAATGATTTGGTCAAGATTGATGCTCTCTTGAGTTACGTCTTGAAGATCAGACCAAACGCTGACAGGATAGCCGCAAACGAAGGGAAAAACGATGCTAGACGCGACTAACGATCTTGTGACAATGATCAAAGATTTTGGGTTCCCTATTGTGGCCGCAATGGGCCTTGGTTACTTTGTGTACTACATATGGAAGTGGGTCACAGAGGAGATCAAGCCTGTGCTTGGTGATGCTAGTTCAACTCTCATCAAACTAGTGGACAGAATCAGGATGTTAGACAATGACATGATAAGGCTCAACACCAAACTAGCAATGGTACTGGAATACAAGGAAGACATTATTAAAGAAGGTCGTTCAGATGAACTGGACGAGATACTAAAAAAGTATAAAAGTAAGTCAGAGAGTTTTGACTCTACAGGCAACACCAAAAAATAATCAATTTTTGTTATTATCTAGCCAGTTCAAAGTGTTGATACCATGTATTAGTTCTTCACTTACTTTGCCCCATGTTTCTATGACTGCGATGGCTGATCTCCAATACACCTGTTGTGTTGGGTTTTCATGCCGTTTAAATATATCTGCGAATTTCTTGCACTGATCAATGATATACTTTCTGTTATCATCGTTTGGATGATAGTATTGTTCTGTGCATGATACACTTTTAATTAGATCCACAATGTCATTACCGACCAAACTTGACACATGGTTTTTGAGCCACCCAACTGCCATCATGTCTTTTAGTTGTTCTATCGTGCAACTACCCTCATCAATTTTGTGCCACATCTCATACCATTCCCTTGAACTTGCCATCGACGACATATGACCTGTATGCATGGCTAAAAATATATCATCGTCAATCCTATGTATAACCTGTTGTGTTGTTGGATCTTTTTTGACAGGCCATCCTGGTGCAAACCCTGGGACCTTGTATCCGTAGTCTGTGATAAAATCCACTGGATGTTTAAACTTTTTCAAATTTTCTAGCATGTGGTCTGGTATGAACCTTACCCAACTGCTTAACCGGTGCAGAAAGAAATCATCATTACCTATGGGTGATATTATGTGTCCCTTGAACGGTTTCTCTCTGTGCCGCATACTAGCAGGCGGTTGTGTTGCGTAACTCAAGCAAGGAAACTCAACCTCCTTTGCTTCACAGTAATCTTTCATTAGGGCGTGTAGATCAAAGTCTGTCTCGGTCATATTGATTACGTGATTGTTAACGCCAAGTATTTTGGTCATTTTTATTGCGTTGGATTCACAGATTTTGTTTATCATGCCCCTCCATGCATCTTGCCTGACCACAAACGTGTCGAAGTCTGCGTTGTTTTTAACCAGCCATGAAAGCATCATTGTGCTATCGATGCCACCACTGAGTCCTAGTGCCACTTTGCCATGTTCATTACACAATCGCTCCATCTGTGTATGGAATTTTTTTAGTGCGTACTGCTGATATTCGGACACTGATATCTTATCAGTAATATCCACTCTGTGCGTCTTACAGACAATGTTGTCGGCAATCTTCTTATCCAAGGGATCGCCCTCGTCGTTCATGTTCTGATGTCCACGTGAGTCAAAAATCTTATCTGTGTATGGGTCTATGCTCTTCCAGGCGTCTATATGTTTTTCTATTGTATCACATTCAACACCATTATGTGTCCAAGTCCAAGGCCAGAAATCTTTTTCAGGATGTGTTATATGCATAACCAATTATACTTGATTAGGAATTGATTGTAAAGACCTTGATTGGCTCTGTCTTGCCTTTAACAATTATCTCGTCTAGGTATTCGAATTTGTAATTGTATTTGGCCGCTTGAACAGTTTCTTCACCAACAACCAGAGTCTTACCAAGTGTCTTACTACTACTCTCTAACCTCGATGCCAAGTTAACTGCATCACCTATAACTGAATAGTCGAACCGTTGATCTGAACCCATGTTTCCAACCAAAGCCTCGCCTGTGTTGATACCTATTCCGATGTTGATGTTTGGAAGTCCTTCTGCTGTGAGTTCTGCATTTAAAAGTTTCAGTTCTTCCTGCATCTCTAGAGCGGCCTGAATTGCGTGTTCTTCGTGCTCTCCGTCATCTAATGGTGCGTTCCAGAATGCCATTATACAGTCGCCCATGAACTTGTCTATAGTTCCACCATTCTTTATTATGATGTCAGTCATACGTGTGAGGAATCTGTTTATCAGTTTTGTCAAGCCTTCTGGATTGCCTTTATATTTTTCAGATATAGGTGTGAATCCTCTTATGTCAGAGAACATGAAAGTCATTGTTCTAGTCTCACCACCCAAACGTAACAGGCCTGGATCTTTCTGTAACTTTTTGACCATGGCAGGTGCCAGGTAGTGTTCAAACTGTTTCTTGATCTGCTGTTTCAAATTGAATTCTTTTACAAATCTATTAAAAACGGAATGGAACCCTGTGATAGTCGTCACAAGTATGATCCAACTGGCATCCCAAAGTTGTAGGTGTTTTACAAAATAAAAATATGCACCATAGGCCGTACCAGACCATACTGTCAGCAACACTACACCCACCAACCAGTAGGGTGCAAAACCTGCCAGCAATATTATTATAATTGCAAGTACACCTGCCGCAACATATTCAAGGAAAGTTGCTGTGTCGAGTCTCACTATGTTCTCACCGTTTATCACAGTCTGTAGGCTGACAGCCATTGCTGTGTGGCTATACTGCTCACCGTTTGGTGTTGCGATAATTGTGCTTATTCCTTGTGCTGTATTCCCTATTATAACAGTCTTGCCTGCGACTGACGTGAAGTCATCTGTGATGCTGATTGTAGGAAACTCCTTGTTCCATCTTAGCCATATCCTTGCATACTGGTCTGTCTTGATTGTTTTGAATTTGGGTACCCTTAATGCTATGACTCCACCTTCGCTGGCTTTTACTTGATAACTTGGATCTCCAACAGCGACTCTAATAACTTCCAGCGCCACACTTGGATAGACTTCTTTACCCACCCTCATCAGTAATGGCAGTCTTCGAACGACACCATCTATCTCAGGCGTTGTGTTTACAACTCCAACACCATCAACGTTGTCTCCTAATAATGGTATTGGTCCAAGCATTCCTGGCCATTCGAACAACCAAGGTAATGGATCACCTATTTTGGCAACACCTCGTGGCACTGCGTTCTTGTTTGTCTGCGTGGTGCCGGCCTGTGCGATTACAATTCCATTTTGCACCAACGCCTGTGCAAGGTCCATGTCTCCGCCTAACCTATCTTCTTCAGAGAACAAAATAGGCAAAACTATTATTCCAGCACCTGCTTCTCTCAATCTCCAAATTACATCTGCAAGTACAGTTCTTTTCCATGGCCACTGTCCGTTTTGCTCTATGCTTTTCTCGTCAATTTCTACTATGACAACATCCTCACTTATTGTGGGTGTGTCGTATTTTTGTATAAGGTCAAAACTTTTCAACCTTGCCGTCTCTTTTATGAAAGGATCTTTTAACCCCCACAGCATTAGTACCGCCAGTGTGAGGAACGCTAACGTCCAGTGTGTGAGTATCTTTTTCATCCTCTAATATCCTCTAACATTTTTTGTCTAAACTTCATTTCCCACCAAGCACGGAACCTGTCTTTGCTATTTTTGTATGTGTAAAACACTTTGCCTAACCACCTGTCCATTGTCCTTTGTGAAGTGAATCGATCCATCATTGAGTGACCAATAGCAAACTGATCACACCCCAGTTGTACTAGGTGTTCTGTGTCCACTGTTCCGTCAAATTCTGTTTCGTCAATGATTATTTTGTTGCCATCAACATCTAATATTTCATGTATCTCACCAACAGTGTGTAAGTGAGAAACGATACAGTGGATTAACAATTCTCTGTCTGCTCTCTCGTTCACACGTGACTCCCAACCATCATACAATGTAATCACTTGAGTAACAAGCAATAAAGGTACGGCAAATCTTGTGGTGAACTTGTTCCAGAAGTCTTTCATTATGTGTGTATTTAAGTGTATCTAGTTCTGTGTGACTGTGATGCTACAACCACCCACCGTTTGGCAGTTTTGATTAAGGCTATATGTGCCAGCACCTGTGGATTGTGCAGTTCCCATTTGAAGATCAAGAGTTGTTCCGAAGTTTCCACCCAATGTGACTGTGCCTGTCTGTCCATGTGATTTCTTCTGGTGAATGGAAACATTGTTGTCATCGTTGTTGATGTTGAGAGTGAGGCTCTTGGTGGTGTTTGACTCCTGCATCACGTGTACGTCATTGTCATCGGAATATATGTTGACGTCCATGAAGTGTCCTGATGTGTTGTTCTGAGAACGTTGTGAAAGCATGATGTCGTTCCTGTCTCCGGACACATACAGGTCCATGCTGTGTCCACCCTGTTCCGTTCCATCGTACTGAAAATTTCCAGACTCGGATATCTTGTAACCCTGTCCCATCTTGATGTTGTTGTCATCGGCATTCACGTTCAGCACCATAGAGTCTGCGTTGCAACT
>Ga0163109_10002651_pt1 | contig 13881 bp, 14 predicted proteins | sample CRUFie1St13metaG_FD_108704 | JGI IMG/M metagenome (GOLD analysis project Ga0163109, IMG submission 108704) | Marine microbial communities from the Costa Rica Dome - CRUD Field 142mm St13 metaG | ecosystem: Environmental > Aquatic > Marine > Oceanic > Photic zone | place: Costa Rica: the Eastern... | reverse complement strand
CAGAAAAATATGCTAAGGAGGTTTATGTTTTGCCAAAACATTTAGATGAAATGGTAGCTAGATTACATCTTGATAAAATTGGTGCAAAATTAACAAAATTAACAAAAGAGCAAGCTGATTATATTAATGTTTCTGTTGAAGGACCTTATAAACCAGAGCTTTATAGATATTAAGTTTGAGCCTAATTTTTGCAAACTTCCTTACTTCAATTCCCGACTACATTAGTCTGGCCGTTGAAAAAAATTCAATAATTGCATACCTCACCATTTGTTTGGCTATGTTTTTAGAAAATATAATACCCCCAATACCTTCGGAAATTATTATGCCTTTGGGAGGGTTTTTCGTTTATCAACAAAAATTAAATTTTTATATTTTAGTTTTTTGGGGATTACTTGGAACTATTTTAGGATCATTGCCTTGGTATTATTTAGGAAGATTAGTAAATGAAAAAAGGCTCTCAAGTTTTCTAGATACACAAGGAAAATATCTGGGTATTTCTTCTAATGATTTAATTAAAAGTAAAAGGTGGTTTGATAAGTACGGTGTTTCTTTAGTTTTTTGGGGCCGATTAGTGCCAGGTATAAGAACTTTAATTTCTGTTCCCGCTGGCATAGAACTTATGCCATTAAAAAAATTTTTGATCTGGACCACATTTGGTAGTTTGATATGGGTAGCACTTCTCACTTACGCAGGCTATTTATTTGGTGAGAATTATCCAATTATTGAAACTTATTTTGATCAAATCAAATACGTTATAAAGCCAATTTTAATTTTAATTTTTTTATATTTTTTAATCAAAATACTTATTAGATTTATTAAAAAAAATAGAGTTTAAAAAGGTATTTCACTAGAGTTGCTATTGTTAGAATATTGGTTATTTTCAGACTCTTTTCGGGATCCTAGTAAGTTTAATCTATCTACTCTAACAACTGGTTTGTATCGATCTTCCCCAGTATTTTTATCTTTCCAACTATCAATTTTAAAGCTTCCTGTAATTCCAATTAAAGATCCTTTCTTAACATAATCAGCTGCTATTTGGGCTTGTTTGCCCCATATTTCTAAATTAAACCAATCTGGCTCTTCATCTCTGCTTCTTCTGTTCACTGCAAGAGTGAAATTCGCTACGATACTACCGGATTCAAAATATCTAACATCTGGTTCTCTGCCAGCTCTGCCAACCAGATTAATAGTGTTAATTTCCATAATTTTTTTATTTAATACTACTCATATTTCTGGATTTTGCTCAAAGTTTTGCGTGCTATTCATAACCAAACTAGAGAAATGTAAGAGCTTCACAAAAAATAGATATATTATTTAAAAAAAAGAATTCTTATTGTGATTTTTAACAGATTTAAATTTTCTAGAGACATTGGCATAGATTTGGGAACGGCCAACACTCTTATTCATGTATCAGGTAAAGGAGTTGTTTTACAAGAGCCTTCTGTGGTTGCTATGGATTTAGAGGAAGGAATTCCATTAGCTGTTGGTAAAGAAGCAAAGTTAATGCTTGGAAGAACACCTGGCAATATAAGAGCTGTTAGACCATTAAGAGATGGAGTTATTGCAGATTTTGATGCGGCAGAACAAATGATAAAAACATTTATTCAAAAATGTAACGAGGGCAAAGGAATTTTAGCCCCTAGAATTGTTATTGGCATACCAAGTGGAGTAACCAGTGTTGAGCGAAGAGCAGTGAGAGAAGCTGGATTAGCAGGAGCTAGAGAAGTTCATTTAATTGATGAACCTGTTGCTGCAGCAATAGGGGCATCATTACCAGTAACTGAGCCAATTGGAACTATGATTGTTGATATTGGTGGAGGTACTACAGAAGTTGCAGTATTAAGTTTAGGTGGAACTGTATTAAGTGAATCTGTTCGAATAGCAGGGGATGAAATTAATGAATCAATTGCCCTATATCTTAAAAAAGTTCATAATTTAGTTGTTGGAGAGAGAACTGCAGAAGATATTAAGATTAAAATTGGATCTGCATTCCCAGATGATGATTTTGATAAAACTACTTTAGAGGTAAGAGGCTTACATCTTTTATCTGGTCTACCTAGGTCAGTCACTTTGACATCAGGCGAAATTAGAGAAGCTATGGCTGATACACTTACCAAAATAGTAGAAGCCGTAAAAAGAACTTTAGAACGAACCCCTCCCGAACTTGCTGCAGATATTGTTGATAGGGGAATTATGCTAGCAGGGGGTGGAGCTTTAGTAAGAGGTATTAATGATTTGTTGAGCGATGAAACGGGAATTTTTACTCACATAGCAGAAAACCCACTGCTATGTGTAGTTAACGGTTGTGGAGAGGTTTTGGATGATTTTAAAAAACTTAAAAGAGTTGTTGATACTCCAGACTTTATAAGGAACGCGATAAGAGATTAACATTATGTTTGATATCCGACGAATTTCTACTAGTCGTTGGTGGCATAAAAAGAAAAGTTGGACACTCTTAGGAATTTTTTTATTTTTAGTTTTTGTAAGGATATCAAAAGGATCTATTTATAAAGATTTTTATTATTTTATTTCAAAGCCTTTTTGGCCTGGTCAATTTCAAAAAGAAGTTATTCTTAAGAGCATAGAACAAGAATCTTTAATAAATTCAAATCTTCTTAAAAAAGATAATATAAGATTGCGGGAAATTTTATCTCTACAAGAATCATCTAATAATGATTACATATCAGCTGCAGTTATTTCGAGAAAAACAGGTAGTTGGTGGAGACAAATAATTTTAAATAAAGGTTTAAAAGATGGAGTGGAAATTGGTAGTGCTGTTATTGGTCCAGGTGGATTATTAGGAAGAGTAAAAAATACTTCTTTATTTACTTCATCCGTAACTTTATTAACCTCACCTGAAAGTAAGTTAGGTGTTTGGTTGGATAGAATTCAAATCAATGGATTACTGGTAGGCATTGGGGATGACAATCCAAGCTTAATACTTTATTCAGAAGATGCTGATATAAAAATCGGAGATTTTGTATCATCGTCTCCTGCTAGTACTTTAGTACCTCCAAATATTCCTATTGGTATTGTCCAATCTGTAGATGAGCCGTTTAAAGCTAAAAAAACGGCAAAAATATCACTTATAGCAAAACCTCATGTAATTGATTGGGTTCAAATATTAAAAGTAAAAATTTAATGAATAAATTTTTTATAAAAAAATTGCCTATTATTTTTTTTATTTTTGTCCCAATTATCTTTTTATGGCACCCAAATTGGCTTGGATTTTTAGGTGTTCAGCCATATTGGCCATTATTTTGGTTATTGCCTTTCTCCATGATAAATGGATCAATAAATGGACTAATCTTTGGTTTGTTTATAGGTCTAATTTTGGATTCTTTAACTTTAGATAATAACTTTACTCAAATTCCAGGTTTAATGTTATGCGGAATTTTCTTTGGGAGAATTGAATTACATCGTGATTTTTTGGTGGGACATTTTAGGTATGGTTTAATTTGTTCTTTTGGCAGTTTCTTATGCGGAATTCTCTATTTTTTGCAGATATTGTTTAAAAATTTTTCATATAGTAATTTTTTACTTTTTATCCCCAGTCTTCAGAATATCTTGGCTGAAGTTTTTCTTACAGGTTTTTTTGCTCCTTTAATTTGCACCCATCTTTTAAGAATGTTTAAATTTACAAGCAGAAAACTAAAGTAAAAATTTTTATAAAGAAGTCGTAAGTATTTGAAAGAGTTGGCATCCTTGAATTATTTAAAATTTCTTTAAATCTATGGAATATCTCCTTGAGGCTACTTAATGTTATATTTTTAATTGTTAGAATAAACTTTCAATGCAATAGTTCTTTGCTTTGAAATATAAAGAAATTTTTTTTAACTATGTCAAAAGCAAGAATTTTAGTTGTTGATGATGAACCAGCTGTTTTGAAGGTATTAGTTACAAGACTTCAACTAGCAGGATATCAAGTTTATTCAGCTACTAATGGCGAAGAAGCTCTTGAATCTTTTCACAGGGATTCCCCTGATTTGATAGTCCTTGATGTCATGCTCCCAAAGATGGACGGATTCGCAGTTTGCAGAAGAATTAGAGCTGAATCAGTAGTGCCAATAATATTTTTAACCGCTTTAGAGGCAATTTCAGAGAGAGTGGCAGGTTTGGATTTAGGGGCTGATGATTACTTGTCTAAGCCATTTAGCCCAAAAGAGCTAGAGGCTAGGATAGCTACTATTTTGAGAAGGATGGGTCCTACTATATCGGTTGCTGAAACAAAAGAAGTTCCATCTGGTAAAGGAGTTATGAAATTTGGAAGTTTAGTTGTTGATACTAACCGCAGACAAGTTTCAAGAGCAGGGGAAAGGATTAGCTTAACTTATACTGAATTTAGCCTTCTAGAATTATTGTTCGACGAGCCTGGCAAAGTTGTTCCGCGAGCTGAGATCTTAGAACAGCTATGGGGTTATCCTCCTCGTAGAGCTGCAGATTTAAGAGTCGTAGACGTTTATGTAGCAAGACTTAGAGGAAAATTGGAACCTGATCCAAGGAATCCAGAATTAATTTTAACTGTTCGAGGCATTGGCTATGCATCACAGAGAGTTGGCGAAACAGCAACTTCTTTGGCAAGTTGAGCCTTATTCTGATACTTTTATGTAATAAAACAAATATAAAAATAAATTTTGTCTGAAATAAGAGAAGCCCGCTTACAAAAAGCCAATTCATTAGTTAGTAAAGGATTTGCTTCTTACGCAGAAAGTTTTAGAGTTTCTCATGCTACGAAGTTTCTTATTCAAAAATTTGATTATTTAGAAAATGGTCAAGAGGTAGATTTTAATGTCTCTATAGCCGGAAGAGTAATGGCAAAAAGAGTAATGGGTAAAATTGCCTTTTTCACGATAAGCGATCAAGAAGGTAAGATTCAGCTTTATTTAGATAAAAGGATTATTAATCGCAATTTAGAAAATCAAAAATTACTTTCTTTTGAAGATATCAAGGAAATTGTCGATATTGGTGATTGGATAGGTGTTTACGGAACTATTAAAAAAACTAACAAAGGTGAGCTTTCAATTAAAGTAGAAAAATGGGAAATGTTATCCAAATCATTACAACCTTTACCCGATAAATGGCATGGATTGACTGATATTGAAAAAAGATATAGACAACGTTATCTAGATTTAATAGTGAATCCTCGCTCAAAAAATATTTTTAAAACTAGAGCAGGATGTATAAGTTTTATAAGAAAATGGTTAGATAATAGAAATTTTTTAGAAATAGAGACTCCAATACTGCAATCTGAAGCTGGTGGTGCTGAAGCAAGACCATTTATTACGCATCACAATACATTAGATATTCCGCTTTATCTAAGAATAGCCACAGAATTACATTTAAAAAGAATGGTTGTTGGAGGATTTGAGAAAGTTTATGAATTGGGTAGAATCTTCCGTAATGAAGGAATAAGTACAAAGCATAATCCAGAATTTACCTCAGTTGAAATTTATCAAGCTTTTTCTAACTATGTAGATATGATGGATTTAACTGAAAATCTAATAAAAGATACCATAAATGATGCATGTGGTTCTTTAGTTATAACTTATCAAAATAATGAAATTGATTTTTCTAAACCTTGGTTAAGAATATCTATGAAAGATATAGTTAAAAAATATACAGGGATAGATTTTGATTCTTTTAGTGGAGACTTACAAGAAGCAAAACACGCTGCAAAAAGTATAAATGTTGAATTTTCTAATAAGGTAAATTCTATGGGAAGACTTTTAAATGAAGTTTTCGAGCAAAAAGTAGAGTCAAAACTTATAGAGCCTACTTTTGTTATTGATTATCCTGTTGAAATTTCTCCTTTAGCTAGGCCTCATTTTGATAATAAAGAAATGGTTCAGAGATTCGAATTATTTATTGTTGGTCGAGAGTTGGCAAATGCTTTTAGTGAATTGATAGATCCAGTAGATCAAAGAGAAAGATTGCAATTACAGCAATCTCTAAGAGATGAAGGAGATTTTGAGGCTCATTGCATAGATGAAGATTTTTTGAATGCTTTAGAGATTGGTATGCCTCCTACTGGAGGATTAGGTATAGGTATTGATAGGCTTGTTATGTTAATCACTAATAGTCCATCAATTAGAGACGTTATACCATTCCCATTGTTAAAACCAGAAATAACTTCTAATAAAAATGAAAAATTACCCTTGAATGAAGTAAAATAAATAAATTAATCCAATACGAAATTTTTAAATGAGTGGTGAACGTGTTGGTTTCCGTTTCAAACATGCGGACGCAGTAGTGAAAAGAAATCCTCAAGGCCGATCAAGAAGAGGATGGGTTATGGAACCAGTAGAGCAAACGACAAGTAGGGGTACAAAAATGCCTGCGTACAAAATTCGCTGGAGAGATAGTGAGAGACCCGAAACTGTTTTACAGCATATGTTAATCGCAGATCCAGATCCTTCTCCTCCTCCAAGTTCAGTAAGTTTAGATGAATAGTTTCAAATATAATCTGAATAATTTTTTATCTTTTTAGCGCAGATTTGATTTCTTTTTGCATACTTTTTTGTTTTGCATCTTGTCTCTTGTCATGTATTTTTTTCCCTTTACCGACTCCAATAGTTAGTTTTATCCAAGATCCTTTTAAATAAAGAGATAATGGAACAATTGTCATTCCTTTTTTTTCAGTATTAGATTTCAGTTTAATAATTTCTTTTTTATGAAGTAACAACTTTCTATTTCTCAATGGATCATGATTAAAAAAAGACCCCACATTTTTGTGTGGTGAAATGTGAACATTTAATAATAAAATCTCACCATCTCTAAACGAACAGTACCCATCTCTCAAATTTGCTTTTCCGTTTCTAATAGACTTCACTTCAGTCCCTAAAAGTTCAATTCCAGCTTCGATTGTTTCAGATATTGCATATTGAAATTTTGCGTATCTATTCTCAGCTAAACGTTTATAATTATTTTCTTTTTTTACATTTTTTTGAATTTTTGGTGAATTTTTTGCCATTTTAGTTGTAAAAAATCTTTCTACTCAGAACAATTGCAATTAACCTTTCATTATGGCAATAATTTCCTCTAATATAGGCGATAATGATTTTTCTCTTCGAAAAAAAGAACTTAGGCTAGTTGATTCAAAAATTATTCCAGAAGAAAAAAGAAATAATAATTTGAACTTAGCTCGGCCTACCACTTTTCAAGAATTTATTGGCCAAGAACAACTTAAATCTTCTTTAAGAATAGCTATAGATGCTTCAATTTTTAGAAAGGAACCTTTAGATCATACTCTTTTATATGGTCAGCCTGGATTAGGTAAGACTACCCTAGCTTTTTTGATCGCCAATGAAATGAATACAGAATGTAGGATAGCTACTGCACCAGCACTTGAAAGACCAAGAGATATCGTAGGATTACTGCTTGGATTAAAAGAAGGTGAAGTTTTATTTATTGATGAGATACATCGTTTAAATAGGTTAGCAGAAGAGTTGTTATATTCTGCAATGGAGGATTTTAGGATAGATTTAACTATGGGAGCTAATAGAGGAGCTCGCTGCAGGACAATTAATCTGCCCAGGTTTACTCTGATTGGTGCAACAACTAAATTCGCCTCAATTAGTGCTCCTTTAAGAGATAGATTTGGTATATCTCAGAAAATTGAATTTTATAGGTATGACGAATTAAAGCAAATTATTGTTAATTTCTCCCGATCAATAGACCTTAATTTAGATGATGAAGCATCTTATAACTTAGCAAAGATATCTAGAGGGACTCCTAGAATTGCTTTAAGATTATTAAGAAGAGTAAGAGACTATGCTCAAGTTGTTAAAAAAACTAATGTTATCTCAGTGAATTTAATAAAAAAAGCTTTAAATTCTTATCAAATAGACGAAAAAGGTTTGGATTCTTTAGATAGACAATATTTATCTTTTTTAAATCAAAACAATAATATTCCAACTGGTCTTGATTCAATCGCAGCCGGATTGGGTGATGATTCTTCAATGTTAGAATTTGTAGTTGAGCCATATCTAATACAAATTGGTTTTCTCACGAGGACCCCTCGAGGTAGATTGCTTACTGCTCTAGGGAAAAAGTATATTGATTCAAAAAATGATAACTTTTAAAAAAGTTAAGGTTTGCTTTTTCTTAATTTTTCTTTTTGTCCATATTTTTTATGTAGCACCCTGTTACTCATTATCTTTGCGAGAGGATTTGTTTAAAAATGCGTTGAATTTAAGTTCAGGCGGCAATTTTAATCAAGCTTTACAAGAATGGAATCATTATCTCAATTCATATCCTGATGATGCTGCAGCTTTAAGCAATAGAGGAAATGTAAGACTTGTCATTGGAGATTTAGAGGGATCAATCGATGACCAGAATAAGGCAATAAGTTTAAATCCTAATGAAATAGATCCTTACATAAACAGAGGCATAGCAGAGGAAGCATTGGGCCTTTGGTGGGAAGCGAAAAAAGATTATATGTTTGTTATTTCGCAAGATAGTAAAAATTTCTCAGCATTATATAATTTAGCTAATGTTGAAGGCTCTATATCAGAATGGGAAAAAGCAAGAGATTTATTTTCAAAAGCGTCTTTATATAATCCTGGATTTGCAATGGCAAGGTCAAGTATGGCTTTAGCAGATTTTCAGTTGGGAAATATTGATGAATCTGAAAAAGAATTAAAAAAACTAATTAGACGTTATCCAACTTTTGCAGATGCTAGAGCGGCTTTAACGGCTTTGTATTGGACGAAGGGTGAGTCTGGTAAAGCAGAGAGTAATTGGATAGCAGTAACTGAATTAGATCCTAGGTATAGTGATGAGGAATGGTTACAAAAAATAAGAAGATGGCCTCCAAAACCAATAAAAGATTTAATGAAATTTATTGATTTAAAATAAGTAATGAATAGAGATCAGTTTTTTAAAAAGATTGATTCATTTAATGATGAATTAATTAATTTAAGAAGACATATACATGCACATCCGGAATTAAGTGGGCTTGAAAATCAAACAGCGATTTTGATAAGTGGATATTTAAAAAATATTGGTTGGAATGTAAGAGAATATATTGGCAGGACTGGAGTTATAGCAGATCTTGGCCCGTTAGATAAAGGTATTATCGGCTTAAGAGTGGATATGGATGCTTTGCCAATACTTGAGGAAACTAAATTAAGTTTTTCTTCCAAAGTAGATGGTGTTATGCATGCTTGTGGTCACGATTTGCATATATCGATTGGATTGGGTGTAGCAAAAATTGTGAAGGATTTAAAACTTAATTTTGGGACTAGAATAATTTTTCAGCCTGCTGAAGAAATTGCTAGTGGAGCAAGATGGATGATTAATGATGGTGCAACTAATGGTTTAACCCATATTTTAGGAGTCCATGTCTACCCCGATTTATCTGTAGGCACTATTGGGATTAAAGAAGGAAGTTTAACTGCAGCTGCTGGAGAACTTAAGGTTGAAATTAAAGGAAAAACAGGTCATGGCGCTAGGCCTCATGAAGGTGTTGATGCTATTTGGGTGGCCTCTAAAGTTATCTCGGGAATTCAAGAATTAATAACACGGAAGTTAGATCCTTTAGATCCTGTAGTTATAACTTTTGGTAAAATAAATGGTGGCAATGCCTTTAATGTTCTTGCTGAAAAGGTTAATTTAATTGGTACAGTTAGATGCACTAATCTTAAATTATTTAAGAATATTGGTAATTGGCTTAATGATAATATCTCTTCTTTAGCTAATAGTTGTGGAGCTGATGCAAAAGTAATATTTAGAGAAATTACTCCTCCGGTTAATAATAATTCCGAAATTAATAGAGTTCTTAGAGATTCGGGAATTGAGGTTTTGGGTAAAGAAAATGTTATCGAACTACACAAACCATCATTAGGTGCAGAAGATTTCGCTGAGTTTTTGAATGAAATTCCTGGGGCTATGTTCAGGCTTGGCGTTTCCAGTTCAAATGGATGTGCTCCACTTCATAGTTCTAAATTTGATCCAGATGAAAGAGCTATTGCTGTTGGAATTAAAGTGATAACAGAATCCATAGTAAAATTAAATAATGAAAAAATTAATACGGTTGATATATGAAAATTAATAAGAGATTTTTTTTGTCTTTTGTTGCTCCTTTTATGATCCTTTTATCCATTATTGGCCTAATATTGAGGAATAACACTAGGAAGATTTTTTATTTGCCTATCGGTTTCATGGGAATTTCAATGCTTTTAGAGAAAGACGTTAGAAGAAGATTGGATAGGAGTAATATTTTAAAAAAGATAAAGTCCTATCAAAAACTTAAATAAAATTACTTTATTTATTTTTACGCAATATGTGATGACTATTTATTAGAAAAGAGCTATTAATAAGTTTAATACTAGGGGTGCTTAGGAAATTTAACTCAGCTGAGATCATACCCTTTGAACCTGAATCATTAAACCTGATACAGGGAAGTGGAAATTTGATCAAACCTTAGTAATAACACTTTTAAAAATTAATAAGTTATGAGAAGTTCCTGGATTAAACCTCGCCTTGGGAAAGAAAATGTAACTCAGATGAATTTCGCGAGGAATGGATATATTACTGAAGAAATGGATTTTGTTGCCAAAAAAGAAAATCTACCTGCTTCTTTAATAATGGAAGAAGTGGCAAGAGGAAGATTAATTATTCCAGCTAATATAAATCATTTGAATCTTGAGCCAATGTCTATAGGTATTGCCTCTAAGTGTAAAGTTAATGCAAATATTGGTGCTTCTCCTAATGCTAGTGATATCAATGAAGAAGTAGAGAAGCTTAAGCTGGCTGTGAAATATGGGGCTGATACGGTTATGGATCTTTCAACTGGGGGAGTAAATCTAGATGAAGTTAGGCAAGCAATTATTCATGAATCTCCTGTTCCAATAGGTACAGTTCCTGTCTATCAAGCTTTAGAAAGTGTTCATGGTTCAATAGATCGGCTTACTGAAGATGATTTTCTTCATATTATTGAAAAACATTGTAAGCAGGGCGTTGATTATCAAACTATTCATGCAGGATTATTAATAGAGCATTTGCCAAAAGTAAAAGGAAGAATTACTGGGATTGTGAGTCGAGGTGGAGGTATTTTAGCTCAATGGATGTTACATCATTTTAAGCAAAACCCTCTTTATACAAGATTTGATGATATCTGTGAGATTTTTAAGAAATACGATTGCACTTTTTCTCTAGGAGATTCACTTAGGCCTGGATGTTTGCATGATGCTTCTGATGATGCTCAGCTAGCTGAATTGAAGACCTTAGGTGAACTCACCCGAAGAGCATGGGAACATAATGTTCAAGTAATGGTTGAAGGCCCAGGTCATGTACCGATGGACCAAATTGAGTTTAATGTGAGAAAGCAAATGGAAGAATGTTCAGAAGCCCCCTTTTATGTACTTGGTCCATTAGTAACAGATATATCTCCTGGTTATGACCATATATCAAGTGCGATTGGAGCCGCAATGGCCGGATGGTATGGGACTTCTATGTTATGTTACGTAACACCAAAAGAACATCTTGGCCTTCCAAATGCAGAAGACGTGCGTGAAGGATTAATTGCTTATAAGATAGCCGCTCATGCTGCTGATATAGCGAGGCATCGAGCAGGAGCTCGCGATAGGGATGATGAACTTAGTCATGCAAGGTATAACTTTGATTGGAATAAACAATTCGAACTTTCACTAGATCCAGAAAGAGCAAAGCAATATCATGATGAAACACTACCTGAAGAAATCTTTAAAAAGGCAGAATTTTGTTCAATGTGTGGCCCTAAACATTGCCCTATGAATTCAAAAATTTCTGATGATTCTCTTGATCAACTAAAAGAAAAACTTGAAGAATGTAACACTTCAGTGTAGTTATCAATATGTAATTATAAAATTTCCTTGGTCTTATTAACTACGTTTTCAACTGTAAATCCGAAATTTTTCATACATTCTCCTCCTGGTGCTGATGCACCAAACCTATCCATAGTAATACAAATTCCATCAAAACCTGTATATTTATGCCAACCAAATGAATGAGCAGCCTCTACTACAACTCTTTTTTTCACACTACTAGGTAAAACACTTTCTTTGTAAGATTCTTCTTGCTCTTCGAAAAGTTCTACACAAGGCATAGAAACAACTCTAATTTTTTTACCTAAGCTTGAAATCTCTTTACTTGCCTCAATGCAAAGATTCAGTTCGCTTCCAGTACCAATAAATATTAGATCTGGTGTTCCTTCGCAATCGGAAACTATATATCCTCCTAGAGCAACTTTGTCGATTGAAGTATTTTCTTGATTTGGCATACCTTGTCTACTTAAACAAAGGGCAGAAGGTCTTTTGCGATTTTGAATAGCAAGTTTATAAGCTCCACTTGTCTCATTTCCATCTCCTGGTCTGAAAACTAGCATGTTAGGCATGGCACGAAGAGAAGGGATAGTTTCTATAGGTTGATGTGTTGGACCATCTTCACCGACACCAATTGAATCATGGGTTAATACATAAATCACTCCTAATTCGCTGAGTGCTGAAAGCCTCATGGAACCTCTCATATAATCTGCGAAAACAAGGAAGGTTCCACCATAAGGAATAAGACCACTATTGTGATATGCAATACCATTTAGTACAGCTGCCATTGCATGCTCTCTTACACCAAAATGTAAATATCTTTTTTCAGGACTATGATACTGGAATGATCCAGTTTCCCCCTTGATATCTGTGTAGTTAGAGTGAGTTAAATCTGCGGATCCACCAATTAATTCAGGCAGGTTAGGTCCTAAAGCACCTAAACATATTTGTGAATGCTTTCTGGTGGCTAACCCTTTATCATCAGGTGTATAGGAGGGGAGATCTGATTCCCAATTTTCAGGTAATTGCCCTTTTAACATTCTTTTTAACTCGGCTCCTTCAGAGGGATATTCTTTTTGATATTGTTCAAATTTAGAATTCCATTCTTTCTCTAAGTTTTCTCCTTTGTTTATTGATTTTCTAAAATGCTCATATACTTCATTTGGTATTTCAAATGGAGGATATTCCCAATTTAGAAACTTTCTAGTTAATGCAGCTTCTTCTTCTCCAACAGCTGCTCCATGAATTCCAGCAGTATCTGATTTATTGGGTGAACCATAACCTATGGTTGTAGAAATTTTTATAATTGAAGGCTTATCTGTAATTAATTTTGCTTTTTCGATAGCTTCGGTTATTCCTTTAACATCATGATTTCCATCTTCAACATGTTGTACATGCCATCCGTATGCTTCGTATCTTTTTAAAACATCTTCGGTAAATGAAACGTCAGTTCTCCCATCAATTGTAATTTGATTATCATCATAAAGTGCAATTAATTTTCCAAGTTTAAGATGACCAGCTAACGAACAGGCCTCTGATGCGATACCTTCTTGATTACAGCCGTCACCCATTATCACGTAAGTATAGTGATCAACGATATTACAATCAGGCTTATTAAATTTAGCTGCTAAGTGAGTTTCAGCTATTGCTAAACCAACTGCATTTGAAATTCCAGCTCCAAGAGGCCCAGCTGTAACTTCAACTCCTTCAGTTTCGAAAGTTTCTGGATGTCCCGGAGTTTTGGATCCCCATTGCCTAAATTCTTTAATATCTTCAATTGACACTGATTTATATCCTGTCAAATGGAGCAAAGAATATAACAGCATACAGCCATGACCAGCTGATAATACAAAACGGTCTCTGTTGAACCATTTTGGGTTGTTGGGGTTGTGATTAAGAATGTTTTGCCATAAAGCATATCCCATAGGAGCACATCCCATTGGCAATCCAGGATGTCCACTATTAGATTTATTTACTGCATCTACAGCAAGCATTCTTATACTATTTACACAAAGAGATTCTAATGAAACAGATGCAGCGACCATTGTTTTAAAATAAGTTAAGTTGGAAATACAGAATT
>Ga0163109_10002650_pt1 | contig 13883 bp, 1 predicted proteins | sample CRUFie1St13metaG_FD_108704 | JGI IMG/M metagenome (GOLD analysis project Ga0163109, IMG submission 108704) | Marine microbial communities from the Costa Rica Dome - CRUD Field 142mm St13 metaG | ecosystem: Environmental > Aquatic > Marine > Oceanic > Photic zone | place: Costa Rica: the Eastern... | reverse complement strand
TAAACCGCCGTTGTTCTCCAAAGATGCCAAATCAAGCGCCGCGCCATACTCCCACCCATCCGGTAAGTCATACGCCGTCACATTGCCCGCTACATCCGTAAACTCAAGTCCCCATACACCATGACCAATATCGCTTGGGATTATCGTTTCATACCCGTCAGCTAAATTTCCGCGAAACTCAGGTAAAATTGGTGGCGGTGTGCTCTCGGCCGATGTAGTAACATCAAACACTTCTGTAGAGAACGTGTTTACCCCATCTTGAACAGCACCCATCACTTCGGTCACAAGATCGAAATCAACCGCCAGTGCCTGATACAAGGCTGAAGCGTCATCAGCAGCCTCAGCCGCAAACCAGGCATCAAGATCACCCTTCGTCAATGTATTACCACTCAACTGAATGCTGTAATCAACCCCATCGTAAGTTACTGTCCAGGTTGTCGTAACTGAACTTACATCATCCGGAGTGACGGCAGCACCAAAAGCAATTTCTAATAGAATATCCGTGTCTTCAGTGGCATCCTGAGGATCAACATCACCAAAATTTACAGCAATAGAATCCTCCGCAAGCTCTTCCATTGCCCACCGAGATCGCGCCGATGCTTGTGCTTGCCAACCTTCTAGGTCATCAAGCTTAATGAGCTTAACCGCTGAAATTTCTTCTGAAGCAGTAATAGATAGAATTATTCCGGCATCTGCCTCCTCATTGTTGAAAATCTGATCTGCACCGGCCGCATCGTTGATTGAAGATTTTGTTACCCAACCATCACTAGTTAGCTCTGGCAGTTTAACATCTAAAGTTAAGCTGATGCCGTCACTATCCACCACCCCATCAGCATTTGATATGCCGAGCTGAAAAGCAGTATTCTTAGCGAGATCAAATACCTGATTTAATACAAAAATTTCTTGGTCAGCCGCGCCATCAGCTTGCAACAAGGGGACTATATTGACAGTGAAATTTTCAATTGCACCTGTCCTCGTTGCACCAGAATCAGTTGAGGAATTTACAATATTTGTAACAAATTCAGACTTGTATATTTGGTAGCCAACTTCATTACCATTGATATATGATAGCATTGCAGTTGTTTCTATAGCGTCGTCGCCTTCACCAATGGTGATTTTAGAGGTTGTAAATGTCCTGTACTCTGCTGCACTAATATATTCTGCCAAGCCGTCGGAATTTATATTGAATAGAACCCAATCTTGCGCACTTCCAGGATCACTGGGAGCGCTCTCTGTATCACCATTTGCAAGAAGCAAACTGCTTAAGAACGCATCCTCAATGTCTACATATACCTCAACAGCAGATCCTGAGACATCGGCTGTAAGCTTCAAGTGTTTTTTTCCACTATCACCGTCAACAAATGTACCAGCAGAAGTCCAAGAAAGTGCCGCATTACCACTATAGTCAGTACCATCTAAATTCTTTAGAGAAGCGCTAAATTGTGCTTCTGAAAGTATAAAAGTGGTTCGAGCATCAACATCTACATCACGACCACTCAGTGATATAGAAACAGAGTCAGCCTCTTCTTTGCTAATACCGGAAAAAATTTCATCTGAAACATTTGAAACCACAGCGGCATCAGCCCCTTCACCGCCAACCACGTCAGCAATGACATCTAGCTCAAATTGATCAGTCGGAGCAAAGAAGCCGAGCTCGTTTCCAGCTAAGTCTGTCAAGGTAATTTTGGCACCTATATAACCAGCAACATCGCCTAAAATATCCGTAAGATTGAAAACTGGAGCCAGAACGCTGCTTTCGGCAGCAATAGAAACTGGAGCTTCTGCCAATTGTGTCTCTTCGCCATTAAGAGTAACAGACGTTACTTCCCAGTACTTTTCAGAAGAAGACAAATCCCGCTCTAATGTGACACCGACATTTGCTACCTGAGTAACGTTACCTGCATCATCCCAGATTTCGATCAGAGCTTTGTTTACATCTTGAGGGAGTGAAAAATTATTGTCTTCTACGCCAATTGTAACACCAGCCTCACTTGCTTGATCAGCGTTTAATTTATATACTTTATAATCTTTTCCCTCAGGCTTTAATCCCTTACTTCCAGTTAATTTTGCCTCAATATTTTCCGCATTTAATTGTGAGTCAACAACTAGCAGTCCATCAGGAAGATCTCCTCCTACAGAGAGTGATGAAACATTAACCTCCGAAATATTCCCAACCGCATCTTCGGCCAGCACCACGTATACTCCCTGCGAAAGAGGTGATGCAAAACTAATCGAATAGCCCCCTTCACCCTCTGTCGTTTCAGAAGCAACCGCATCTTTAAATACAATTCCATCCGGTGTAAGTGTACCAAGATCAGATGAGCGGAAGTTTGCTGGAAAATCAAACCAATCTTCTGCCGCATCTGGCGTATATGCCTTAACAACCGTGAGCTTTAAACCAGTCTCAGGGTGATCGACCTGAATTGATGAGATGCTCTCATTCGTAACAAGCCCGAGACCTTGCTCATCATTAAGAGTTGAAATTGTTGGCGTATCAGGGCCTTCCGAATCTACCGTAAACGATATCGATCCAGTAGCTTCAACTATTGCGCTATCGGTTCCCGGTATCGCGATGGTATATATGAATTGATTAAATGAAAACTCTCCGTCAACACTATCTAAGGTGTCGCCGAGCTCAGTCTCAATTACCTCTATAAAATCTACCAACTTTATATCAAGGAATGGTGCAGGGGTAATTGCAACTGTCGTGTCAATCGCTATTGCTGAAGCATTTGCAGTGGCAGGTGTGAAGCTACCTACAATTTGAATTGTATCGCCAACCTTTGCCCCAATTCCACCTGTAAATAATCGTATAGAGCCGCTACTAAAATCAAAGCCATTCATAAATATAGCTTCATCCACTTCCACGCCACCCCTCAGGTCTGGAGCGTTTGGCGTTTTTGGAGTGAAGTTAACTGTGGAGGTACCAGTATCTCTTAAGCCTAAGCCGTCCTCTACCGCATAGTCGATTGAAACAGAACCTACTTCAAGTTTTGTAAACTCTATTGATGCAACTAAATCTGCAACAAAGTCGCTCCAAACGTCGTAGCCATCTGGTAATTCAATTGTGCCTGGGTTTGAAATAACAACGTTATTACCCCTAACACTTACAAAATCACTGTGAATTCCGTTGTACTCGGGCTTAGCACCACTAAACTTCAGACCAAACTTGAGTAAATTTGCATCTGCAGTATCTATATCGGAAAAAGATATTATAAGACCCGCGCTGCCCTGATCATCTTCTAAGATATCGTCTTCTTTGTTAATAAAAACTTTTGTCCCAATTTCATGTGAAGTTTGGCCATCTACGACTGTAATTTCTGGCGCAGTATTGGGCACCTTGAAAAATACTTCTTTTGTTAAGGGTGGCGCAAAACCATCATCTATGGAAAGCGTTAACTGACCACTTCCTCGTTCACTCCCAAGGAGGGTTAAAGTAGCAAGTGCGGTATTTAACTCAGTAAGCGTATAGGTACCTGAATGCTCAGAAACTGCCTGACCGCCTGATATGGAGAATGAACCCCCATCATCATCAATTGTAATAGTCAATGTGAACGTATCTTCTGAGCCGTCCCCGTCACTCACCTCAAACTTCGCAGGGTTTCCACTATCGGTGTCACCGTCTAAAGTCAGTGAAAAACCAGCATCCGCAGACTTCAGTTCGATGGGTTTTTTTAGGTTAGTTGAAGGACCTTCCGACGTAAACTCTGGCACACTATTGAGCTTTGGCTTCAATATAAAGTGGCCATCATTTGTATCTTCAGAATTCCACTTCCCTGGCGTTCCGTAAACTTGCTTGCCAAGGTCAACCGCTTTTAGAGTACCAGACGAATTGATGCCAATTTGAAATTCCCCATTAATATTCTCAATCCACATGTGAATACCATCAGTAGCGGCTTTAGCGGATGTAATATCTTCGTTTTTATAGACCCAATTTATTTCACTAGATGCAAGCCTGCTTGCATCCCCGTTAACAAATTCAATCTGATCAATCTTTGTAAGATCAATAATTTTAGTGCCAGACGAGGAAATTGCTGCAATATCAACAACGAAAGTGTCAGAACCTTGACCACCGACTACTGTATCTGCACCCTGACCCAACCAAACTTCATCTGCGCCCTTTCCAGAGCGCAGGATATTATCATTAGCATCACCTTTTAAAGTGATACTGCCCTCAACTGCCGCTGCATCAATATTTTCAAAGCCAGTAATTGTCGGATCAAAGCCACTCATGTCAGACAGATCAATTGAGGCAGGCGCATTGTCTGCTGAAATCACAATAGTATCTGACCCTTCACCACCATCATAGGTGGCGATTGACAAATCAAGAGCACTACCATTGTCATCCAGGTTCAACGCAACAATATCGTCCCCTGCGCCAGCAAAAATGCGATCAGCTCCCCCGTTCCCATCTATGTAGTCGGAGTATCCAGAACCCAAAATCAAATCAGAATTGAAATCACCCTCGCCAAGTAAAGTACTTGAAAAGCTTGCATCATCAACAATTTCTCCTTCTGATGGAGCTATTGCAGAAATATCAATGTGCCCGGCTTCAGAAAGCGCCAACTCACTGCTTGTCTTAGACTTATCAAATTTATAACGACCGGCCTCAGTTCTAACGCTTCCTTTATCTAGATTAATTAGAAGTTTTGTTCCGGTGAAAGATGAATTCACAGTAAGGACATTTATACCGCCTGAACCCGCATCATCAAAACTATCACTATCAGTAATAGAAACATCAGCATATCCGCTAGGCAGTGTATCAGAACTATAATTTACCACCTCTACAGAAGGCGCTGCGAGTATCAGGATTTTTGACGTGAAGCTGGTCACGTTTTCCAAGTTCTGATTATCATAAACAGAGACCTGAATGGTTTCTTCTTGGTTAACAAGCGTCGTATAAAGATCGTCACCCTCAGCAGTTGAGTTGTTGTAAACAACCTCGCGGAGCACTTTCTCCATTACATTTTTACTTACAAGCTCACCATTTGAGCCAGATATTGTCAGAGCGCCATTACTTGAGATAGTTTCAATCAAATTAAAGGCTGAGATGAGCTTTGAACCTGCAGAAGACAAACCTAGGCTACCGCCGCCAATGGGAGCTGACAAAGAAATTTCCACCTTTGTCAGTGTATTACTATCTACATCGCGAACCGAAATTTTTGATGCAACTTTCGATGCATCGCCCTCAAGAATAAGTTGTTCTCCATAAATATCTTGCAGAATAGTGCCACCCTGCTTAACAAATAATGTCGGTGCATCGTTATCGGCTGTAATTTCGATTGATTTTTCCGAAGATACAGATGTTTTTCCTTCTACATCTGTGACCTCAAAAACGACTTTACGTGGGTTTGTATTAGGGTTCTCACTTGAATTTGAATATTGCAAATCAGACAGCAAGCTATTGACAAAATCTGCCGACATCCCGGCGTCCGCCACAGATGTAATTATGAAAGAACCTGACCCCTGATCAAAGAATGCATCTACTGCTGCATTATCGGAAACAAGTGCTAGCTGATCTTCACCAGGTTTGTATCCGCTAGAGAGACGCACTACCACTGATGAAATTGATGCAACTGTACTGTCAGTAGTCTCTGGATCACTAACATCCCCAAAATTACCTATACTTACAGGAACAGCACCAGAAACTGCAGTTGCTTCGCTAAATACTTGGGAACCTAGGCTTTCGGTGAATATTGGGGCATCATTAATATCAATTAACTCAATATTGACTGATTTAGCCTCACTCCAATCTCCATCGGAATCCTGTATACGAACACTCGCGGTTCGCGACTGTCCAACCAGATTGATGCTATCTGTTACAAAGCGAACACTTTCTATGATACCGACGACAGAGTTTGCTGAGATATTGGCACCAGAAAATGTAAGAGTATTTGCCTCAAAGTCGCCCACAGCTGTCATGCCGAAGATAGCATCTGGGTAATTTAACTCGGCAAGATCTTCAACAGAAATTTCAATTATCGAAAAGCTAGTCGTATCAATATCTTCAACATTTAAATTAGAAAATATAGTCGTAGGAAGGTCACCTTGGGTGTATTGCACCGGAGCAGGAGACACTTTAATCACAGGAATATCATTAACAGAAGTAACTGTAATCGTTATCTCTGAAATCGATGAGCTGTATTCTGTTAAAATTGGATCGACTACGACATATTTTATAGATGCAGTTCCAAAAAAGTTGCTGTCCGGCGTAAAAACCACATTCAAATTTCCACCGCTTAATGCGACAATTTCTGGTTCCCCTAATTCATTTTGTATTGATGTTCCGTCACTCTGAGAAAGCACACCCCCAGAAACGCTAAGAATTTTAACGGAATCAGGAGCTACTAATCCCGCACCTATATCTGCGTCTTCATCAAATAAATTTATACCTGCCAGAGATAGTGAATTAGCACCCGAGTCCTCCGCCACGGTAGAACTATAAGCAATATCACCACCAGGTTGCGGAACTGAATTCGCAATCGCCTCATATTCTGGTGAAAAACTTACTGCACTTGTTACGTCACCATCATCTACTGTAATGGAAATGAGACCTGATTTATCCGTTAGATCTTCAATGCTAGAATTGAATTTTACGTAAAATGTTTCAAGGATTTCCGATACAACAGACGGACTTCCTGACACAGTTAACGGATTAGCTTGCTCAATTACGGCTCCAGAAACACTATCATATAGGCCAAAGTCTGCGTTTGAGCTTGATATTGTGACATCAACATAGTCGGAATCTAGATCCGTAACTTCCAAACCAGAGAAACTATTGAAAACCCCAATTTTCAAAGTTGGTGTGAAAACCTGAGATATTGACGGAGGAGCAATAGCCACCTCAATAGCCGTTGAATTGCTTCCTGAGGCAGAAACTGATGCTGCTGTTTGCGTTGCTGTTGTCGATAATGTGCCGTCTGCATTCCTGGCATGCAAAGGATCCTGATCATCAATTGTGTATGTAAGCGTAAGATCGCCAGCACGTGATGCAACAAAAGTAAGCTGGTCCAGTGCATCCTGAACGCTGGTAATATCACCAGCAATCTCGACCGTACTGGAGTCTATTTGGTTTAAATTATAATCAGCATCTGATGAGGATGAAATAACTCCGTCGAGCGACGTTGCAACGGTGACCATAACAAAATCACTGTCTGCGTCGGTTATTGTAACGCCTGAAATGGCAAGCTCACGACCAGCCTCCTGAGTTCCAGAGACCGTAAGAGAGGATGGCACATCAATCGAAGGCGCTCTATGAATATCAAACGAAAGAGCTAAATCGGACGCCGCTACTCGAGGATTGGAACTATCCCCATCGCTCGCAGTGATTGTTATAATTGCTGCACCATCGCTCGTTGTTGCCGCATCATCGGCAACAAACTTAAGATTTTTCAGAACATCAGTTTGCAAATCATAATAGGTCAGATCTGAAATGACACCATTCGTGTCAGATGTACCCTCTGCAGAGAGAGTTCCACCCTGTGCCTCCCACTCGACCGTGAATGTTGATTCAAGGTCAAAATAGTCAACAAAAATATCGTCGATGAAAACCGATCCGTCCTCTGTGGTTTCATATTCTGTTCTATCCACTGTAATTTGCGGTGAAGACGGATCATCGTCGCGTATAGATGCGGACGCACGGTCGTTTACGATTTGCGCTGTGCCAGTTTCGTCAGAAATGACGACGCTTATTGTTTCCTCTGCTTCGCGATCTGTATCGTTATTTAATTCAATAATTAGAGATTTAGACGTCTCACCGACATCAAAGAATAACTCGCCTGAAAGGGCGTCAAGAACCATATCATCGAGTGTGGCGCTGCCTTCAATCGTATATTGCACTGATGAGGTGGTTTTGGTGCTACCCGCGCGAGTGATTGTAAACTCAAAACTTGCCGGAGTACCATCTACGTCACCCTCAAACTTTATAGTATCCTCAGTTCCTATTGAATACCTAATGGGCACAACAGTACCAACCGCTTTTCCAAGGTAGCCATCTGTCTCAGCGCCAGCTCCAAGAACTTCCTCTATAGTAATTGAGGGCCGATCTGCTGCATCAGCTCCACTTTCGTAATGTTCCGAAATAGACGACAGAATGTCACCCTGGATCGTTGACTGAACTTGAACAATCTCTGTTAGAGCTTCAATACCAGCCTCTGCTGCCTCAAGCTTAGCGTCTGCCGAAGCTGCTGTTTCTGCTTCTGCTACGGGATCCGGATATGTATATGCACTTTCTGACGCATTTATTGCAGCAATACCTGTGGCGAGAACGTCAAATAGATTTGCAAAGCCATTTGCATCTCCATCTACTAGCTCTGAAACGCCACTCATTCCCGAAAAGATGGTACTGAGTGATGATGATATACCAGCAATCAAAGATGCATTGTTAATCGCATTTCCATCACCAGCCACCAATGCGTTTGCATTAGATGGATCTCCAGCTATGGTTTGGTTCGCACCAGTGTAAAAGGATGAAAAAGTCTCGCCAACGAACGTACCCAAGAAATCTCCTAGATTCGTCGACGCAGTTAGCCTTTCGAATACAAGATCACTATTATCAGCTATATCTGTAGGATCCAGGACCTCGTCAGCGTTTAAAGCCGACGCAGCTAACGCTCCGGACATAACATCTACAACCATGGCAACTGACGCAGCTGCTTTTTGGTAACTCATAGCTTGATTTACAGTGGTCTGTACGTTTGCCGTTGTTACAGACGTATCTTCAGCCGTATCAGCAACCAGAGCAATGGCCTCGTAAGCATTATAACTTCGAAGATCAGAAGATCCCCCCGCAAGCGTGATACCAGTCGGTAAAATTGCTCCGTAAACAGTATCTTCAGCATCTCCAACAGTTGCGCCCCCCTCAACAAGAGCATTAACTAGTGTAGATACTGGGTTGAGCACGCTATACGAGCCAGAGTCGAGTTGCGGAGCCTTATATCGGACTGTAAAATCTTTATTGGTGGAAATGTCAAAACCACCTTCAAGAACAAGCGGGCCATCGGCACCATAGATTTTGAACCCACCGGTTGCATCAGCCTGCGCAATAGGGTCACCAGCAGTAAGACCAGGGTCTCCACCCTCATTATCAGCGTAGATAATGGCGCCTTCGACATACCCATCAACAGCCGAACCACTGCTACCACCATCCACAATCTTTCCAGTTAGATTTATGGGCTGAGCAACCGAGGAAATATCAGCACTCGCGATATTACCATCGCCACCGGCAATATCTCCACCAGAAATTGATCCTGCAACCACGACACCCAAGTTTTCATCGTTGACAGTACTAGTATCAGCATTAGTGACCGTATACTTAAATTTTGCGTCAGTGCCGCTAATTGAGTATAGCTTTGCCTCTCGTGTGTTCTCTCCAATCGTTAGCTCAATGTAACGCGCTTCATTCGCTAAGTCGGCTGCCACATTGTCTGTTAGCGCACTATCGTATCGCACCAGAATGTCTATCTCATCATTCTCAGCGAATTGCGCATTATCTGCATCACTTCCAGTAAGAGATACCTGAAATGCCTCTGGGGGACTGGTGTCTAATGCAAAGTCGTCAGTACCAGACGCACCTAAGTTATCGTTCAAATCTGTGTAAGAATTTCCAAGGACTGTAAATGTAAGAGTTCCTGTTAGGTCTTCAGTTAGGGTAAGAGGAATTGTCCAAATTGCTGCATTATTTGCATCTTGCGCAGCAGTTCCAAGCGTTGCAGCAGCCGATCCATCAATCGTACTGACTGTTACATCGTCAGAAGAAAAACTGCTTACCGCCTCTGAAAACGTTACCTCAAGTACAAGATCATCACCTTGATTTGTCTTGTTAATCGTAGCAGATGAAATATCTGACGCACCGTCTTTAACCTTCAGTGTACTAACAGTCGGCGCATCAAAATCATATGCAACACTAGCCGAAGTAGCCGTATTAACATTGGTGTTTCCATTACCATCTGAAAAAGCACCCGCTGCAATTGTTAACTCAAATGTCCCTGTGCCAGACCCTGGGTTGAAGGTAACAGTAAGCTCTGAGCTGTCATCATTAAAACTTGTCGCGACCTGATTTCCCCAGGCAGAAAGGCTTTGATCGGTACTACCGTCATCAATATTGATTTTGCTGTTATCTAGTGTAGCAGTTTCTGTGAGATTTATCTTAAAAATAGCCGTTTCATCGGCAGCATTAATCGATGCATCTGCAATAGTGATACTCGCTACCTCGGGACCCACCTTATCTATGATTACAGAGCCAAAAGTCGAGTCATCCGCCGCAGTTGTAGCGCCATATTTATCAACAAATGTAGCTTTTATTGAGTAGTTTCCATCAGACAAACTAGATAGCAACGCAGAACTTCCTTCATCCTGCTTGTCCAATCCAAACGTACCAGTTGTCCATGTAAAAATAGCAGAACCAGTGTTATTGCCCTCGTTATTATCGGCATCTCCATTGGCATCCACCGATGAGGTGCTAATATCTACTTCCCATGTAAAGGAAACTTCATCACTTGCATTTAAAAGCTCAAGAACAACTTTTCGGGCATTCCCATCGGAATCTTTGACCAAATCACCAAGGGTAACACTGCCTGGCAAGACCAAGCCGCCAACATCAATTGTAACTGAACCGGCAATTGTAAACGAATCCGCTTCACCTGAATTAGAAGTCTTGATAACAGCTTGTCCACCGTCATTGAGGGCGACCAACCTTGACGTAAAAGAAACCGTTGGCGTCACGCCTTCATGAAAATATATTTCATCGCCGAGATTAGAATAAACTTCCGCACCACCTTGTGTAGCTGTAACAAGAATTTGACCACCACCCAAGTCAGTAAGCTCACTCGAGGTTAAATCTACCGAAGCATACTTGCTACCACTGAAGGTTACTGTCTTTGTTAAAGATGACAGAACGTCACCCGTTGATGGATCAATATTTTGGATAACTACTTGGACACTACCTGTTTTGGCTTCCTCAGTACTAGAATCATTCGCCGCATAGGTTGGTCCAATAACGAGGAGAGCGCCATTTGCAGCCTCAACTGACGTTAAAATCCCGTCGCCAAACTCTGATTGTGCAACAAGTTGCTTTTCAATAAGCTCATCATCTGTTGGTATGCCAGTGTTATTTTCCGGGTCAAAATTTTCAAAGTCCGTTTTAATTCTTTCTAGAGTTGTACTCGTTGAATTAAAGCTATCTCCCAGAACATCTAGAATTACACTATCATCGGTGAAATTTATCTGGCTGCCACCAGCACCATCAACCAACGTAGCCAAATTGGAAAACATATCCTTAGCTGAATTTGCAATATCAGATACGCCGCCCCCATCCTGATTTACTTTTTCGTTTGCACCTGACACCACTAAATTCGCAATATAAGTCGCAACACCCTGGGTTTTCGTTACAAGGCCCCCTGAAAGCGTTTCTGTCTCCGCCCCTTCGTCATCAAAAATTTTACCAGAAACAGCATCAAATTTTGTAAAGTCAACAAGATCACCATCGGTATTGACAACATCGGTCAATCCAAATGCCGCTGATACTTTTGTATTTAAAGTAGACAGCGCGGTAGCTGCAGCCGCTGCATCTGTACCATAATAATCGGCTTTGAGATCTGCATCACCCTTGATCAACTCTGCTATAACAGTGGTAATTGGATTTACAACCTTGGACCCGGCTGGAGCAGATAATACTGCGTTGAAGGCTATTCCGGTAGATGTATCAATCGCAGAGCCATTGTTGCCATCCGCAACAATTGGCTTATCTGCGGAACCGCCAAGCCCTTCAAACTCTCCATTTGAGTCTGTTAGAACGTAGACTTCGCCTGAATCATATGCACCATCTTCATCTTCATCTCTGAATACGCGTGCACCTGAAATATATCCATCTGCGACAACGCCACTATCTGTTACTGGTACTGCACCACTTCCGCCTCCACCAATGCCACTCACGTTAGATACTAAAGACACATCCACTTCATTAATAGCATCTAAACTTTCGCCCGATGTTAAATTAGAAACTCCTATTGTGTAAGAACCGGCGCCCAAGCCCTCTAAATCGGACTTATTGAAACGGAAAATTGCTACAGAGCCACTCAAAGACACTAAGTCCGTGCTTGTTACACTCAAGCCATAAGCTTCATTAGTGAGCGTCACTTGAAATACGTCAGAAGCGTTGAAATCACCCGTAACTTCGACCGATAACAAAACCGTATCGCTTGCAGTGTCAAAGGCAATGTAATCTTCTGCATTATCCGAAAGGAGCTTTAACTGTTCTGCAAGAGTTTCAGTGTAATTTGCGGAAGAATTACTCTCCGTCAATGCTGTTATAACGGTCATGGCAGCAGAGGGCAGTATGTCCACAAGCGTTTCATCATCACTTAAATCGACAACCGCTCCAGCGCTAGAGCTTGAAACCATAATTGTCGCTAAATTATCAAGAGCCTCTTGATAGAGAGAAAGTGTCTCCTCGGGAGACTCACCCTCGGCAGATAGGAGCACATTTGCTATTTTTATAGAAATTGTCTGATATTGCTCAGCCGCGGCAGTGTCGCCAACGCCCGCCGACGCATTCCCAATAGTTGCAAACGGATCAAACGAGGATAAGTCTAAATCTGTATCAATGCCCAGGCTCCCCTTTGCAATCACCTCGGCATCAGCCCGGGAGTAGCCTTTCGCCTCTAATGCCCCAACGAGTGTGGTAACTGGAGTAATTACTGAATAATCGCCGGGGGACGACATAACAAAAGAGAGTGGAAAGCCGGTCGCAGTATCAGTTGCACTTCCACCGTTTGAGTCTGCAACTAAATTTGCTGAACTGCTGCCTCCTACGCCTTCAAAAAATCCTGTTGATGACGAAATTGAAAAATCCTCGCCAAGATCGTAGCGGTTATTTCCATTCTCATCGCGGAATACTCTTGCTCCAGCTACATAGCCATCAATAACATATCCGCTTGCGTCTGAAGACGTCGGTACTGATAAATCTCCCGAATCATCGTCATCGGACACCGTGCTGGAGGTACCACCGCCGCCACATGCGGAAAGGAGCGCAAGGGCTAACGCCGAGGACCCAAGCTGTGAGCCTTTCGTTCGTAGCATGTTGTTTTTTATAAGTTTTTTTAAGCTCCGAAGAGCTTCTTCTGGGTCTTGGTTACTTAACGAAGGAACACTGGAGCCGTCGTGCATATCTTTCTCCCGAGCACTAAAAGATGAACTTCTGTGATTGTATCATCTTAGCCAAATAAAATAAACGAATTGAAAAAATCTTAAGAATTAGACTTTGATTTAGAAAGCTCAGTGCGTAGAATGCTTATTAAGCCCGTACGAGCTATGCTCGCCATCGCCATCTCACCACGAAGGTCAATAATTTTCCGTTCCGTATAACGTAACGTGTTTAATGCCTTCTTAACCTCCTCGGACGCATTATCTAGCGAGAATTTCTCTCCGCCGATTGTTATAAAGTTTTCTCCTAATTGCGCATCCTGTTCCTGGTCTGATTTAGCTGGTTTTTTCGCCATATGGTAATCCTGACTTTTTCAATCACATAAAATAGATATTAAAAACAGCATATTGCGAATCGTCAATAGCTTCAACCTAAAAAGTCTCAACCTGAGACACCTTTCAAGCCAAAGGGTGCTCTTCAAAATTTAAGCAGGTACAATGATGTTCCCCATCGCAAAAAAAAGCCCCCTAGTTCTAGGAGGCTTTAATATTCTAAACGAATGTGTGAGCGGTATGGAGCTTGCACTCACACTCGTTAAGTTTTTTAGTTATGCGATAGTGAGCACACCATCATCCATGGTTGCGTCATCTAGCACACCGACACCACTCACGATAATTACAGAGTCCGTTCCAGATGTGTAATCATCTGTGTTATCGTTGCTCACAACGATATAGGAGTTACC
>Ga0163109_10002649_pt1 | contig 13884 bp, 32 predicted proteins | sample CRUFie1St13metaG_FD_108704 | JGI IMG/M metagenome (GOLD analysis project Ga0163109, IMG submission 108704) | Marine microbial communities from the Costa Rica Dome - CRUD Field 142mm St13 metaG | ecosystem: Environmental > Aquatic > Marine > Oceanic > Photic zone | place: Costa Rica: the Eastern... | reverse complement strand
TTTTTCTACAGTATCTCCTAATCCTTTTGATTTCATTTAACTAAATCTTGAGCAGCACCATCTTTTTCTAGCAGCCTTACCTCTTTCACCTGTCCAGCTTTTAGATCTACTACAAAAAGCTTTCTGCCTTTTGTAAGCTTTAGTGCCTGGTTTAACATCACATTTTGTAACAGCAGTTTTAAGTTTACTACCTGGGTTTTTTCTCCTATATCTCTCTACCCCTTTTTTAGTCATACCAGCTCCTTTGTCTACTGATCTAAAATTAGCGTCTTTACCCTTTGTAGTTTTTCTTATTGCCATTACTTTTTCTTTTTAATAGGTCTACAGGCTGGTACCATTTTCTTACCTTTTTTCTTTAATATAACTTCTCCATTTTCATCCATAGCTGTATAACCTTTCCAGCAAGGGTTTTTCTTTTTAGCTTTACCTCTTTTTGTCGCCATAGTTTATTTCTTTTTATTCATTTCTTTTATAAACTCAACTAATATTTTAAGATCAGATTTTATCTCTGCTAAACGTAATTTAACTTCCTCCATATTCTTAGCATTTGTTTCATGTCTTTTTTCAAACGTTGTTTTAACTTCTCTAATACTAAAAAAGAAAAACTGGTATAAAGCATATAAAGCTCCTATTGCTATTACTAAGGATAATCCAAATTCTTTAACCAGATTTAAAACTTCTTCCATTATTTTTTCTTTTTATATAGATATTCGTCAAGTTCTTTACACCATTCTCTAAGTTCTTTAACTTCGTCTTCTAACTTGTTTATATGTTGAGTGTGCCAATCTTGTTTTAGATCATATTCTATTCTATCTATTACAGCTTTTGGCATTTTTTTAGCATCTTCAATATCATCTTGTAAAGTGTAATACATACCTACTAATGATGAAGTGAACATTATTATTCCTATAACAGTTTTAAGATCTATATTAAACTCTGTACTTTGGTTTATTTTCATAAATTTTTATACTCTTCAGTAGCGTTAAAAGATGGACATGCTTTGTTAGCAAAGTCATTATGTGAATGTATTACAGCTTCAGGATACATTGCCTTAAGCGTTTTAAGAACTGCTAGTAAACTATTTTCTTGTTCCTCTGTTCTAGTATCTTTCGGGGTCTTACCATCAACCTCAACGCCTCCACAATAGCAAATACCAATTGAGTTTCTATTCTGACCCTTGCAGTGAGCCCCGATTTTAGCTATATCTCTACCTTTATATATATCACCATGTAAGTCAATATAGAAATGATAGCCTATATCGCTCCAGCCTCTTCCATTAACGTGCCAATCTCTAATAGTAGAAACTGGTATGTTTTGGCCTTCTCTAGTTGCTGAGCAATGTATAATGATTTTATTTATGTTTCTCATTTTTCTGTATATCCTTTTGTATTAACAGCAACCTTAACATAAAAAGGAGCCTTGTTGTAATTTAATGTTATTTCTTCACCAGCCATTATATCTCTACCTGCATAAACATTTAATTTATTATCTTCTCTTTTCTGTGTCGCATTAGAATCTTTCTGATGGTTTATTGACTTTCCAAAATTTGTTCTTGTATCAACCATAGGTTTTTGTAGAACTTTTTCTTCATCATCAAATGCTGTGTCAATAAATTCTCCTTTAGCAAAATTTTTATTAGCTATAACACCTATACCAGCTACAGTTCCCTCATTAACTATACTATAAGGCTTATTATTAAACTTAGGTCTTTGAAGCTTGAAAGACATAACTACACTCTTCCACCTTTTTTCATATACATTGAAGCACCTGGACCTGGCTTATACATTGAAGAGCCTTTTTCTTTTCTCGCTTCTAGTATCTTTGCTTGCACACGTGGTGGTAATGATTTAAAACCTTTATTAAAAGCTGCTCCCTCTTTATACATTCCAGCTCCAAAACCTCCTTTGAAGTGAGGTTTAAAATTAGCTGCACCACCTCCAGTAGACATAGTTCCTTCTATTGTTACTTGTTGACCACCGCCTCCAGCTGAAGCCACATCACCACCCGCTGGTGGCATAGGTTGTGGCGGTGCACCTGGCATTTGCGGTTGTTGACCGCCAGCTAATCCACCTAGCAAACTTCCAGCGATTCCTCCAGCGGTACGAACAACTCCACCTACTAGATTTTTACCAGCATTGACAACTCCACCAACTGCATTACCAACACCACTAGCAACGCTACTAACAGCGTTTCCTATTCCTTTAGCTATTTTACCTAGAAAAGGAGCACCTTCACCTCGTTGAGTAGTTTCTCCATACATTTGAGCACCGTAATTTGTTGGAGGGTTTTTCATTTTAGACATCATTCTAGCGCTTGCATTCAAATCCCTTCTCGTTGGGTTTACATAATCTCTATTTGCCATAACAATTAACTTTCCTTTTTCATTTTCCACCACTTATGGGCAGTGTATCCTATAGTAACAACTAATAGCATTATTTTTAGAATTGGTTCTAACCAATCAAAACTTGCTATTGTGAACGAAGTTATATTTAAACAATACAACTTTAGATCATCTAAGCCCATCATCTCTGAGCTTTCAAAACTGGATTGCCATCGCAAGTACAGTTGTTATCTATAACTAGAGATGTTCTTATTGTAGAATCTCTAGACTCCATACGCTTAATTCCAGCATATGGTTTTTTAACTGGTGACTTATCTACTCCAGCTGGTTGTTGAAATCTTCCTAAACTTGGCATAATCTTTTTTATTAATTTATTTTAATATTATTGGTCTAAATTAAAAGACCCTAACTTTTTAAACTTATTAGCTGTGCTATCAGCCATATGTGATGTTATAGTTGGTTTTGTTGTATAAACAGAGTCAGGTTGAGTAGGCATTTCGCTTCTTGAATTTCTCATCATGATAGGGATAGCTGCTCCTCTAGCATCTACATTAACACCGCTGATATTTAAGTTTCTTTGATTCTTCAAGAAAGAATCTTTAATTGTAGCACCTATACCTTGTCTCTTAGAATTATTTTCTTCATTATCCATTTTAAAATTGTACTGAGCTGTCTTAACACTGTCTGGAACAGATGCAGATGCTGCAGGTACAGAAGCACCCATGGAATAACCACCACCTCTATCATAACCTTGAGCTTTATACTCATGTGGTTTAGATTGTGGTTCGGGTGAATTTGTTTGTCCTTGAGGTTTAGGTTTTACTAAATTACCAACAATATCAATACCTTTACTAATAGCTCTTTGTTTTACATTGTCTACAATTGTGTGGCCAATACTTTTTTCTCCATCTTTGTTAGCGATATAACTAGCAGTATTTTTAACAGCATCTGAGTCTTTAACTTTTTTAACGAAGTCTCCAACTTTGGAAAACAAATCAGCAAAATCAACTTTAGAAGGACCCATTGAAGAACCATTAACATCTGGCGTAGGTACTTTACTAGCGTCTCCCTCGTCTAGTGATTCTGCTGCAGTTTTACTGTATCTATTTTTAAGCTTTCTGTTAGATTGAGTGTAATCAAAAGCTGTGTTTTTCTTTTGACCAATTTCTCCACTATCTCCAACTTCTCTTCTATCTTTACTAAGTGCTCCAACGCCTGCACCAACTAAACTGCCTCCAATTTTTGAAGCAAAAAGTTTTTTAGCACCTAATGCTATTTTCTTACCTATTATAGCTAAAGTTATAGGTTCTGATGCACCATCCTTAGTCATATAAGTATCTTTCATTCTAGCGCCGCCTTGTAACTCATCGTATTGGTTAGCACCAAATATAGAACTCCCATCTCTATTAGAGTACATGGGAGCACCATGCATAGGAGTATTTTTTGGTTGTTTATATCCCATTGTTTCTTGTTTTGTCTTTATTAACGTTTGTTATAGATGTATTTAAAACTTTATAAACATATCTATCATTTTTTTCAAATATCTTAGTAGGCATATCTTCCTCGCCTAACATGATACGATACATTCTACTTATTAGCTGTTTGCACTTTATGGATACTTTATATATGTTGTATTTTTGAGTTGTGCGGTTTCTTTCTCTCCACACTGTGATCCACCCTTGTTTCAATAATCTGTTCCAGCGCCTGTTGTCCCAGCTATAAGAGTAAGTACCTTTTTTAAAATCATCTTTAGTAAACAAATTAACTGCTTCAAGATAGATTAAAAGCTCAAGGTCTGCTTCTTTAATATCACAGGTTTTACACGCCCATTTACGTATAATCCTATAATGTTTAAATAAATTTAATTCTTTAAGATCTCCTGATGTAAGTTTTTTCAAAAGTTTTATTTAATAGTTTTACCTTTAGCTACTTCACCAGGTTTAACATTATACGAATAATATGTTTTTTTCTCAGGTTTTTTAATTCTAGTTTCCTTACCTTTTTTTAATTGATAATGTGTACCTTTTTTTAGATTAGGATCTGCTGTACCTGATGTGCCTATATACTTAGTTGGCCTGCCTTTCTTATTAATGTCTGATATTATACCTATATGGGTTTCGTAATCTACTTTTTCCTTAAAAGGATTTTCTATTCTAGTTCCAGGTATGTAAGGACGTCTTTTTACGCTAAATTGTACAACATCTCCTTCTTTAGGATTTTTTGTTTTACTGTAGCCAAGTTCGCCTGAGACTAGTTGCTTTTTTAAACTTCTGTTATCTACTTCTTTAGAAAACTTAATGTTAGCGCGCTTGTGGTAATCAGCTACAGTAGTAACACACGTGTTGTTAGTACATTTACCAGTTGAGGAAAAGTTCTTATCACCAAACTTAGCTTTCGCTTGGTTTTTCATTTTACCAAAATTAATACCTAGAAACTTACCCTTACTTTCTCTCCATGAAACATTTTTATTATTTACAGCTCTATTAGCCTCCATTAAAACTTTCTCAGTTTTAGATGGTTTAAAGTTAACATCAAATTCATCTAACATAGCATTAGAAGTAGAGATAACTTCTTCTCCTTGTAAAGAATCTTTTTTATTTCTTTTAAGCTTTTTAAAAGGGTTTTTTATTTTAGCTAAAGAAGCGCCCATAGCTTCTAAGTCTCTTCTGTATCCTGCCATAGTTAAAGTATTATAACAACATCTTGTTCTTTTATTATTTTATATTCTTCTTTGTCTACTTCAATATTAAAACCAGCTGCTTTATCATAGTATATATTGTCACCTCGTTTTACTGCATTAACACTTTCACCTACTACAACAACCTCAGCTTGTCTATATCTAACGTCTTCTCTTTGAGACTCTGATAATATTAAGCCTCCTTTAGTCTTAGTATTTGTTTCTTTTATTTGCTTTATAGCTATATACTTACCTACTGCCCTCATGCTCTTATATTATTAATTACACAATCAGTTGATATTATAGTTGTAGCTACTGAAGCCGCGTTAAGTAAAGCACTTTTAGTAACTAGTAAAGGATCTATAATTCCGGCCTTAACCATATTAACCGTATTTCCTGTAACCACATCTAAACCTTCACCTTTATTATTTGAAGTGTTTTCTACTTTTATACCTGCATTGTGTAATATTAAGTTGTATGGCTGTTTTATAGCTTGATATAAAACCTCTTCACCTATACAACTTGCTTTTAAATGTTGAGCGGCATTTAATAAAGCTACACCACCTCCCGGTAGTATGCCTTCTTTTATCGCGGCTTTTGTAGCACAAATAGCATCTTCGACCCTGTCTTTCTTTTCTTTTAGTTCTATTTCTGAATTAGCTCCCACGTTAACTGTTGCAACTTTAGCTTTTAGCTTTGCTAGTCTTTTCTCTGCGCTAACTATAGTGTTAGGGTTTTTAGTTTCTTTAATAGTGTTTTCTAATAATTTTATAGTATTATTAACATCTTCATTGTTCTCAAGGTCTACTTGCAATATAGTGTTTTCATTGTTAGTTATAGATCTTATGCAACTACCTAAATGTTCTGTAGATATTAAATCCATATCATCACCAAGCTCTTCGTTTATTAGTGTGGACTTTGTTACTGCACATAAATCTGACAATACATCTTTTCTACTAACACCAAATATAGGTGCGTTTATAATATTAACTTTTATATTGCCCTTCATTTTGTTCATAGCTAAAGCTGATGAAACTTGTTGATCAACGTCAGCTATTATAAGTAAGCTTTTATTATTTTTTATAACATACTCTAATACACCTTGTATTTTTCTAATGTTAGATATTTTAGATTCTACTATAAGTACTAGTGGGTTATCCAACTCAGCTGTACCTTTTTCTTTGTTTGTTATAAAATGATTGCTAGTTAGTGGTTGATCGTATTGTACTCCTTCTACTAATTCTACATACGTGGATGAATCCATACTAGTATCCATCATTACTATACCAGTTTCGTCAACCAGTCTAAAAGCTTCACCTATTATACTTCCTAGTTCTTTATCGTTGTTAGACGATATAGTAGCAACTTGAGATATTTTTTTACCTTTTACTTTTTTTGATAATTTCTCTAAATAGGAAACAACTTTATCAACACCTTTGTTTATACCATCTATCATGGATCTAGTATCTTCAATAAGATCGTGCTCGTATGCTTCTCTAAGTATAGCCTTCGCCAACACGGTTGCAGTAGTAGTACCATCACCAGCATCACTAACAGTTCTTTGAGCAGCCTGCTTTATTAGCGTTGCGCCAATATTTTCTATAGGATCTCTTAAGGTTATTGAGTTAGCTACTGTAACTCCGTCTTTTGTTATAACTGGATAGCCATTGTTATCTTCAAGTATCACACATTTTCCACTTGCACCAAGTGTTGAGCTAACAGCATTTGTTAGTTTATCAACTCCAGTTAATATCTTGCCTCTAGCTTCGTCACCAAAGGCAAGATCTTTAACTAATTTTACATCTTCCATTATATTTAATTAAATTATATTTGTTTTTATTCGAATGTTTTAACTACTTTAGGTCCTTTTAGGAATTCTAGTTTTTTAGTATAGTGTTCTATAGATCCATCAATGGCGGACTCAGCACCTTCCATTGTTTCTCTTCTAGTTACATCGATCCAAGTTTCTTTATCTTCAAAATCTCTATACTCTGTTTGATAAAATCCGTTTGGTAACTGAACAATTCTCCAATTGCTCTTTGTGGTTATGTGTTTCCAAAGGTCGATCATTCTCTGATCGGGGTGTGTAGCAGCTCTAAAGCCGCTGGTATATAAAAACGTCATGGTTTTATGTTTTTAGGGTTTATATATATAGATACTCCCCCCGCTTTCGCGGGAGAATTATTTTTTTTTTATGACTCTTGACTGTCGTCAGCTTTAGAAGCTGGCGCAAATGGAGAAGATGAAGGATCAGCTTCCCATTTTTCAAGGGTTTCTTGAGCTGATTTACCAGCCGATGCGTCTTCAACTGCTTTTGTGGCTAAGGTATAAGCGTTTTCAGCTTCACTACTTGCATCTTTGGCGCTAGATTGAGCTAAAGCTGCATTGGTGTTAGCGTCTGTAGCTGTTGATTTAGCGGTATTAGCCGTTTCCTCTGCTCTAATAGCTGTTTGGTTGGCTATGTTAGAGTTATTATCCGCTGTAGAGGCTGCTTTAGCTGCTTCAGAAGCGGCTTCGTTTGCACTTATAGCGTTAGATGTTGCTAAATCTGCTTGTGCTTTTGCTTCGGCGGAATTTGTTTGAGCTTTTGTAGCGTTTTCTTCAGCTTGCCTAGCGTCATTTACAGCTACAGCAATTTGTGATTTCTGTTCGTCTTGCTCAGACTTGACTTCTTTAACTTCAGATTGTAACGAGTCGCTAGTTTCTCTAAGTGTTATTACTTCAGTTTCATTATCTTTAGATCTTCCTTCGTTTTCATCAGCTTTTTCTCTAACAACTTCAACTTCTTTTGTCAATGTGCCAAATCCTGTTTCTAAATCTACAACTTTAGTATCTGTCTCTTTAACTTTACCATCTAAATCATTAACATTATCCTCTAAATCTGGTAAACCTTCTAGGTCTTCTTTATTTTTCTCAACCTTAACTTCCAGTTCTTTAATGTCTTGTTCGTTTTTATCTGTTTTAGGTGATAAGTTTTCTACTGCAGCTCTCAATTCATTAACTAAAGCTGTTAATTCATCTACTGTTGATTCAAGAGAAGCTATCTTTTCTTCATTGTCGTTAACTTTTGATTGTAAAGCATCAACATCTTCCTCAGCTTTTAGAGATCTAGCTTTAGCTTCTTCAGCATCTTTCTTAACTTGTGAGAAATCTCCAATAGCAGCGTTCTCTAGAGCTACTAACCTCTCATCTATAACTTTTAGATCGGCTTGAACTGGAGCTAGTAAACCATTTACTGTAATTTGTTTAGTCATTTTAAGCTCTTCTGAATCGCTTATGACTACAAGATCCTGCTCTACGGCTCTATTTTTTTTAGGATATGTGTATATTATTGCCATTGTTTACTAGTTTTTATCATCTGCAAAGTAAAGATCATTATATCTTTTACCAGGCGCACTTGTTGTTGCGTGCATTAGCTTTGTTTTTATTACATCAGTGTGTCCTTTGTGTGATGCACGTTTCATTGAGTTTTTCATAACCGCATCCATCATTACATCTCTAGCGGTATGCCCTTTCGTCTGTCTGTAAACACCCGTGCGTTTAGTTTCTTCACCCTTTTTGTTTGTTTTTTTAACTGATTTTAACTTCTTATCGTATTCGTTGTTTTTTGTTTTAACGATGTCTGTTTCTCTTCCAAAAACTTCTCTATGCTTTAAAACTGTACCAGTTTCCTTATCTTTGTGTCTCCATGTCTTAATTCCAGGTAAGTTTATTGAAGCTCCTCCAGATTTTTTAACAGGGTTTTTTAAGAAAAACTTCTGTCCTTTAAAATATGGAACATTATTACTATTACCATCAGACAAAGCTTTTACGTATTCTCCTCTCCTGTCTACTCTATGTATAGGGCTTAACTGACCTTCGTCCATGTAAATTGTATCAAATTTCTTTCCATTTTCTGTATATAGAAACTCGGGAACTCCTGATTGGGTGTAGTTTTTAGCTTCTTCTAAGTTTTTTTGGTTCATTTCCTTATTGGTCATCTTCTTTTTTCCACCTGGATCACTAGCTCCATGTTTTCTATAAGAAGCTCCACCTGGCGTTACACCATACATTGAGCTACCTTTTTTTCTTCCGTAACATAATTTTGCCATAACTTATATTTTTGCTGAATGTTTTAATATTGGGTGTACATATGATCTATGATACATAGCTGAACCTTCACTATTATTAGCAAGGTCCAATGTGGAGTCGAAAGTCTCACCATCAAAAATGCTAGGCTGGTATTTGCTTTGATTATCAGTCTGCTTATCTAAACCTTCTAGTTTAGCTAATTCTTTAATTTTCTCTGCCGGAGTTGATGTTCCAGAAAGTTGCGAGTGCTTTATTGCCCTGCATGTTTGTTTTTTCTTGCCTGTTTTTAGCCAGCAATTTTTACCTGGTTTTGCCATTTTAATATTTTTTTGTTATTAGTACTAATTATGTCGCGCGATACAATTATAGTATTCACATATAAAACAAGATTTTTACAAACAAAGGTGTGACACAAGGTACCTACTCTTATATTTACCACCCTATTGTCACATTAGATATATAGAAGTTTTGGGTTGCCCCTTCCCTCTCCCCTTTTCTTTTCAAAACCAAAACGCTTTTACTTTTCCCGGGTTCCCCTTTGTTTATGATTTCCTCGTTTAAACGTCACTTATAACGTCATTTTCAAACCTCATCATTGAGATCTTCATCTCTCCTCTCCCTATCTTCCCTAACTTTTTAGCTTTTACTTACAAACTTATTACGATGCCATTAAGATAATAATAATATAATAATTAAAAACTTAATATCATGTATAACTTAAAACTAATCTCTTTCTCAATTACTCTAACAATGTTCATCGCATTAACAATTAACTTCGTATATCAATTAATAAATATAATTCTTTAATTTACAAATAAAATACTAATCAATAAAGATAATAATAATATAATAAATAACTAAATAAATAACTATGCAAACTATAACTAAATCCCGCTTCGTAATCTCTAATTCTTTAATCGGTCAAAACCTCATCATTACATTCACTAATAAAAAAGGCGAATCATACACATACGATCATGACCAAGTGTATGCTAACAATGCTACTCGACTACTCGCTATGAATTGCTTCATTAAATATGGCAATTATACTAACTCAAATAAATTACCAAACTGGGCTAAATAATCGCTCAGTTTACAAACTAAATACTATTTAACTAAGATAATATAAATATAACTAAATAACTAAATTATGAATAACTATTCTTTCTACATATCATACCCAATTAATAATACTATGATCGACTTTAATAATACTAAACATGTGAAATTGCTACAATACATGCAAGAACTCGAATCACTCGGCAAGTTTGTTACTTATACCAAATCTCAAACTGCTAAAGCAAGAAGACTAATCAAGTCTGCACTTGGCGAATCAGGTCAATGCTCAATCCACTTCATTGACTTATCATTCAGAAAATGTAAGTATAATACTATGCAAGCAAACGAACAAGATCTTGCTAACAACTGCTCTTGGATTTCCGCTTCAAGTATTAATTTATAGTAAACTATGACAATAGCTTATTACTCTTATATACTAATAGGCTAATGTCACACTATTATTTATAAAAAAATAATATATTTTAAGTAAAATATTGAGGGATCAAGTGTGGCACTCTAACTAACAAAATAACTAATAAACAAATATACACCTTCTTACAAACTAAATACAAACTAAAAAAGATAATATAAATAACTAAACTATTAAAATTTAAACGATGCTAATAATAACAATAATACTACTAATAATACCAATAACTATTTTAACTGACTTTATAGTCGAACTTACAAAATAAATACAAATAGTAAAAGATAATAATAATATAACAACTAAACTAAATATAAACTAATAAATATAATAACTATGAAAACTAATAATTTAACTACTAAAAGATTTGTAATAAGAAAATCTCTAATCGGCGAAAATGCTATAATTACATTCACTAACTCAAAAGGTATAACTTATACTTATGACCATGACGAGATCTACTCTACATTTCAAGAAAAGTTCGAGTCAATGAACTGTTTTCAAGAGTACAAATCTTATACTAACTCAAATATTGTACCAAAATTCTGTAGAGAATTAGCTACTGTAAGTGAGTAGTAAAATAAACACTCGTGGTTGATCGCCATACTTTAGCGAGTATAAATAATACGAACACTTGGCGCCACCAAACTAATTAAATAATAACTATGAATAACTTTGAATACGAGTTCGAGATCATACTTCCTGATGGTGAAACTACTTATCAGTACAATGACTCACCTAAATTGACTAATGAATTTATTGACTTCCTTGAAGAAATAGATATAGACATTACTAGATGTATTTACAAAGTAACTAAAAACTAATAACTATGTATAATATAAATTCTCCTTCAAACTGGTCATGGTCAAAAGCGTTTGACGAAATGGCTAAAACAGTAAATCAAGCTGAAATAACTCAGCAAGTAATTAATCACTTAGCAGATTACAAAGGTGAATCTAACGGTGAATATGTTAAACTAAGTAAAGAAAATCAAGATAATCTTTACGTAATACTAAATCAAATACTATGAAAAAAATAAAACAACTACTAAACAAGTACGATGCTCACATATACGCATTCTTACTAACTACAATATTTATGGGTTTATTTACCTTAGTAATATTAGAAATGATTAACCAAGCTTTTTTATAAATATAACACAAAATAATTACATAAAGTATAAGATAATATATATATGAAATGCACGCACAATATACCAAAACAAAGATTAGCACTCGGCTATACTACATGCGTCGAGTGCTCAACAGAAGAAAAACTAGGTTGTATAGATACTATCAACCACAAAACAGGCAACTCAATACAAGTTATGAGTCGAGAAGATGCTGATAAAGCTAGTAAGTTGCTACAGCGTGCAGGTTATTCAACTCTTCGCGCTCTGTCAGGTAAATCTACAACTAAAAAGCGTAAAATACTACACGGTTGTAGTTTAACAAACGTAGGTAGTAAACAACTATACGAACAAGTTGGCAAAACTTATGTAGACTACTACGATGTAGATCAAGATCTCGCTGCTCGTTATTTACAACGTGCACTTGATAACTACGAAATATCACAACTACAATACAATAGTATTATAAAACTAACTCAACTAATTACAAACTAAATACGAATAAGTAAAGATAATATAAATATGAACAACGTAAAATACATACAAACAAGACATCTCGACGCTATGATCTTTAATAATGGCGGAATGAAGCTAGCAATCTACAAAGCTTACCATAGTCCTTATGGTTACGACAAAAGAGATCTAATTGTAAGTCATTACGGTGTTGAAGATAACGAATTCACTTACGATTATGTAAGTAATAAGGTAGACGAGGTGTATTCTACCTTTCCAAACGAAGAAATACACGAGTTAATAACCAAAATAAAAAAATACAAAAATGGTTAAACAAGCAATAATTAAATTCTGCTACAAAGCAGTTGAGTGGCGCATGCTAAGAATATACGCTATAATAATGACAGGTATTTTCCTATCAGTATGGATACCTGCAATGGTAAATGTAGTATATCAAATTCTTAAAATATACGGTGTAATATGAAAAAGCTATTATTAATACCAATGTTACTTTTAAGTAGCACACCAAATCCAGACGACTTAAACGAAGATCCAAGTATTGATGGCGTTATAATTAACGTAAGAGAAATGCAAAATTGGATTGAGTTTGATTACGAAGACGGTAGAATGAGCTATGAAGATGCTGAGCTATATTACTCAGTAATGGAGATAGTAGTTAAACAATTAAAAGAAATTAAAGAAAATGATATCAAAAAAGATTAAAGAACTACAAAATTTGTACTCTTGGAATGAGTTTTACCAAGGCACAGGTAATAAAGTACAAATGAGAAAGTGCCAAACTGAAATCCACCAGTTGAAAAGTGAGATTAACGAATTAAAAACTAAGAAAAAGTGAAAGATACTAACGCAATAGAAAAAGCACTTCAAGGTAAAATAAATGAAGAGGTAAGTGAAATAGTTGAAAACTTTATAGCTGACTTAAACAAGTTGAAAAACAAGTATGGTGGATCTATGTTCTACGATATTAAAGAAAGTAACGCTAGTGATGCAAGATCGTTTATGGTAGACGGAACTCACAAAGTGAAAAACGTGCTACATAGAATGATACTAGACAACCATGGTGATGCTATGTTAAGACAGAAATCTAAAGAATTAATTAATAAACTAGATCTAGTATGAGTAAGAGTAAAAAAATATATTGGAATCCAGACACTATCGATCACTTTATATTCATAAGTAATTATGCAGATGTAGATCAAGTGTTGACACAAGTAGAAGATTTTGTTGAAGATAACTGTGAGTTACAAGAAAATGATACTGAGAAAGACTTAGTAGAAGATTTAATGAATAAAATATACGAAAGAAGATATGAGTAATATGAGTTACTGCAGGTTTGAAAATACTCTGCGAGATTTACAAGACTGTATATGGTCACTAGAAGGCGGCGAAGCTGATGATATTAGCGGAACAGAACTAAACTCAGCATTGAGCATGTTAGAAGCTTGCCAAGAATTTATAGACTTACAGTGGAAATTAGATGAAATAATAGACGAACAAGATAAACAATGAACGAAATACAAGCAATAGAGGCTATAACAAAAGATATCTTAGCCGGATACTATGGTACTAGACAAAGAGCAGGTACTGAAACACAGAAATGGCAATACGCTTACAATCAAGCAAGAAAAATATATCAAGGTGATCTAATAATAGATCCAGAGTTAACTTGGTTTGATGATGGTAATGAAATTATAAAATTTGAAGAA
>Ga0163109_10002648_pt1 | contig 13885 bp, 8 predicted proteins | sample CRUFie1St13metaG_FD_108704 | JGI IMG/M metagenome (GOLD analysis project Ga0163109, IMG submission 108704) | Marine microbial communities from the Costa Rica Dome - CRUD Field 142mm St13 metaG | ecosystem: Environmental > Aquatic > Marine > Oceanic > Photic zone | place: Costa Rica: the Eastern... | reverse complement strand
ATTATTAAAGATTTAAGATGCATAGCTCTCGCTTGATACCAGTAGAGGGTCACGAAGGTCTTGCCCGTGACCCCAAAACTGGCGCTATAGTTAACACTAATAAAACTGATTACGAAAGATACAAAGCAGTATCCTCCGCAAGAAAAAATTATGATAAAAAAATTGAAGATACTGCTACAGAACTTGCCTCATTAAAAGAGGAAATGACAGAAATAAAGCAGTTATTAGTTAAACTAGTTGATGGTATAAATACTTGATGATATAGGATATAACTAATGTTAGCTGCGGTAACTAATCTAGTGGTGTATCAAGGAAGTGATTTTCAAAATACCTTCTTTGTTACAAATGATAATGGATCGCAGTTTGATTTGACTGGTTATACTGGAGAATGTCTAATTAAAAAGCACTATAGTAGTAGTTCTTCTACTTCTATGCAGGTTAATATTAACCCTCCAGAAAACTCAGGGTCAGTTACAATAACACTAACCAATTCTGTTACTGCTGCGATGACCCCTGGTAGATATGTGTATGATGTGGTTTTAACTAGTTCCTTTGGAATAAAATCTAGAGTACTGGAAGGTATTCTAACAGTAGTAGAAGGAGTAACACTCTAATGGCAAGAATTAGGTTTGGCGATCAAATATCACCACAAGTGTCACGTGTTGCACTTGGTGGTGCAGCAACAATTCAAAATTTAGGTGATGTTGACACAAACACGAATGGATTGGGAGATGGTTATCTCTTAATTTTTAATCAATCTACAAATAGATTTGAAACTAATAATGTTTTAAATAACGTAACGGTAAACGGAGGATCATTCTGATGGCATCAACCATCCTAATTAAAAGAAGTACTAATACAACAGTACCTGCTTCTTTGGAATTTGGCGAACTCGCAGTAACGGTTGGTGCTGGTACTCAGGTTAACCGTGGCGATAGAGTTTTTGTTGGAGACAATAACTCGACAGTTCAAATTATCGGTGGTAAGTATTTCACCGACATGCTAGATCACGTACATGGTACGTTGACTGCAGATTCAGGAATTATTGTAGATAATAATTCTAAAATTGATCGTTTCAGAGTAGATGACATCAATCTTGATGCAAATGTCATTGAAACTGATACGACAGATACTGATCTTATCTTCAGAGCAAATGGTACGGGTAAACTGGTAATTGAAGACAGTCAAGAACTGGAATTCGGTACTACTGGAGATATTGAGTTCAAATTCGACGAAGTAAATAATGTCCTTCGTTTAGATCGTGTAGGAGCAAATATTCCAGAATTCCGTCTAGATGATGATTTAAAATTACAATTTGGTTCTGATGGAGATTCTGGTATTCGTTATGATGAAGCAACCAGCGATAAAATTCGTGTAGAAGGTGCAGATTGGCAATATGATAATGGCGTTGCAGTTAAGTTTGCTGATACCACCGTATCATCTAGCGTATCAACTGGTGCTGTAGTTATTGATGGTGGTCTTGGTGTTGCTGGCACTGCATGGATCGATAATTTAAAAGTTGACGATGATGTAACTTTAGGTACTGCTAATACAGATATTTTAACTGTTAATTCAGAAACAACTTTTAATGCTAATGTAACTTTCAATGGTACTCAGACAATTGCTGGTACTATTAATCAAACAGGTCAATTCAATCTTGATAATGTTCGTTTAGATGGTAATACCATTTCAACTAATGCTGGAAGTCAGTTAATTCTTGATCCAGATCCTAGAAATGGAGATGCTGCTGGTGATCTGATAGTTCGTGGTAACCTGCAAGTTGCTGGTACAACCACTACTGTCAACTCAACTCAGATGACAGTTAATGATCCAGTATTTAATCTTGGTGATGATGTAAGTGAAAAAGTTCTTAAGAGTCAGGCAGTTGCAGGTTCATCTGCACTTTCTATTGATAATCCATCAGGTCTGGTAATTGGATCTACTGTATCTGGTACTGGTGTGGGTACTGGCGGAAGAACTCTTACTTCTATCTCAGTAACATTTAGTACTGCTTCTGGATTTACTTCTCCACCTCCAGTTGGAACTGCAATCTTTACTTATGATGGTGCCAATTATGAGCAGATTGGTACGTTCATTTCTCAATCTGGATCAACCGTTGCAGTTCAATTAGATCCAAATGTATCTTTAAGAGAGTCCCAATACTATAATAACTATCAACTGACTGATGGTGGTTCTGGAAGTCCCCAATCAGTAGAGATTGATCCTGCAATTGCAACAACCACTGTATTTGTTAATACTCTTCTTGGTTTAAATGCAGGTATTTCTTCAACTATTGATGAAGGAGATGCTATAACTATCACTCAAGGTAGTGATGATGGAATGGATCGTGGTATTTCTTATACCTTTGTAGACGGTGCTACTACTAAAATTGGTTTCTTTGGATATGATAGAACTGGTGCTTCTAATGGTACTGGTGCATTCACATTCATTGAAGAAGCAACTAACACCAACAATATCTTTACTCATTCAGTAGGTGCTATTGGTGGTGTTAAAATTGAGCAAGGAGATCTTGACTATAACAGTGGGACCACTTTACCTTCTCAAGCAGGTACTACATATGTTGGTATCGCTGCTAGTGGTGGTAGTGGTACTGGTGCTACAATCACTTTAACTAGAGATGCTAATGGAGCACCAGATACCGTATCTGTAGTTTCTGCTGGTACTTATTATCAGGAAGGTGACTTACTCACTATTCCTGGTGCTAATATTGGTGGTAACACTCCTGCAGATAATGTAGAGGTTCGTGTAACTTCGGTTTCAACTTCTAGAGGTACAGTTGTTATCGGTGAACTTGAGTTAGATGTTGACCTTTCAGTTGCTTATGGCGGTACTGGAAGATCTGAATTTAACACCAATGGCATTCTTTACGGAAATGGCGCTGGTGAACTTTTAGAAACTGCTGCCGCAAACATGGCAAACCCAGGCGTTGGTCCTGACGTTGCTACTTCATTCCAGATCTTAACAGTAACTGCTGCTGGGGTCCCCGTCTGGACTGATACGATTGATGGGGGTACATTCACCTGAGGTAATTTATGAACAATGAAATAGATATTAATGTCTTGGTCTCTACTCTTCAAAAGAAGATTACTGATTTGACTCTTACTAATGTTGTATTAGAAGCAAAATTAAAGGATTTATCCAATCGGTTAAATAGTATTATAGAAACAGAGAATGCTATAAATGGCAAGCAGAATCAAACTCAAGAGTTCGACAACTCCGAATTCAGTACCCCAGATTAGTGACCTCTCAGATAGAGAGGTTGCTATTAATATTAATGATAGATCGCTGTTTATTAACGACGGCGGTTCTATTAAAGAGGTTCTGAATGCTGACCCGAACGATGAAACCATCGTTCCATCTATGTTATCCAGCGCCATAACTGATGGTGTTGGAAACACATGGTTTGTTTCAGAAAATGGTACAGACAAAGCAACACTTGGTTCTGTAAATCCAAGACATGGTGCAACAACAGGAGCAAATTCTTGGGGTAAAACTCCAAGTACAGCATTTGCTTCTTTAAGATATGCATTGGATAACTATGCCCAAGCGGGTGATACCATTGTAATTGAAGGTGGTTCATACACTGAAACCTTCCCATTAACCGTCCCAGTTGATGTTTCTATTAAGGGGCGTGGAATTAAATCTGTTTTTATTCAACCAACAGTTGCCACTCAAGAACTTGACTGCTTCCTTCTTCTTGGTAACGCTAATATTGAAGATCTTACCATTAGGAATTTCTTTTATAACGATAGTAATGATACTGGATATGGTTTCAGATTAGCATCAAATTTTACTCTCACTGAAAGAAGACCATATGTACAAAGAGTAAGTGTTCTCACAAAAGGTTCTGTAACGTCTGCTAGTGACCCTAGAGGGTACGATGAAGGGGATGCTGGTAGAGGTGCCTTGGTTGATGGTTCTGTCGCCAATTCAAGCACCGTAGAGGCGTCTATCCTGTTCAATGAGTGTACGTTTGTTGTACCTAATTCGGTTGGTTTATATCTTAAAAATGGTGCTCGTTGTGAATGGTTGAATTCATTCACTTACTATGCATTAGATGGTATTATTGGTGAAAGTCCAGATGGTGGTACTGGTCTTGGTGGAGTAGCGAGAACTCGACTAAATCTCCAGGGAGAATCTGGTAACTTTACTGCTGGATCTGGCAATCAAGTTGGTTTGATTGAGGCAGGTGCATCTCAAGTAACTGGTGCATATACAACTAGTGGTGCAGATGATAATCTCACCATGACCCTTACTTCTTCCAGTCATGGACTGTCACAAGGGGATCTTGTCTATATTAATACTACGTCTGGTGGTCAGACGGGATTAACACAATTCCGTAAAATTATTAGTGCGACAACTAATAGTTTTGTTATTGATGGAATTTTTGCTGGACTTGCAAGTGCTGGTAATGTAAATTATTTAAAGACCAGTGGTTATGGAACCATTGATGAAAATGATGGAACTTACATTTATTTGGATGGAAAGGGTGAAGGTAGAGTTATTGCAACTGATGAAACTACAGGAAAAAATGTTAGTGCTGTAGATAACGCTGTAACTAGCACTACTCAAGTAAAACTTGGAACAACTTCAGCATCATTTGATGGCACTGATGATAGATTAACTGTTCCTGCAGATGCAGATTTTAATTTTAGTACTGGTGAGTTTACGTTAGAAGCATTTATCTACCTAAACAATACTGCTGGTTCTAAAACTATTTTTGATTTTAGATCAAATTCTCCAACTGAAATTGCACCAGTTGTTGATATTGATGGGTCTGATATTAGATATTATGTTAACGGTGCAGCAGAAATTACAGGTGCCTCTGCATTAAATGCAACGACATGGCATCATGTTGCACTTTCAAGAACTGCAGGTGTAACTAAATTATTTGTTGATGGTGCTCAAGTTGGTTCTAGTTATACTGATGGTAATGACTTCCCAACCAGAGGTTTATCAATTGGTGCAGCATTTGATGGAAGTGCAGGAATTAATGGATTTATTGATGAAGTAAGAGTATCAAAAGGCACTTCAAGATATAATGCAGGATTTACTCCTACTACGGTACAATTCTTAGCAGACGAATTTACATCATTACTCCTCCATATGGAAGGTGCTAATGGTGCTTCTGTATTTGCTGATGACAGTATTGTTGCTCAAGATGTTAGAACCACTGCTGGTGGAACTGCAACATTCGTAACTCTTGCTGACTATACTAAATTTGGTGCAGAACTTCGTTCTATTTCATCTGCTAACGTTTATGGTGAGCGTGGTGCTACTGCAGATGGTCAAGGTGTAAGTTTACGTCTTATCAGTCATAACTTTGGTTACATTGGTGTCGGTAAAGATGATAATAATGACGTAAGTTTGGTTGTTCAATCAAACGAAGTTGTTGAGCAAAATAATGGTCGTGTATTCTTTACATCTATTGACCAGAGCGGTGACTTCCGTGTAGGTGATCTTTTCTTGGTTGACCAAGAAAAAGGAACACTTTCTTTTGCTGGAGGTGGTGCTGGTGCTGGTGCTGGGGCAGGCACTAGTTTTGACCAGTTACTTGTATCTGCTGGTTCAGATACCACAACAATTCTTCCAACATCTATTGAAGTTGGTGCATTTACCTTCTTTGGTAATACAATTTCTACAACTTCAGGTAATATCAACCTGACACCATTTACTGGTGGAGAGATTAATTTTAATGAAAGAGTCAATCTTGAGACATTTGTTTCTGGAAGTAATCGTCTTTCTTTAGCGTTTGATGGTGATCAAGATACAGGTATTAGAAAAGCAGTTGATCTTGGAGATGGATTCTTTGATTTAGTATCTAATGGTGGATCAGTAGTCAGAGTTGCTCCTGGAGAATTTAGAGCTCTTACTGACATTAATATTTCATCTTCTATTCCTGACACAGTTTCAATTGGACAAGGGGGAAGTGGGTATACCGTTGGTACATTTACTGATTTACCTGTAACAGGAGGAACTGGTACTGGTCTTAGAGTTGATGTTACAGTTCTCGCATTTGCAGGAACAGTAACTCAAAGCGGTTCTGGTTATGTACCAGGTGTATATCAGAATCAAGCATTTACTAATATCCAAGGTCAAAACCAACAAACTGGTACAGGTACTGGTGGTACTGGTACAATTACTGTAAAAGGTATTGATGGCGGTGCTATTACTGGTGGTAGTGGATATGCTGATCAGGCATTTGCTGATGTTCCTTTACAAGGTGGAACTGGTAGTGGTGCATTAGCAACTATTGTTGTTACTGGAGGATCTGTATCTGATGTAAGCATCACCAATAATGGAGATAATTCATACACTGCTGGTGATAGTTTAACCATTAATACAGCAGATCTCACGTATGTTGATGAGGAGGGAAATCCACAAACAAGTGGTGGTGCAGGATTTGCATATACAGTTCCAAATGATCTGTATACTGTAACTACTGTTGTTCCAGATAATGTTTGGAATGGTGTTAATTATGATGTTGCTGATACAATTACTTCAACTATTCCTGGTGGTGGAAGTGGATTTGAATTTGAATTTACTGCAATTCAATTCCTTTCTTCTGCAAATATTGTAAATGAAAATTCTGAAACTGAAGACCCTGTAACTGGTGAAGGTTATGTTGTAGGTGAACAACTTTCTCCTGGATTTGAACTTCGTTCTGATGATACCCTTGCTGGTATTGGTACTACTGTAACTTACAGTGTACAAGTAAGACCTAAATCTGGTGGTGGCGGAAATGCGTATTGGATTGATCTTGGATCTGGTTATGTTGAAGCACCCGCATTAGATCTTGAAAAAAATACACTTTACAAATTTATATTTGCTCCAAATGCAACTTATCCTGAAACATATGCACAACATCCATTTGAATTTTCAGAAACATTAGATGGGACACAAGCAGGTGGATCTCAATACACTACACTTGCAGGTGCTTTAAATGGTGATAATGGCGCTTATATTATTGTAACTCCTACTACTCCCTCTTTATATTATTATTGTGCCCAGCACACGGGTATGGGAAATAGTATCGTTTCTACAGATACTGAGTTTGGACAAAATGGTATTATTGCAATTGGTAGTGCAACTTTAGAAAACTTTGTCAGTATTACTAAACAAGGTGCTATTGGTGCTGAGAGTTTAATTCTTGAAGATTTCCTTACAGTTAATGGTAATGTTAGTGCTACTACAGGTACAGTAAACTTAGGTTCTACCACTGCACAGAACTTGACAGTTACTGGTACGTTGAGTACTACTGGTGGCATCTCAACCTCAGGTAATTTAAGTATTCAAGGTGATCTTGGTACAAGTGGTAGATTGACTGTTGCTGGAAGTAATGATCCAACTACAATCAATGGCAGCGTTGCTTTTGACACTGATCTTCTTCAGATTGATTCTACTAATAATAAAATTAGCGTATTTGGTCCAACTGATCCTAACACTATTGAAGATTATACTGTTGAAATTAACAGTACTGCTAAGATTTACAATCATACTTTCTTAGCAACAGATGCTGGATCTATTGTAAGTATTGGTAATGATCCTGAATCTGCAAACATTGCAACTACATTTGACGAAAAATTCAATGTAACTGGTGATAGTAAATTTGATGGTAGAATTCTTGTTGCAGATGGAATTGAAACTGCACCGTCAATTACTTTTGACAGTGATGAAAAACTTGGATTCTTTAAGAATGCCGAAAATGAAATTACAACGGTAGGATATAATGGTCCTATCATGAAGCAAACTACTCAGCAGATTAGTTTCTTCAAACCTGTTGATCTGATCAACAAAGCAATTGACACATTTACTGTTACTCCAGGTAGAGGTTATACAGTTGGCACTACCAACAATGTTCTATTTACTGGAGGAACGGGAGCTGACTTTACTGCTAATGTAACAGTTGCATTTACTGGTGATATTAATGAACCAGGTTCTGGATATTACAATGAAACATATGAAAACGTTCCTGTGCAATATGTTAGTGTTGCCTCAGGGGCAATCACAGTATTTGGTACATTAACTCCTGGTAGTGGTTATGTAGATGGAACTTATACAGATATTCCACTTACAGGTGGTACAGGAACACTTGCAACTGGTAATTTTGCAGTTACTAATGGTGCAGTAACTTCAGTTGTTGTTAATGCTAGAGGTTCTGGTTATACCGTTTCCGATAATTTAGGAGTCGATACTGCAGATATTGGGGGGTCACAACTTTCTGGATCACTTACCATTAGTCAGGCAGGATCTGGATATGATGATGGAACCTATACTGATGTTGCTTTAGTTAATGCTACAGGATCTGGCATCGGTGCTACCGCAGATATTACTGTTACTAGTGGAGCAATTAGTGCAGCTACTGTAAATGCAGGTGGTGGTGGATATACCGCATCAGATACCTTTACTGTTGATAATGCTGATTTATTCTCTAATAACACATATTCATTTACTGTCACTAATAACGGAGCTTCAAATTATGTAATTAGTGGTACTGATAGATCTACAACTCATACTAATGTAAATAATGCAAATCTTACTGTATTTTTAGGTGATACACTGTCCTTTAATGTTAACAACACTGGACATCCATTCTATTTGGTATCTCAATTAGATCCAATTACTAATGGATATAATGCTGCATATGAAATTCCTGCAACTAATAATGGCGCAGAAGTAGGAACAGTTACCTATGATACTTCATTAGCTGTACCTGGACAAATATATTATGTTTGTGGAAACCACGCAGCAATGGTTGGAACTATTTCAATTAGTTCTGTATCCTATGGTAGTGGTGGATCTCTTGCAGCAGCAACAGTATCTACAGGTTCTGGATTTGCTATTCGTGTTAATGGAATTGGCGCTTCAGGAACTGGATCTAATGCACAGGCACGTATTGTAGTTGAAGGTGGAGTAGTAACTGAATTTAATATTACACAACCAGGAAGTGGATACTTAGTCAACGATGTACTTACTGTTAACCATACTGATTTACAATATACTGATCCAGGAACAGGTCAATTAGTAACCCCACCTGCACCTTCTGTTGTAGTAGAATACACTGTAAAGAGATTAAATTCTGTTTCTTACGTAGATGTAACTGATCTTGGTGCTGGATATTCTGTAGATGATGTATTAGATTTGCCAGCATCTTTCTATGATGCCACATCATTAGGTCTTACTCTATTCCCAACAGATGCAGCAGTAAATTTAGGTCAAGAATTTTACGCAGGTGAATATGCATATGAGGTAACTTCTGGAGGAACAACCAGTGATGTTATCCCTTCATTTGGACAAGATGGTGTATCTAGTATCAACACTAATAGTGGAGGTTCTGGGTATCCTTCAAATGCAACACTTGAAAGAGTTGTATGTGAAGCAGTTACAGGTTTGGGAACTGGTTTACTTGTTGATATTACTACTAATTCTTCTGGTGTAGTTACAAATATTGCACCAAGTGGTAATCTTTCTGGTGACTTATTCCAAATTGGAGATCAATTCACATTAGATAATGATTTCATCAATACTGGTGCTCAAACTATCAGTATTGCATCTGGTGGTGATAATGGATCATATGGAGAGTTACAAACATTTGATTTAAATCAAACATCAACATCAGGAACAGGTGCTGACATTCAAGTAAGATTTAGTAGTGATTCTAGCGGAAACATTGTTTCTGCAACTATTCTTCAAAATGGTATTGGGTATGAACTTGGAGAACTTGTTGAATTTGATGGTTCTCTCTTTGGTGGAGGAGGAGGTGGTGGTGAAGAAGAAGAAGGTGGTGATCCTGTAGATGATCCAATCACTGTTGTTATTTCTGTTGATGCTCTTACCAATGGTGCGGGTGCTGCATTTACAGTTGCAGGTGTTGCAAGTTCAGTTACTAATGGAACTGCAACTATTGCTCATAATGGATACTTCCCTGCAGGATTCTCACTTACTGTTAATACTCTTGCAGAGTTTAACAATATCCAGTTTGATGCTGTAGATGGTGTTGTTACTGCTAAGAAACTTGTAGCGTCTCCTGATGGTGTTGAAATTGCAACCACCATGCAATTAAACAACAACACAATTTCAACTACTTCTGGAAATTTAACTCTTACTGCTGAAGCAAACTCGCAAGTTGTAATTGGTGGATCTGGAGCACTTGCTCTTCCAGTTGGTGATGATTCAAATCGTCCAGGTGGACCAGCACAAGGTTCAGTAAGATATAATACTGATAGAAATCAATTTGAAGGTTATAATGGAGCATACTTTGTATCTCTTGGTGGTGTAAGAGACGTTGATGGAAATACTTTTGTAATTGGTGAAGAGTTCCCTGGTGCAGATGATAATAACATTTGGTTCTATAATGATGGAACTCAAACATTAAGAATTAGTCAGACAGAATTAAATCTTGATACTCTCAATACTGTTAACTCTAATACATATGGAACTGCAAAAGAGTGGTCATCTGAAACAGCAGTAACTCAATATATTGTTGATGATGAGGGAACTAATATTCAGCAATATGTATATTTTGGAGACAATGTTTACAGTGTTGACAATGACGGTACTTATGGAACTGTAGCACCTACTCATACAAGTGGCAATGCAATTAATGGTGATGTTTACCTTACCTGGTTGGATTACAGATATGATGATTTAAATGTTAACGTTGATAATGTCAATGTAAATGTAAATGGTAAGTTTACTATCAGCACTAATGAATTAGAAATTAGTTCCAGTGCAACTGATGAGATTATTAAGACCGATAAAGATGTTCTGTCGTTTGGATTTGAACCAGCATCATCCGACTCATACCAACTTCTTAAGTTAACTAATAGTGGTGCTCTACAAATCAATAGAGGATTCTCTTCTACTTCAGACAATTATCTTACTATACTTGATGCAAACCTTCAAAAATTTGAACTTGCAAACACTAAGATCTTTACTCAAACTTCTACATTAGATGCTTCAACGGGTAATATTGTTTCTGCAACTATGTTCCCATGGACAGAAGCATGGTCAGGTAAATTTATGGTTGAGATTGAAGAGCAATTCCCAATCCCAGATGCATACCCAAGAAAACAGTATTCTGAACTTTCTTACCTGGTAAGAGGAAATGGTCAGGATATTCTGTATACAGAAAGTAATAAATTATACACTGATGTTGTTCTTGCTGATGTTGAGGCAGATCTCACAGGTCCAGATATTCAAATAAGAGTTACTGAAGTTGGAAGTTCTCAAAATACTTTTGTTCCTGTTGCTTCTGAAAGATCTGGGGATATTATTTCTTCTACATTCTTTACTCAAAACATTTCATCTGTTATTGATACTGATGCAGATAGAGTTGTAATTTATGCAAATGATGCTGCAAACAGAGCAGTTGGTGGGTTTAAAGTTGGTAATGTTTCCCATAATGGAATTATATTCGGCACTCAAATTCCTCTGACTGCGGGTGGAGATGTTGATTCTGCTTCTATGGTATTTGATCCTGCAACTAATAGAATTGTTTGGGCAGCAGAAAGTGGTGAATATATTGTTGGTGATGTGGATCCTAACAATAGTAACATTACATTTGGATCTCTTGCATCATTTACATCTGACACTGTTGCGGCATATGATCCATCTTCTACTAGAAGTAAAAGAACATGTAGAGTTCTCTTAGCAAATAGCAAAATTGTTGTTGTATATGAAAAAGATACAGGTGGAGTTTATGGAGTTATGGGTACAGTAACAGGTGGTAATACAAATAGCATTGCTTGGTCATCACCATTTGAGTTTATTAGTGGACTTGGACTTCAAGATGCATTTACTGATGGAACTTACGTGTATATTAATTATTCTACAGGTGTAGTTGGTAAGTGGGAAGTTGATACCACGTTCAACAATACGAATACAGTTGCTTCTATAGGTGGTGGCACTAATGTTCAGTGGCAAGTTGTTGGAACGAATAGAGTTATGAAGATGTATCATAATACTGCAACTTCAGAAATTCAAGCAAGGTATTATGACCTTAATGATCTTTCTGAAGTTGGATTTGTAGTTTCCACTGGAGTTGACAGTGAAATCTTTAGTGTAGCAAGTAATAATACTGATGGTCAATTCTTGTTTAATGCTGCTTTTGATTACTCTTCAGCAAATTATGGTGAACAAAATATTCAAGGTGTTATCACTGCGAATGGAGATGATTTAGATTATACTTCTAGATCTAGAACTTACGCAGCAGTTGATCAACCTGTTGATGATGATGGAACTCTTACAAACACTGGCGACTTAGATGTAATCTTTATTGGAACAAGAACAGATGGTAATGGAGATCTTCATGACATCTTCATAACTTCAGCATCAACTACCAGTAATCTTTCTGCTGATGCTGATGAAACTGTAAGTTTTGCATCTGCAATTGAAAATAGAACTACATACAATATAAAGATCGTTTCCCATACTGTTAAGAGATAAAGATGGCAAAAATTTTAAAGTCATTACAATCTGAGGGTGGTTTTTCTGTAAAAGAAGCCACCATCATTGATGCCAACAGAGATGTTATTGATGCTAATTCTGTTAAAGTCACTAATGTCTTAAACACTACGGCATTTAAAAAAGAGTATGTTGCATTTGCAACAACTAATGATTCTGTAGGTGCTGCAGTTTTGAGTCCTGCACATTTAATTGAACCAAATAAAGTATCATTCTCTAGTATTTTTGCTATTGCAACATGGGATGGATACCCAATTGGGTTATATACCATTAATGCAAATGAATCAATTGTATCAGTATCACTTGCAGATCATGGATTAATAACAGGAGATTCTGTTACTGCAAATTTTGATGCTTCTGCATCTTCTGCAAATGGTGTATATCAAGTTGTAGTTGTTGATGGTGATAATTTTACATTTGATATTGGTACACCCATTGATGCAGTAGATCCAACATTAGGAAACGTAGAGTTTACTAATTATGGTAGAAAATGGGAGTTGGCACTTAAAATTGATACCGCAATTTTAACAGATAACCTTGCAGACCAAACACTTTCAATTGCAGCAGTATCTTCTACTATTGTAAGAGATAATGTTCCACCTGGTCATACTTGGACTTTAGTTCCTAGTGTAAACCAAACAACAAAAGAGTTTTCATTCCAAGCAACAGTTTCTTCTAATGGTACTCTAGAAAGTGTTGGTACAGGAGTACGTTGGGTTGGCAATATCAGTGTAGTAGTTACTGAAAGAGATTGATAAATAAGTTATATACAGAATAATAATATGGAAGAAACACAAGGATTAGAGGGGCATCAAAGCACTTCAAGGATGATGCTTCATGATGTAGAAGCAGAGTATGTAGTTAGAAATATTAATAAAGAAGATGCTCAAGCACTTTTGAATGATCTTCCAGAAGATTATTATGTCGTTGATCCCTATTATGATACGGTAAAAAGAAGATTAGAATTTACTATTTTCTTGGATGATGTATCTCCACTTGGGATCACCGATTATTATGATTATATGGAAAATACACATCCTGAATGTAAAAAAAGATTTGAACAATTACATGATTCTAGGACTGCATTTGATGATGCAGATAACGATAAATATAATGAAGATTCTATTGATTTGGTGCAGGTTCAAAATCGCACTCTTCCATAATAATAGTACTAAATAAAAAAGAAGGAATTTAGAAGAACATGGCGTTAGAATTTAATGCTGATAAGGAGATTCTTAAATCGAATTCTCTTAAAATCAAAAACGATACAAGTTTGAACTTGAGATTGGGTGGTGGTGCTGATGAAAAATCAGCATTATTTTCTCAATTAACTAATGATGTAGATAAACTTGTTCGTGTTGGTATTAATACGACCACGCCTCAATATGAATTGGACGTT
>Ga0163109_10002647_pt1 | contig 13888 bp, 12 predicted proteins | sample CRUFie1St13metaG_FD_108704 | JGI IMG/M metagenome (GOLD analysis project Ga0163109, IMG submission 108704) | Marine microbial communities from the Costa Rica Dome - CRUD Field 142mm St13 metaG | ecosystem: Environmental > Aquatic > Marine > Oceanic > Photic zone | place: Costa Rica: the Eastern... | reverse complement strand
CCCAGACGCTTGTAAATTAACAGCGTTTGTCACGCCGGTATTATTGATTGTTACGTCAACTCGATCAAGAGTATTATTGTCAGCAACAGTTACAGATGTAGAAACACCATCAATAATATTTAGTCGTTGACGAGTTCCAACATCAGTACCTGCCTTGGAGTAAATGCTTTTCTGAGTTGACGTATTATTGACTACAGCAGCACTGAGCTGGCCATTAGCATCGTTATATGTAAAATCGATGGTTGTTGAATCAACGGCCAGCGCAGCTACTAAATCTTGTATAGATTCACTGAGATTGCCCCACGTTATCTGTTTAGCTTCGCTACTCGTCGCGCTGAGTCGATCTACGATGAGCAAAACATCATCAGGTGCTGGAGCCGTAAGCGACGCCAGATCAGTGATATTTCTAGTTGCGACCATTAGAGAGCACCTCGAACCTTGATTTCTGAAAAGATCGGTAACGAGCTAGAAACAGATTGCTCGCGACACCAAAAGAAAAGACGTAGCGGACTGGTGATATTTGTGTTTGAGAAGGTGAAAACGGTTGAGTCACCTTTTTTAAGGGTCACACTCCCTGTACTACCAGTGCGGGTAAGAGTAAAAGTCTCATCCGTCGCTACAGTAATTGTACCTGAGCCGATACTTTGAATATCAATTTCAGCTCCTGAATTTGCACCCGTAAGTGTTGCTGCAAACTTGATAGTGTCTGCAGATTCGTTGATAACAAATACAGGTGTTGCTGCGCTCAAACCACCCGGCACTACACCAGTGCTTGAAACAAGAACACGATCACCAGTTACGAAAGGATGATTAGTAATTAAAAATGAGTTTTCGGAGATATTGACAGATGTAGGCTCAGAAGAACGTCCCAGAGAGGTGCCTTGGTTTCCCTCAAGATTGATGGAAACAATGGATGGGTTCGAGGCCAATCGGCAAAAACCTACTTGGAAAGCGTCAGCATTTGGTTGAGCGATATAAGACGAGTTCCATGTAGCCAGAGAATCTAATTCAGAATCTGTTGCGAGTCCTATTGCAGCTGAAGATTGGGAAGGAACCGATGTTGATACCAGTAGATCAGGATTAAACTTGAATGAAACAAAAGCATCAGTCGGATCGTCAACAGGATTTAGAAAAATTTGTGTACCTATTGCAAAACTAAAAGGTCTATCATCTTGATCGGCAGGAAGTCCGTCGGTAGACGTGTTGATTAAATTTGAACCAATAACAGTCATCAGGAAACACCATTAGTGAGGTAAAGGTTTACGAGGGGCGAAGATACAGAGGTATAAGAATTAGAGCTAGTAACAGCAACCAGATTCATCCACTCAGCGTCGTATTCCTGGGTAATGTCTAGTGGTTCTGATGTATGAGCAAAAGGCTTGATTGTAAATATAAGCTCTGTGCTATAAACAGATTTAAGTGGACTTGCAATGTTAGAACTCAGATCAAGTTCATAAAAAGCAACCAGGGTATCACCAACAGCAAGGCCTGATGTAACAGGTGCTGTGTCCACTTTAGCCGCTTTAAGCGTAAAGGTAGTAGATGACTCTAGACTGCGAACGTAATAGCTGACAGAACCTTTTTGCAAGCGTTGGCCAACAAATAACCTCAGAGGGAAAGCATCGCTTACTGTAATTACACCAGTTGAATTATTGAAAGATTTGATATTAACAGTAGATGTTGTTACAGGAAACTCAGTAGGAGCATCGTACTCCGCACTAATAACCTCACGTTGTGGACCAAAAATTTGATCTAAGTCAAAAGATTGTGATCCAGATGAACATAAAAAAGAAGCGATTTTACGACCATCTTTTACGAGCCTAAAATCATTAAAGTTTAGATCTACAGTCTCAGGGTTAGTGGAGGTGTAAGGAGAAGTAAGAGTCAAGAAATAACTTTGAGGCGGCTCCTGAGTAATCGCAATATCCACCAATGGTGATGTTGGGTCGCCCGGAATAGAGCGGGCAAAACTTCCAATAAAAACAGGAACAAGGTTGTCGGCACCGATGTATCCACCGTTCCTAAACCCTAGTGATCCATTGATATGACCTACTTCAGTAGGATCAATCATTTCAGGATCCTTCCAGATCTCAACTTCAACGGGACCAGTAGTTTCAACCGATAACTTAAGTGGTGAAGTAACCAAAAAATTATCTACAATTTCACCGCTGGAATTTAATATTTTAGTTTTTGCGCGTAAGTTCAGTGCAACTAACCCTGCGTTATTAAAGTTTCCACCGATCACAGGTTCTGCAGAGACTCCAAAAGAAGCATCCACAGCTCTGATAGCGGCCCTGTCGTCTGATCCACCATCAATGAAGACTGCTGCTCCGTACCTTTCAATAAATTCAGATCTTGCAAGGTTTCCAGAATTGTTGATTTCAACCCAGACGGGAAGACTTGGGGTTCTTAGGGATGGAACATCATATTGACGAGTACCTCCCCCACCATCAGGTTCAATTAAATCATTACGGACGGCAGTGTCCGCAATCATCAATTCATGAAGCAAAATCCATCTAGCCCGCGGAATTTGAGTAATTGATGACGGCAAATTATCCGACTTATCAACAACAAAAGCATAAAATCTGACGTTTGTTGCACCATACCATCCCCATTCGACACAGTACATGTGAACTTTGGACAGATCAAGTTTCTGCCTAGATTCACCTGTACCATCTAATTTATCCCCTGTCCATTGAGATCTTGGGATGCGAGTCTCAAACTTTAGTCCATTACCAGCACTGTTTCTGTATAAAACTCCTAGACGATCACCTTCACCGTCACCTTGACATTCAATAAAGAACCCATCTGTCGTGTCACCAACACCCCATAGACGAGTGCAAGTTATAGGCGTGTCGTCGTTTGATAGACGGACAGCAAGACTGGCACGGGCGATACGACCAGGCTGATAGCGGTATCGCTTCTTAGAAGCAATGCGGGCACGCTGGAAACCACCGTCATTACCGTTGAGGATTAACTGGGCTGAACCTGCCTTTATATTGTGCTTAATCTGACCATTGGGAGCAGCCGGATAAACCGCAGACGCATCAAACAACTGCGTCCAACGGGCAGACTGAGATCCATCCGTCTGAGGACGCTCATTCAGACCCGTGATGTCGTAAATCCAATCGTCTTTACTTAGCTCATACTGATCATGGAGAGACTGAAAGGTATAGGTATTTGTCTGGCGAGGAATACCTAATTGATCACGATCGACCTCTGTCTCAAACCTGTAGTTATCAATGATTGGAAAGTTGTAGCCTTCCCGAGGAAAGGCAATCGGCATTGAATTAGCCGAATCTTTAGACCCTGCTGGGAATGTCCCGTCATCTTGTACTTGTTTGCCGTTACGGGTGACTGCCTTTCTCCCGATGTCCTCCGGCAGTTGATAGGCAGTCGTCATTATCGTTGTCCCCAAGTGAGGCTAGCTTTAACGGTATTAGAGGCGTTATCTAAACTCCTTGCAGCGATAACCAATACATCACCAGCTGTGCCAGTAGGAGCATTAGCGTCGCGAGTCAGATATTGACGAGCGAATGAGAATATATCTGTAAGGTCGATGGACTCAGCATCCGCATCCCCAGTGAAGAAGGAACAAATTTGAGTGCCTCCTGAGAAAGCATCGACCGCATTGGATGATAGCTCTGGTGAGTTGTACTCAATAGCAGACAGTGTTCCCGTGTCGTTAAAGGTAGTGACAGGCAGTGACGATGCGTCAGTCAGTGTGTCTGGGTTCTTGATCAATACAAACTGCGCTCTGAATGAGCTGACCAGCGAAAGAATTAAGGGGAAGACACGCAGAAGGTTGCGTTTTACCTCGCCTTGATTATTAGTGATATTTTCTTTGATCCTAAGAACCAATAGGGGTTTAAGGTCCGTAAAGTTTAGTCCAGTAACCTTGGCGCTTTCCTGACTAAAAATAGAAAGTTTTGAATAATCGCCACCGTCAATACTAATTTGTGCCCCGTACTTTCTGATATAAGAGTTAGCAGAAAGTGTCCCTGTCTTCTCAATGCGGAATTGAAGGGGAAGAGTGGGATTACCTAAAGAAGGAAAAGGTATTCTGTCACTACAATTAAGCGAATGTGCAAGAATCCAACGTGCATTTTTAGCACTTTCACCATCAGCTAAATTAGCATCAACAGGAACGTAAAAGAATAATCTAGAGCCCGTGCCACCATACCAGCCAAATTCCAGTCTGGTCATGTGTAGATTTGTTAAGCTCAAATCATGAAGTGATTTAGTATCACTTTCACCGATTCTTGCTACGCCGTTTTCACCAACCATACGATCACCGTTCCAAAATTTTCTAGGAACGATTTCTTCCATAACAGTTGGAGAATCGCTGATCAGTCGATAAATTGTGCCCTCATCAGTTCGGTTCTCCTGGCCAGGAGAGGCTAGTACGTCGCTATTGACTGTAAATTCAGTTGGGTTGTTTCCTTGGCCGAAATAACCGTTCAAATGGTCAGAAGGTCTTTCACCTGAAGACGTACGACGGACATAGAACAGTTCGTCCCCCTGGACTCGCAGTAGATAACCGTCGCTGGAGTCGAACATTCCGTACTCCATCTTTGCTTTGGAGTCACGGCTTAGGGCAACACCAAAGCTGGAAGTGGTTATACGACCTGTTTGATAGGGAAATGCCTGCTTTGTAACCAGTGATGCGACATTACCGTTGTCGGCGTCAGGAGTGAGTAGAACCTCGGCTGCGGATTGCTGTAGTTGATGGTTGACCTGAGTGACACGGGTGCCGCCAGATGTAACTTCGCTTTTGGCCCATATATCAGGATCAATATCGACGGTATTAACATCATCAAAAATCGCAAGCGGCGTTTGCGATCTTGGGATGCCAAGTAAATCATCTCTTACCTGAGATGGTGCAGATAGATTATCAAGAATCGGTACAGGACTCTGATCGGACGCGACAACAACAGGGACTGATCTATCGCTAGTTGCTTGTCCAGCAGGAATCGGAGTTGTCCTGCCCGTAGTGATTACATTTACGCCTTCTTGGACGGTTGACATAAGAGTGACCCTTAGCTTGTTGAATCTCTAGAAATCCGAGGAATAACTTCTAACGTGCCTATAGCTAAAGTATCCTCCTGATATAACGATACCGTTCCCGTCGATGAAGCGCCTGAAAATGATGGTGTACCAGCACCTGTAGGCTCTATTTCAAAAATAGTAGGAGTAATAATATTTAGTTTATTAGGTAGAAAATTCACACCGTCATATTGGGTTTGACCTGTGCCAGAAATAAGAATCTGATCTTCAGAAGTAAGATTGTGCCGGTCGGCAGTCGTAATACGAATTTTAGAAGAGACCACACCACCTGCCCCAGTAAAATTATCACCAGCTGTGATGCCAGTAATCGAGGCTTGCTCGGTGGAAAAATACTCCCTTAAATCCCAGAGAAATACACCTTGGAGTTCATCAGTAATATCGACTCCAATAGAGATTCCTGACTGAGATACGCCGCGCTCAATATATCCAAGAGGTACGTTTCTACCTAATGACTCAGTCTGACGACTGGTCAATCGAAGAGACAACTGACCCTTGGAAGGATTGGTTTCAACAATGCCCCAGGAATCAACAGGAGATGGAGGATCGGTCGAATCATTAAAGAAACGACGAATGTCAGCGACTAACACTGAATTTGAATAGTCGTAAGGTGTCCCCCACGGCTTTTCAATATTGAGCTGCAACTCATCGAAAGTATCACCCTCTCGAACAGTTACAGCTATGTTTTCAAATGTCATATCTACCTATTGAGAAGCTTATTTAAAAGGCGCTGCCTCGGATTATCTTCAGGTTTACTTGGTGGACCTGAAGAAGGTAGACTCTGCGCTCTATCTAACTTTAGCTGATGAAGCTCAACAACATCCTTGTAATAAATAGAGTTTTGTTCTTCGAGCTTGACTAATTGCTGCTCTAAAAATTTAATCCGTTGGTGAAGAGGTTTATCAGGTACAGGAACTTCTTTAATTACGGTTTTAATTTCTGGCTCAACAAAAGCACTTAACTGCTTGAGCTGGGAATCTTTACTAGCAAGTGATTTAGTGCTAGTGATTTTGTACTCATCAAACGTAGAATTAAGTTCGTCATAACGCTGGTTGCTAAGCAGTAAGTCTTTTTCTAATTCCTCAACTTTTTTCAACGATTCTGACAGCTGAGTGGCAAGACGCTTGATCTGTACTTGTGTCTCTACGGTTTCACTGATCGCGGAGTCTTGATTGTTTTTAGGTCTATTAGGCGTAACATCAATAGCCTCGACAGAGGGAATACGCCATCTTAATGTGAAGTTCGTCCTAGTAAAATCACCCTCCTGCTTAAATCCAACTAGGTAATAAATACCGGGGGGAGTCGGCGTAAGTTCAATATTTACAGTTCCGTCAATGATCGAATAAGACTTCTCATGCTTTCCACAACCGAAAAACGGTTGAGAAGGCTTGATAATCAAGAAACCATCACGCCCATCGTCAAATAGGGTTCCATGGACTTTAGTCATCGTCAAACCTGTCTATAACTAAGGGTTACTCCCACGTTCACTGCAAGGGCGAGTGAGTGGGTTCCAGTTCCTGCGTCAGTAATATCAACAACGACTGGCGGACTTTGAGATGCTTCTGCAGCAGTTGCAGCTAGTTTGATTGTGTCATTGTTGTCTCTGACAACAAAGTAAACAGTTGATGAGCTTAAACCTCCAGGCAATGTACCTGTAGTGACTACTTTTACAGGAGTACGCTGGCGTAATCCGTGAGTGACAATTACAAGGGTATCGTTGGTGGGATCTACAGCACCAATAGGAAAAGTATTCTCAGTAACTACTAGGTTCAGCCTGTCGCCTTCATCAGTCTGGAAAAGACCAAGCTCAGAGGCTTGAGTTATAGAGGTATTGTTGTTTAGATAGAACGTGCCGGAAATATCGTCGGTAAGTTCACTTTGAAACTTTACAGAGCAGTCCGCATCACTACTCAGACTAAAGCTTGTGACTCTAAGTTTCTTGGAGGCAACGGCGTTGACTAGATCTGCAGAAGCTGTTAAATCAGCAGCCGTAAATTTAATCTCGTCGGAAAACACATCGTGGAACGTGACATGTCCATCAGTCGTAGTTCCTGCTCCGGTGCCACGAATATAGGCATCGTTACCGTTTGCGTCGCGACCATACAACGTCATCAGACAAAGCTCAAAAAGATTGTGTTCCGAATATCACCAAAATATGTGGTGAAGCCATATAGAGAAAATGTACCGGATTCAGCCCAGTCGCTTTTAATATCTTCTCTAGTGATAGCTCGTATTCTAACTTTAGCGTCCCCTAAATCTGCCGCCCGAAACTCAGCTTGATTGGTGTAAAAATAGCCTTTGTTAATGTAAGCGTTCAACAATTTATTGAATACCTCAACTTCGTATCTTTCAACTGTCGGGTCAAGTTCATTGACCCCAAAGATAAACCCAGGGACAACGGCATCGCATGTCGCATATCCAGGAAAGGAAGGGGCTTCCCAGGTAATGGTTATTAACGATTCTGGATTAGCTGTCATCAGTCTGGAGTTCTAAGTGAGAAGTTTATTGACTTGGAATTAACGGTAAGTTTTCTTGCACCTTTATATGATCTACCTCCATACCCCGCTGTCTGCAAACTCGCTGTATCGCCATCATTAACGAATGGAAACTTTGTTTTGTCGTACTTGATTCCGATGATCGAATATGTGCCGTCGCCCTCTTCCTTAACAGATTGAACACGATACAAAGGTTCTTTACTTGATTGTTTGTTAGGCCTTCTCCTCACAAGTCCCCACATGTCCATTGTTGTTGGAAGATCAGAACCAAAAGTGCCCTCGATAGTGATGGTGCCGGTTGGAGATACGGATTTGACTAAATGACTTACAGCAATACCAGACTGCCCGTAAACATAAAGGTAGTAATCGGATGAATAATTTTTATCGGTTAATTCTCTATCTGTAACTATCGTATTAGCAGAGACCGCTTTGATCCTGCCGCCAGAAATAAGTCCTGTTTTTAACGGATCTAAAATTAAACATAGGTCACCGGGTATAAGCATCGCACCGTCTGGACCGACCCTAAATGAAACAGTATCGGTAGACAATGTATTTGAAGCTAGTGTATAGCGACCCATACGACGAGCTTGACTTTCTTTAGTGCAACCTAAAGCACGAACAGATTGAAGATTGTACCCGTAACGATCAATAAGATTAGCGTCCTCGATTAAAGTTTTTCTCTCTTGATAAAATTCAGAAGGTTCGATATAGCTTACTTCTACGGCAGTTGATCTGGCTCTGCGAGCTGACCCTTCATAAGTAAAGTGAGGTGCAGCTTCACCATCACTTCCTTGAGCAATAGTATTAGCTGAGGAATAAATTCTTATATCCGAATCGTTAGTAATTTCATCGTCTACAACGACAGTAATAAAACCACCTGCATAAATTAACTGCGCTTGAAATGTCGAAGCGACACCTCTGAACAATTCCAAAGCATCGCAGTCTTTATTTACATAGCCATTAAATTCAATTTCATGGTCGATACAGTAGTCAGCTGCTTTTTTAAATGAGGCTAAATCAATATCGTTTATTCTTATACCTGCTTGTATGCGCTCAACGCCGTCAATAGTGAACTCACGATGGCCTGCTCCGTAACGAGGGTCGGTGAGTAAGCCCAACAAAACATAAGCAGGATTTTTACTGAACTCGTATGTGACCTTAAGGCGGTTGTCGAGAGTAGGCACCTTTAGACCCTTGAGTCGAATCTGTACTTGCGGAAAACGAGAGAACTCACCGGCTCTAAAACGTAGAGCCAATAGCGATGAAAAAGGATAAACAAGTTTTTCAGCCCATGTAACGTCTGCAGATACCCAAGTAACACCGCTTTTAACCCATGAGTATTGGCGTTGAGATGTTTGCCCTGTTTCAGTCACAGGCCCTTTAGGCCCTTTACGATCAACACGGGAAACTTGCAATGAAATAGGCGTCGTCGCATCTTCTATGTCAAACTTAAATTCATGAAGTTTGGTCGATGTCTGCCTTTCAAATATGAGAGGTTTGAGTTCAAATATTGGATTACCATCGTCGTCTGTACCTACTTCTCTAGGAAGTGTGTCCGTATTATGAATATCAACACCATTACCGTCAATTACTTTGATAACGATATGAGTCGGATTGTCAGCTCCACCACCGCCTTCTTGTTCTGTGTAGTCTCTAAAATTTTGCTCAGATCCATCCTGACTATTTCTGGTTCGTGATTGATAACATGGACCAACAGAAAGTCGGATTCTGACGGTATCGGCTTCGTTTTGAGTGAATGTGCGTGTGACTTGCGTGTTGGCTAAACCATCATCTTCAGCGTCAAAATCACCGCCCTGTGCATTGAAAGGTGCATTGACAGAAATACTAAAACCAGCTGAGTCTACATTCTTTATTACAGGGGTGGTCTGAGCGCCGTTTGTAAGCTCAACATTGGAAAGCACACTAGATTTAGCAATCAAACCATCCAGATAAAGATTTTCATTCGCACCGCCGTCTGGAAAGCCTGTAATAACACCCTCAGAAATCAATCCCATAAAGAAGCCTTCGTTGTCCTTGATATAGGAAGAAATAACAGGCATCCTTGAAATTAAGTATTCACCAAACAACAACGGAATTGCTTCTCCATTCACCGCGACTGGAGCTGCACCGGCTGATATTGCATCGTCCGCATCGCGCCCTTCACTTATGTTCTTCTGCCCTGTAGGTGCTCCAGGCGCAAACAGCGATGCAACGCCCGTAAACAACAAACCTATTCCGAGTGACATGGTGGCGGACTGCACACCTGCCATGAATGATCCAGCAGCCACAGTTCCGAAGCCTGTCATGGCGAATGCAACTAAGGCGATGCCAGCAAGAATCTGGATGACACCGCCCGCCTTTCCACCCATTCCAAACAGGTTGCCTGTGATGACAGGGACAAGTGTGAACGATTTACAACCAAGTTTTAAGTCTTCATAGGTGATTGCATCATCTTGATTAGAGGTAATTATTTGAAAGAAGACACCCTTTTCATGGGCAGAAGTAAGGAAAGATCTAAATCCAGGAATTAACTGACATAAAACTCGTATTGCCTCATTAGGTGTCTTTACCGCAAATGTGTGCGAGGTTCCAAAGCGACGACCAATCTCACCACCTAATGTAATCTGCATCATCGTCCTAATACCTTTTCAAAAATTTTGGTCCCTGTATCTATGGAAAAACGCTCTAGCCGATCATGCTCAACAACATACACATAAGAAAGAAGATGCAAGCATGAAGCGACAGTTATATCTTGCTCACTAAAACCATTATCGCCTACAGGATGGGAATGATAGATAATGTCAGATGAATGAGCTAAAAAATCTCTTGCATCGATTACAAATGAAGTTTCAGGTTCTTCGGATATGTTTGTAAGGGGAACAACCTTAGATCCACAAATAACACCGCAGGCTTCTCTAGGGGCTTCCTTGATACAGGCTTTTGCAATATCAATATGTAGTTGAGACATTTCTATGTGGCGGTTGGAAATCCACCAAACCGTATAGGACTGTTAATTGCAGCAAAGCGTTCTCTACACTGAGATAATGTCTTCCCGCAAGTGTTGAAATTAGACGTGTTCTGACAGTCAGGCCCCTTGTAAATAAAAGGACAGTAGTTGCTATACATTCTGCGACGTGGGTAGCGAACGCCATCTACGTCAAATAAAGAACCTAATTCATAAACACAATACTGATTATTTTCCTCCATCTTTCGATTGAACATCCAAATGTCAGGTTGGAAATGAGCCTCACGGTTTCCTGGACCAGCAGGATTTGCTTCCCCGTCTATAGACAACAAAAACTTAGCGTAGGTTCTTATTCTTATTAACCTGAAACCGACTAGATCATCAAACTGATTACTTAGATCGGTAAACTCAGCATCCATATTGCTAAAAGTAACTTTAGGCTGAGGTAGCTTATTAGAGCCATTTATTTCAAACCCGCTGACACTCATGTGTATCGGCGTATAAGTTACGTCTGCGTCCACTAAATTTATGTACTCTACGGTTTTACCGTTGGACTGATTAGCCGGTACTAAATTTATAGGGCCTGACCAGTTTAGTACCGAACGAAATGAACCTACGTCGATAGTATAAAGGTCAATAGCTGAATCACTTTTAAAAGTCATTAACCAAAACCTCTCGTTTCTTTTACAAGTACAGACGGTAACTTATTGGGCCTGTTGTAAGAAATATTGGGATCACCTTGAAAATTCTGATAGGGAAAATTAGGGTCACCACTATCATAAAAAATTGGCGTAAGATCTCCACCCCCTTGGTTTTCATAGGATGCTTGAACGCTGTTAAACGCACTAATTTTTGGGCCGACAAAAGTGTTGTAGTCGCTCCCTGCAGCGTTCATCACTTGCAGTTGCTGTGATGTAAAGCCGCTCTTAGGTTGCCAAGCTAAAGGGACTTCCTGAAAGCCTTTGAAAACGTCAGAAACAGGTGAAAAGCCGGGCTCATCATCATCTATAAACTCAAAAAAGTCTTTGTTAGAACTAGAGTTTGATGTAAAAGCAGATAAACCTGAATATAAAGTATCTATTCCAGGCTCTCCTCTGCCTAATTCATAAGCAAGAACATCGTCAGCAAGCTCGTATCCAGAAACTCCATCATCATCCTCCTCTCCCAGTACATACCTATCTTGCGAAAGAGAGGCTTCGACCGTAAATAAATCAAAGGTGTTGTGAACACGCACGATAACACCTGTACCAGACCTTCTGGATGGATTGACCTGATCGAATTTATCCTTAAACTCGTAAACCGAAAGATTACTCACTAATTGTGAGTACTTTCTTTCAATGTCATCCTCATCATTGTCGAAATCATCAAAATCTAACTGATTGAAAGCGTCAATACGACTCTCATACCACTCATTCTCTGCCTGCTCTACTGCTAACGCTGCTTGCAGTAGCGGTGCATAAAAAGGATTAGCTGGGTCTAATCCCACAAGGGCTTCAACTAAATTGTCTTCGTAATACCGCCCCATGATATTTACCGTATTAGCCAGAAAATGCTTCTTTTAGAGTAAACGTAAATTGAAATTTTTCAGCTGCTGGAAAAAATGTAAGAGTATAGTTATTGTCAACCAACCTAAACCGAATCTCTTCTCCAACAATGTATGGTGGTAGTCCAGGAAAAGCAGGAACCAAGAAAAAATCTCCTACACAAACATCATCTAATTGTTCTTTGAAGGCATTCATTTCAAAGCGGCTAAAAGGTATTGTTGTGATGTTGTACTCTCTTACTTTCGTATTGATTCCATCCGCAGCTATTTGTTCGTAGCCATCACCATAACCAAATTTGCGGATTCTATGATTAGTGGTTTCCTGAACTCCCAATAAAAGTTCAATGATAAGCGGTCGATCAGCCATATTTATCGTCCTGAATAAAGTAATCCGCCAGAGCGCCTCTCGTCCATAATTACTTTACGAACAGCGGTGTCAATCGCTTTGCCTAGTTTAGCGGCACCGTCTGGATCAGAACTGCTGGTTTCACCGTCAGTAGTGACATTAACGGTGACGTTGCTGGTTATATTACCCCCGGCACCACCTTTCATATCAACAGGAATAGCTTTGCCGTTGGGTAGAGGGACAACGGCTTCATTCATGCCACCCTCACCAATAAGTGCAGCGGTTGGTTTGTTGACGATTCCACCCGTAGCCAACTTGAGATCGGGTACTGCGGGTGGGTCCATATAAGTCTGTACCCCATCAAGGTTCAATCCTTCTGAAGGAGTTTCAGCACCACCACCACCAAATAGGCCGATCGCAGATTTAAGAAGCTTGATAATGATTAACTTCGAAATCATTTGAGCGGCCATTTTTAGGAAAGCCTCTCCAATCGACTTGAAGAATGAATGGAAGGCTTCCTGCATCGTCATTGTTCCGGTGACAATGCCTGTGATGGAGTTGGCCAGAGCACTATCGACTGCACTCAACATGTCAGTGACCCGTGCCCTTGTATCAGTGACGAACTCCATGGCATTGGAGATGTAGTCACCGATTGCCTGGCTGGCACCGTTCTGTGCCTCGTTCATGCCTTCTAACGCTTCCTTCGCGCCGTTTGCCGCGTCACGAATTGCCTGAATGGCTAAGGCATATTGAGCAGCTTGTTCTGGCTTTTGTTGCATCTCAGCCACTAAAGCTGCCTCCGCAGATGCAGCGTCTCTTGTTATCTGTGCCTGCTGGACCTGCATCTCGATCATGTCTGGAGAGAAGCCCTCCAGCTGCAATCGGTTCCTTAGCTGCAGCTCCTGGGTTTCTTCCTTAAGTGCCGCTGCACGCTCGCGGAAGGCTGCAGTGGACCTTGCAAGCATGGTCTGAAAATTATTTGCTTGGAAGGTGCCGATGTTGTTGCTAAAGCTCGTCCGCCTGTCTTGCGCCCCTGCCAGCTTGGCCTCCTCCCTGTCAAGGTTTCCTTGCTTCCTGGCTCTGTCTGCTTCCGAAGAAGCTTCACTGAGTTCTGCTCTTGCTGCTTCAACACGCAACTCGGCTTCACCAACGGCAGAGTCCAGACGGTTTAGTTGATCCTCGATGGCGGTGTTTTGAGTCAGATACGCATTGATGGTCTCCTGTTGTGCCCTTGCTGCACCGCGTAGACCTGACAACACAAGGTCTTGCTTCTCCTTCTCCAGACGTTTGTCAATCGCAGAGTTGAAGTCTGCAAGCTTTCGATATTCCCGAGCGGCTTCCTGAACCAGTTTGCGACGGTTGGCAGATTCGATCTTCGCCACTTGAGCAGCGATGTCTTCAGGACTGCGACCACCGCTACCGCCAGCCCCTTGGCGATTGCTAATAAGGTCATCTGCGGTGACAAGTTTGCCTTT
>Ga0163109_10002646_pt1 | contig 13888 bp, 10 predicted proteins | sample CRUFie1St13metaG_FD_108704 | JGI IMG/M metagenome (GOLD analysis project Ga0163109, IMG submission 108704) | Marine microbial communities from the Costa Rica Dome - CRUD Field 142mm St13 metaG | ecosystem: Environmental > Aquatic > Marine > Oceanic > Photic zone | place: Costa Rica: the Eastern... | reverse complement strand
TGAGTTAGGCCGACTTTTTTTTCCTTGGGGGGAATTCGAATCCTATTCCACCGTTGTCTTTGAGGATAAGATTTGCGTCAAATGGACGTTTGGTACGCCTAGATACGAAGCCTTTGAGTAGGCTAGTCTTTTTTTCCTTAACCAACTTGACGAATTCATCAAGAGGAATGTCCCTATCCAGCAACTTGCGGGTGACACGGAAGCTGCAGGTACCTTCGGAAACCTTTTTGTGATCGGTACAAATGTAGGAAATTTCCGTCTGCTTGACGTCCTCCGAGCACATCGGGCAAGCAGCGACCACCGGAGAGTCTTTCATCTGGTCATTTTCCTCCGATTCCTGCTCCTCGTTGTTGTTAAAGACAAAACTCACTTTGAGGTCTTCCTCCAATTGAAGCATGGCTGAAAATTTTCGACCGGTTTTGGCAATGAAGTCGTCGAGAGGACCGACTCTCTTATCTTTGAGCAAGGTGGAAACTTCATCCACTTCCAACCTTCTTCCAGCGATGCTTTTTGAAATCTTAAATTCACCGGAAAGGTTTTGGTAAAAACTCAAGCCCTCATAGATGGGCTCTCCGTTCAAGGGTGAGACCAATTCGGTTTCCTTTAGGTTTTCCGCAGATTCAGTGAATCCCGTGGTTCTGGCAACGAAGTCTTCGGTGACTTTGGAAATTTCCGTCATGAATTCGTCACGGGTCATTTCTCCATCTTCGATTTTTCTAAGTTTGTATTCCCACTCTCCCGTCATAGCGGGGCTAGTAAGAACTTCGGCTCCCGTGGCGTGAAGGAAATCGAACAAATCCTCCGCCTTGATGGTCGGATGCAGTTGCGTTCCTTCTCTTCTGACGTATTTTTCCTTGATCAGATGTTCAATGGTCGCCGCTCGAGTTGCCGGTGTTCCAAGACCCTTTTCCTTGAGAGCTTCCGCCAACTCCTCGTCATCCACCAATTTGCCAGCTCCCTCCATCGCCGAAAGCAAAGTGGCTTCTGAATATCTGGGAGGAGGTTTGGTGTCATCCGTTTCCATTTTGCATTCCAACAAGGCGGCATTGTTTTGATCCGTCTCGGTCAAGGGAGGAAGACTGTCGGACGGTTGGTTGTCCTTACCGTATATGGCCAACCAGGATGGCTCAACCAAGACCCGTCCTTCGGTTTTAAAGGAGTGCTTTCCAACTGTGCTGGTTCTGGTGGTGACGTCCCATTGAGCAGGTGGATAAAAAACCGAGAGGAAACGCTTGGCGATCAGGTTATAGATTTTCCATTCGTTGGCATCGAGGGAGGCTGGAGTTTTATTAGTGGGGATAATCGCAAAGTGGTCACTGATTTGTTTGTTGTTGAAAATTCGCTTGTTTTTCTCGTCTACCCAACCCTCTTCCAAAACTTTCTTCCCGAAAGGAGAGAGTTCGTTCGGTAAGACACCCAAGAGTTCCGTACAGGTGGGGCCGTAATCCTCGGGCAGAGCCTTGGAGTCAGTTCGGGGATAGGTGATGACCTTATGCCTTTCGTAGAGTGATTGAGCCAATTGAAGCGTTCTGCTAGCTGGAAAATGGTGAAGCCGGTTTGCTTCTCGTTGAAGAGTGGTCAAGTCGTAGAGCCTTCCAGGTGCTTGTGGAGACCGCTTTTTGACTTCGGAAACATCCGCTATCTCCGAATTCTGCAATTCCTCCATAATGACCTCCGCGGAATCCTTTTCCCAAATACGGTCTACGCGATCGTGTTTGTTCGCATCTACTTTTTTGAAATTTGGCTTTTGGAAGGTTCCGACGTACGAACCTTCGGATATTTGAAATTTGGCTGTAATTTTGTGAAAGGTCTTGGGAATGAAATTGCGTATTTCCAATTCCCTGTCGATCACCAGAGAGAGGGTGGGAGTCTGAACCCGTCCAACTGTGGAAACTTGTCGGGACCTCGATTTGCTCCTTTTGATGGTAACGGCTCGGGTTCCGTTTATTCCCACCAACCAGTCCGATTCCGAGCGACACCTTGCGGCATCCTGAAGCGCCTGCAATTCACTACCTGAACGGAGTTGTTGAAACGCTTCCTTGATGGACTGGTCGGTCATGGAGAGCATCCACAATCGTTTCACTGGTATGTTTGATTTGGAAAGTTCGTAAATGTAAGTGAAGATCAATTCTCCTTCGCGACCGGCATCGCAAGCGTTTATGACGCATTCAACGTCTTTTCTTTTGAGTTGTTTCTTGAGTTGTTGGAATTTCTTTTTGTTTGAAGCAATCGGCTTAAGTTGAAATTGCGGAGGAATGATTGGAAGGTTGGATAATTTCCAAGCTTTGAGCTTTTTATCGAAGTCATCCGGCATAAACAACTCGACCAGATGTCCCACCGCACTGTCAATGATCCATTCGTCATTCTCGAAGTAGTCTTCCTTTTTGGGTACTTTACCGAGGACTCGAGCAAGGTCACGAGCAACGCTTGGCTTTTCGGCAAGGACTAATTTCTTCATAATTTGTCAGTTTAGGCAGGATACAAAGCAATCGCAAATTCTAGGAGGAGGGGAGAAATCGGGGAAGGATTTCGTCCATTTGGCTCAATAAGTGAGAGATGGATTCGACCGTTTCATTGCCCATGTTGGAGATGCGGAAGGTCTGTCCTTTGATTTTGCCGTAACCTCCGTCAATCGAGAGTTTCCTTTCCTCTCGCAATGCCTTTACGAATCCTCCCACATCCATATTCAGGTTGTTTTTGACGCAACTCAATGACTTGGATGCGTAGCGCTTTTCAGGAAGGAGTTCGAATCCGTTTTTTTCGACCCATTGGTGAACCAGAGAGTTGAGCTGAGCATGCCTTGAAAACCGATTTTCCACGCCTTCTTCGAAAATTGTTTCAAGGGTATGGAGCAACCCATGGATCAGGGGAATGACAGGAGTGCTGGGAGTCATGCCCTTTTCATGATTTTTAAGGAACTCAAGGAAATCGAAATAGTATCCGCGAGCTTCGATTTCCTTGGCCCTTTCAAAGGCTCGTTGTGAAACGGAAAACAAAGCCAGTCCCGGAGGAAGAGCCAGAGCCTTCTGCGATCCGGTCAACAGGACGTCTATGCCCCACTGATCTTTGGGTATGGGGACGACGGAGAATGAACTTACGGTATCAATCACGGATAAGACTTCAGGGTACTTGGCCAAAACTTTCATAATTTCTTCGAGTGGATTCATCATTCCACAGGAGGTTTCGTTATGGACCAAGGTAACCAAATCGAACTCACCCGTGGCTAGCCTCTCATCCAATTCCTCTGGGTCAATGTGCTTTCCCCACTCGACTTGTAGCGCCTCGACTTCTTTCCCACACCTGCTCGTAACGTCGATCCATTTGTCCGAAAAGGCCCCGCATCCGCAACACAGGGTTTTTTTGCGGGTTAAGTTGCGTACCGCTCCCTCCATTACCCCCCATGCGCTTGAGGTCGAAAGGAACACAGGGTCCTGCGTTTGGAAAAGCTTTTGCAGAAGAGGTTGGCATTGGTTGTAAAGATCAACGAAGTCGCTGCTTCGATGTCCCATTACGGGGGTTGTGAGAGCTTGGTATGCCTCAGGGGAGACGTTTACGGGTCCTGGGATGTGTAGTTTGTAATCGATCATGAATTGTTTTTTTGTGAAAGAATCGGCTCATAAGACTTGTTGTCCTTACCTACAAGCACCAAGCGGGGTTCCCAAACCGAAGCCTCTTCAGGATTAAGAGAGACGAAAGTCAGGATCACCAAAAGGTCACCAGGTTTTCCTTTGTGGGCGGCGGCTCCATTGAGCTCTATCTGACCAGACCCTCTCGGTGAAGGTATGCAATAGGTTTCGAAACGTTCACCGTTGCTGATGTTCCCGACGAGAATTTTTTCGTGATGAAGGAAGCCCGCTGCCTCCATCAAATCCAAGTCAATGGAAAGGCTACCCGAGTAGTCGGGGGCGACGGAAGTTACGGTAGCTCGGTGGAGCTTGGACTTTAACAAGGTTACTTGCATCTCTGAGACAAAGGAAAAGAGGTCATCAAATCGTTCTCTCCTTCAAAGTCAACAGAGCAAAAGACGGGCGGCGTTTTATTCGGGTTGAAAGAACCCTTGATTTGGTTAGAAAAATCGATTGTGACGACAACCAAGGTCTTGTGGATAAAAGAGAAATGGAGTGATTTCGAAAGCTTCGTGGAAAGCGTGATCTATGATCGCGACTTGTCGGTGTCGGCTCGCCTGTTCGGGCTTTTTCTGCGTCCCTTTTCCTTTCTGTTTTCAGGAATCGTTCGTCTTAGGCTTTTCCTTTATTCCAACCGCCTTTTTCTTCGAGACAAGCCCTTGGATTGTTTGGTGATCGTCGTTGGCAATTTGACCGTTGGGGGAACGGGGAAGACTCCCGTGGTCGAACGGTTCGCCAAGGAGCTGATGGAAAAAGGAAAGAAAGTCGCAATTTTGAGTCGCGGATACAAAAGCAAGAACGACAAAACCGATTCTTCGGGATCGAGCTTTCTTTGGAGGAAAGTCTCACGCAGACCCAAAGTGGTGAGTGATGGAAAGGAGATTCTTCTGAATTCGGACGAAGCTGGCGACGAGCCCTTCATGTTGGCCAGTAATTTGCCGGGAGCCGTAGTTCTCGCGCACAAGGACCGAGTCAATGCGGGAAGATTTGCGATCAAAAAGTTTGGTGTTAACGTCATTATCCTAGATGATGGATTTCAATATCTCTCGCTTAAGGGTCAACTGAATCTTCTGCTCGTGGATCAAACCAATCCATTCGGCAACCGAAGTCTTTTGCCTCGAGGAATTCTAAGGGAACCGATTCGTCATCTCTCCCGAGCTTCTTACGTCTTCCTTACCAAATCGGAAATCGAGCCGGATCTCGAACTTTTGCAGACGATTCGAAGATACAATCAAAATGCCGAGATCATTCGTTGCGTGCACAAGCCCAAATTCTTTCGGGAAGTCAATGGAGATGGGGTTCAGGGGCTTAATCTTCTTTACGAGTCCTTTGTAGGGGTTTTTTGCGGGATTGCCTCGCCAAAGGGGTTTGAGGAACTGATCGACAGAATGTCGGGGGAATTGAGATTCCGAAAAAGGTTTCTGGACCATCACCGTTATCAGGCGGACGAGCTTGATCTTTTGTTCAAACATGCCAAAAACGCCGGGGCGGACATAATGGTCACAACGGAAAAGGATGCCGTGCGCATTCCCGAGAATTACAAACCTCTCCTTCCCCTTTACTACATTAGGATGGAGATTGAAATCATCGAAGGGTTCGACGATTTCAGGGATGCCGTTGAAGATATCTGCTTTGCCGACAAGGCTTTTTCACGCACCCGTTCGGAAAAGGACGCCTTAGCGTAAGAAAATGGCTAATAAGGGTAGGATAAGTTTGTTTCAACCAGTGCGTCCATACATTCGATTTTCGCATTGGGACGGATCCCATGGCCAAGATTTAGAATATGCGCGGAATCCTCCCGCATCGAATCGAGGATTCGCATCGTTTCGGCTCGAACGAGTTCCGGGTTCGTCTCCATGATGGCAGGATCCATGTTTCCTTGCAGGACAAAAGGGCAGGGGAGCATGCTTCTTGCATCCTGCAAATGGATTCCATGATCAAGGCTTAATCCCGATACACCGCTTTGGCAGAGAGTCTTAAGTCTTTCCTTGGAAGACTTTGCATACAAGAGCACAGGGCATGGATCAGATAAGTTCTCCACGATTTCCTTGATCCACTTGAGAGACCAATCCCAAGCTTTTTCTTTCGGACAGAGGGAATGCCAACTATCAAAGATTTGAAGGGCATCCACGCCTGCTTGCATCTGCATTTCAATGAGCTGCCTTAGGGCGAAGGAGATTTTTTCCAAGAGTGCTTCGAACGCTTTTGGATGGTGGGTCGCCCATTCCACTGCCTTGGGAAAACCCTCAGCGGAACCACCTTGGATCATATAGCAGGCCAGAGTCCATGGAGACCCGCAAAACCCGAGCAAAGCCTTCTTATCCATAAGGTCCCTTTCAATCAAAAGAAGGGCATCCTTCATGTAAGATAGCTTCTCTTCGATACCCTCCGCTTCGAGTCTGTGAATGCAATCTTTTCCTTTCAGGGAAAACTCCATTTCAATACCTCCTTGGTCTCGGAAATGATAAGGTTGACCCATCGCTTCCGGAATCACCAAAATATCACTGAAGAGAATCACCGCATCCAAGTCAAAGCGCTTGAGAGGTTGAAGACTGACTTCCTTAGCCAATTCAGGCGTCTTTACCATTTCAAGAAAGCTGTATTCTTGCTTCAATTTTTTGTATTCGGGCAAGTATCGTCCCGCCTGTCTCATCACCCAGAGCGGAGGGCGGCCCGTGTTCTTGCCGGCTAGGGCATTACGAAATTTCAGTTTTCCGTTCATTCACTCAATTTCCAACCAGTCTTGCGGTTGCAGGTAGTGGTCATACAGCTCCTTTTCCTTCGAACCTTCTTCCGGTTGCCAATTGTATTTCCAATTCGCTTCAGGAGGAAGGGACATAAGAATGGATTCCGTTCTTCCTCCGGATTGCAGACCAAAATGAGTTCCACGATCAAAAACCAAGTTGAATTCTGCGTAGCGACCTCGCCGGTATTTTTGAAATTCCTTTTGAGCTTGGTTGAACGAGGTATCTTTTCTTTTGTTGAAGATTTTGAAATAAGCATCTCCAAAGGTTTCCCCCACATTGATTACGAAATTGAGGGATGCGTCGAATCCTCCTTCAGCATAGTCATCGAAAAAAATCCCACCCACACCCCGAGTTTCTTGGCGGTGGCGAAGGTAGAAATAATCATCGCACCATTTTTTGAACCGAAGATACTGCCCCGCTCCGGATTCGTCGCAAGCCTTCTTGGCCGCCTTATGCCAATCGATCACGTCTTCTCGGATAGGATAGTATGGGGTCAGATCGAATCCTCCACCGAACCACCAGACCTTATCCTTGCCGGGCGGCGTCGCCTCAAAGTACCTGATGTTGGCATGACTCGTTGGGATGTGCGGATTATCAGGGTGCAGAACGACCGATACACCCATTGCATGAAAGGATACACCGGCTAACTCCGGTCTATTCTGGGTTGCGGTCGGAGGGAGTTGCATCCCCTGCACATCCGAAAAATTGATTCCTCCTTTTTCCAGAAATCGACCGGAATGAAAGGCCCAAGTTCTGCCACCGCCACCTTCCTGCCGAGTCCATTCATCCTCTTGAACGCACAGAGCGGAGTCCGATTCCTCGAGCCGCTCCCTGAGAGATTCTTGAAGCGAGAGAAAAGTTTGCCTGACTTTTCCTGAATCTGGAGGCATTAGGCAAATTTGGCTACAAAGGGAAAGTGCAAAAACTCCTTCAGAGCATCCGTAAGGATCTTACTCTTCTTCCAATTCCTCAGGGTCCTTAGCCAAATGCTCCTTGGCATCATCCAAATCTTCGCAAATCCCCCATTCTTCGCATCCGTCCAGGTTGTTCCACATATCCGCATCTTCTCCCGTTGCGATGATGGCCCCACGCATGGGAAGCTTCATGTCTTCGATTTTCTCTGCGAACTCACCCACAATCTCAATTGCGTTTTCATCGACTTCCTCGAGAAAAGAGACGTCAATAATCAGTTTGAGAATCCCTTCATTGATCGTGTTGCGGATTCGCTTGTCCATATTTTCCTTGATGTCATCGAGGACAAAGGTGGACAATTCCGGGGGTAGTTTGAAGAAAAGGTAGTCATCCACGAACTTGAAATAGCGAGCGGAAGAATCGAGGTTCATTACCTTGTACATGACCGCTTCGGTCTTGTTGGCATCAAAGGGTTTGGTCACGCAGTCCGCAAAACCTGCATCCAAAGCCTTTTTCTGGGCAACCTCATCTCCCTTGACGATCATTCCGATGACGGGAGTATTCAGCACGTTATGATTGGTTTTGAGTTTTCTTCTCAAATCAACCGCGGTGTCATTGGGCAAAGCCATGCTAATGAGAATGGCTGAAAAAGTTGAATCTTCGCAGGCGCGAAGAGCGGAGGCTTCATCCGAGGCGCTTTTAACGACCCATTCGCTCCTTTGGAAAATATCGGACAGTTGCCTGATGATGTTAGGTTTGTCGTCGACCACCAGAACGGTGACACCGAGGGTGTTGGAAATGTTATGCGTGTCCTTGTCCTCAATCTCCTTGGCGGCGATCCGGTTCATCCGATAAAGTCTCCTTCCAAGAGTCTTGATCAGTTTGATGGCAACCTTGGGATTTTTTCGAACGATGTCGGCGACGCTTTCTTCGACATGCCTAACCTTAGCCTCAGTTTTGGCTATGATGTTGGCGTCCCTTTTAAGCCCGAGGATTTCGCTGAGTTCTCCAAAGATCGAGCCTTTCATGTCGATTTCGCTAAGGACTTTGCTGTCTCGGACGACTTCCAGGACACCGCTTTCCAAAATGCAGAAGCCCTTGCCAAGCTCGCCGGCGGGTAACACTACGTCACCAGGTTGATATTCTTGAAGTCTGATCATGGGGAATATTCAATCATTATTAATTTAGTGACTTTATCAAATAAAATCGGAGTTTCCTCGGAACGATTTACAAAATGCCCTTCAAGTCAAGTGGAAGGGGAGAACCTCAAGTCGATCGAAGAGCAAGAGGTTTGATAAAAGGTGAGTACATAGGTTGGACAAAAAAAAGAAACCCAAGTAGAAAGCACTCTGCCTTATGAATGTATGCGAGACCTACGATTTTATCGTCATTGGCGGTGGTAGCGCCGGTTATGCGGCGGCGAGAACGGCAAATGAATTGGGTGCCAAGGTGGCTGTGGTTGATGATGCCGAAGAATTGGGTGGTTTGTGCATCCTTCGCGGATGCATGCCCTCGAAAACTTTGATCTATTCGTCCGAGATTCTCCATTTCGCGAGGCAAGGAAAGGTTTTTGGATTCGAGGATTCAAGACCGCGAGCGGATTTGGCTTTGATGCAGCGAAGGAAAAAAGAAATCATTGCGGAGTTTGCGGATTACCGAGCAGCTCAGCTAAAGGATGGTCGCTTCTCCCTTTATCGCTCCAAGGCCAAATTTGTGGATCAAAGTTCCATTGAGTTTACTGATGGAAAGACAATCAAGGGCGACCGCTTCGTTTTGGCGACCGGTTCTCAAATCGCCATGCCCCCGGTTCCGGGATTGGATCAAGTTTCATTCAAAACGAGCGATGAGGTCTTGGAATTAACGGAAGTTCCCAACGAGGTGGTGGTCTTGGGCGGAGGTATCGTGGCCTGCGAACTTGCTCAGTTTTTACAAAGAGTTGGGTCAAAAGTGACTCTTCTGCAAAGAAGTGAAGCTATTTTAAGAGATTTTCCTCAACGGGCTTCGGATTGTATTCGGAATAAGTTTACCGAGGAAGGAATGATCGTGAAGACTGGAGTTTCCATCGAAGGCATGGAGCAAGCGCGCGATCAAACCATTCGAGTCGTTTACCGTCATAAGGGAGTTAAAGAATCCATTGATACCCAATTTCTCTTTCATGCTCTGGGACGCAAGCCTGCAACGGACCGTTTGAATTTGAAGGAAATCGGCGTCGAGTTACAGGAAAGCGGTCATGTCCAAACCAATTCATTTCAACAAACTGCGATTTCCCACAGTTACGCGGCCGGGGATTGCGCCGGACCTCATGAAATCGTGCACGTTGCCATTCGTCAGGGAGAGACCGCGGCTTTCCATGCACTAGGCAAATCCGTGGAAGCCGTGACTTATGATCACCTGCTGGGCGTTGTCTTCACAGACCCGCAGGTTGCCATCGTCGGTTTGTTGCCTGCCGAGCTAAGGAAAAGAGGCATTGAGTTTCTATCCGCTGATTATCCCTTTGACGACCATGGGAAATCCATTCTGATGGAAGCCAAGCACGGATACGTCGCCGTGCATGCCGAAAAATCCACCGGAGTGGTTCTCGGGGCGGAATGCGTGGGCAAAGACGCGGGCGAACTGATTCAAACCTTGTCCATTGCCGTCTCCCTCAAGGCGACGGTGCACCAATTGGCGAAGGCGGATTGGTACCACCCGACTTTGTCCGAAATCTGGACTTACCCATTGGAGGATCTGGCTGAGGAAATACTCGAGGGATCCTAAAAGAAGTAGAATAACATAAAAATGGCGCAACTCGCCAAACCTCCTGCCCAAAGGCGGTCTTCCCGATAAATCTTTACTCCCGCGTTTTTCGCTTTGTGGGCAGCGGATAGGTAGAAGCATCCAAAGGTCCAAACGGAACCAATCCATGCGGCAATTGTCGGGGAAATGGTATCCAGAACCACCAAAGTAGCCAAAGTGGCGTAGATAAGAAGGCAAAATAGAAGGGTTCTGATGAAGACTGAGAGCTCATGAACGCTGAAGATTTGCAGTCCGGTCCAGGTGAGTTTGCCCTTTTCCTCGTCGGGTTGTGTCTTAAGGCTAATCACCACATGGACCACGGCGCTGAGAAGAGCGGAAACAAAGGCGCCATGCATAAAATTCAGCTTTTCGCCGAACAGATCGATGAGAGCCGGGTTGCCTTGCGCGAAGATGGCGTAGAGCGCGGGAATGGAGTAACTGAAGAGGACCCCTGCGAGGATGGCCGCAACTCCGCCCGCTGCGGTGGCCCGTTTCCAACACATGCCCAAAAAGAAGGCAACCACCACCCCCGCAATCAGGTTCCCCTGGTGCTTGGCCACTTTCAAAAAGAAACTATCCTTGGAATTTGGGTCCATGGTGAAGATGGTGATCAATCCGGCCATTACGATAAAGGCAATGATCCAAATCCTTCCCATCTTAATGAGTTTCCTGTCATCCGCCTCCGGATTGAGGTACTTCTTGTAGAGGTCAAAGGTCATGATGGTGGCGGCCGAGTTCATCATCGAGTCGAGACTGGATAGTATCGCCCCGATCATCCCGGCGGCAATCAGTCCCACTAGGCCAAAACCCAGTGGTGAGATTAACTCGGTCATCAATTTGATGAACACCGCATCCTGAGCGACCTCCAAGTTGCGGTCTTTGAAGAGATAGTAGGCGGCGATTCCGGTGCCAATTGAGAAGAAGGGAATGAGTAGCTTGAAGAACCCGGCTGCGATGATCCCCATCTTGGCTTCCTTGTCGGTGGTCGCGGAGAGGGCCCGTTGCACGATGAACTGGTTGGTGCCCCAGTAGTAAAAATGCAGGATCATCAATCCGCTGAGCACTCCCGTCCAGGGCAGGTCAGGGTGATTGGAGGCGTTGTAGAGGTGAAAGCGTTCCACACCCTCTGCGCCGAGATCACGGGTCATCAAACTGGCCCAGCCGCCGATTTCCGGCTGGGAGAAGGTGATGAAGGCAACGAGAAGCCCGGCCAGTAGCAAAAGAACGGACTGAATGACGTCGGTGATGATTACCGCCTTCAAGCCTCCGATGATCACGTAGGCTCCGGTGACCAGAGCCATGATCAGGATTCCCAGTCGGTAACTCAACGGATCCACGTCGCCCGGGGAGATTTCCGGATTTTCTAGGTTTCCACCGGAAAAGCTGATAGCCATGGGTTCGAGCAAGTAGGCTTGCGGCATGGGAGCGGTCAGTTCGACTTTACTCACTTGACCGTTGGTCAGGCTGGCTTTGAGAAAATCCACTTTCTGGTTGTTGATCAAAACCTGCGGAGCGGACCCATATTGTTCCCCACCGTGAAGAATCTTGATTTCGGAAAGTTCGCCACCTTCGGAAACTACGGCCTCGGCAACCGCTTTGCGGCCCGTATCTCCCTGGAGGAGGATGTTGATTGACCGGGAACCGATGTAAAAGCCCGGAACCATTTGGATTACCACCATGATGATGACCATGATCAGGGCATAACTAAAGCGGCTCCGATCATCGTATCTTCGGCTCAGGTAATCGCTGAGCGTGTATATGTTCAGTTTACGGTAAACCGGAAGAAAAAAGTAACAAAGCATGAGCAAACCGGCAATCGCAGTAATTTCGAAGTGGCTCTGGGCAAAACCTACGGCAAATCCGACTCCCATCATCCCGACAATATGATTGGCCGAAACGTTGGAACCGAAAATGGAACCGGCGACTCCCCACCAGCGGGTTTTTCTTCCTGCGAGGAAGTAATCTTCCGAACTGTCTTCTTTTCTTCCGACCCATAGGCCCATGCCCATCACCGCGATGAGGGAACCAAAGAAAATAACAAGATCTGTGGAGGAGAGCAAAGAATTCATCTGCCGAAGCTAACTTCGTCGGCTGGATGAGTAAACTGCTTTCTCAGTTCAGGGATGAGTTCGACAACAGACCCTGCAATGTGTAAAAGAACGAATGATCCTAAATCTAATGGTTTTTCTTCTGATTGGAGTCCTAACGCTTGTCACGGCGGGTTGTGGTAGTGAGTCCATTCCTCCCGAAAAGAAGGAATCAGTCAAACAAACCAGGAAGGATTCGAACGCTCCCACGAATGAAAAGGAGGATTTGGAAGGCAAGGTTGCGCAAGAGGGGCAGGAGCTTCCGCCTTCTCCCAAGCAACCGGAAGAAAAAGCTGATCCCACGGAATCTCCCGGAGTTGGGCAAGTTCAGGAAATTCTCATGCGGGCGAATCCGGACTATCGCGGGCAGGGGAAGTTGCATGAGGAAAACGGTGTGATTGTGGCGGGGGAGTTTCCCAATTGTAATTTGAGAGATCTTTCGCCGCTTCGGGGCTTGTCCCTCATAGGGTTGGATCTGAGCGGAAACCCGGTGCGGGAAATTCGTCACTTGCGGGGTATGCCTCTGCGGACGCTTTTTCTTGAGAATACTCGGGTCGAAAGTCTGATGGAATTGGGGGAGGCCAATCTGGTGGAGTTGAGGCTGAACAACTCGCCCATAAAATCCTTGCGTGGTCTTGAAGGACAGCCCCTTGAAAACCTCTATGCGGTGGGTACTCAAATCACCGAAGTATCTCCCATAAGTTCCTCCAACCTCCGCCAACTTTGGCTTTCGGAGTCTCCCGTCTCCGACGTTTCCGGCTTGGCCGGTCTCCCCTTGGTCAGCCTGACCCTCCATCGCACTCTGGTGGACGACCTTTCCTTTGTCCGCAAGCTCCCGGTTTTGCAAAGGTTACATATCGGAGAAACCCTTATTTCCGATCTGACCCCCCTGGAGGGTTTGAACCTGACCCGTTTGGTTTTCACTCCGCCAAGCATCAAGAGAGGTCTTTCCGCTGCTCGGGGTCTTCACAACTTGAGGGAAATCGGAACCTCCTTTGACGAGCAACGGAGAGACTTGACCAATCCCGAAACCTTCTGGGCCCAATTCTGATCAAGGGATCAAGAATGAGATGACGCTTCCCTTTCCTTAGGGAGAGAAACGTTCTTTCAAAACGACTAACCTTTTTTTCATCCCTTCGATTGTTGCTTTCACTGAAGAATCATCGATTAAGTTTATAAGCTCGTTGGGGTCGTTCCTTAAGTCGTAGAATTCCCAGGCATCGTATTCGTAGAAGGAAATCAGCTTGTACCTGCGGTTTCGGATGCCTTCGTGCCTGGGCATGTTGTAGGGACCCGGTTTTTGTTGGTTTCCTCCGTCAAAGTATTGATAAAGGATCTCTTCCCTCCATTCCTTCGGACCGGCTTTGGAAAAGAGGGGTTGCAAGGGGCGTCCGTGGAGAGATTTGGGAACATCCATGCCCGCAGCGCGAATAAAAGTGGGAGCAAGATCGATATTCTGCACCAAGTCATCGATTACAGTTCCAGGCTCGATGACCTTGGGCCAGCGAATGAGAAGCGGAGACTTGAAGCTTTCCTCGTACATCCATCGCTTCTCAGCCCATCCGTGCTCTCCCGTAAAAAAGCCCTGGTCCGAACTGTAAAGCAAAAGTGTGTTCTCCGCCAAACCCTCCTCATCCAAAAAGCGAAGAATGCGACCGATCTGCGCATCCAAGCCGTCAATGCACCGGACGTAATCCTTGATGAACCGTTGGTAGACGTAGAGGTTTCGCTCATCTCCCTG
>Ga0163109_10002645_pt1 | contig 13891 bp, 19 predicted proteins | sample CRUFie1St13metaG_FD_108704 | JGI IMG/M metagenome (GOLD analysis project Ga0163109, IMG submission 108704) | Marine microbial communities from the Costa Rica Dome - CRUD Field 142mm St13 metaG | ecosystem: Environmental > Aquatic > Marine > Oceanic > Photic zone | place: Costa Rica: the Eastern... | reverse complement strand
TAAGAAAAAATGAAAAAGATAAGTGTATTATTAGCAACAAGACAACGAAAAGAAATGCTGGATAAAAGCATTGACAGTTTACTATCTAATGTAAGCAATACAGATAATGTAGAAATTATGTTAGGCATTGATAACGACGACCAAGACACATTAGATTTTGTTCAGTCAGAAGACTTTCAAAATAAAATGCAAGATGATTTTAATGTAGATGTACAGGCAGTTTTGTTTGACCGATTAGGCTACAAAAATTTACATCAATATATGAATCAAATGTGGACACAGGCAAGCGGCGAATGGCTCATGTTATGGAACGACGATGCTATTATGGAGACTAAAGATTGGGATTTAGAAATTGGGAAATATGACGACCAGTATGCTCTATTAAAATTTAATCAAGTAAATCATAAACACCCATACGCATTATTTCCTGTAATACCTACAGATTGGTGCAGACTAATTGGAAACTTTAGTTTGAATGCACAAAATGATGCATGGTTAAATTTAATTGCTAAACCACTAGGAATTATTAAAGACATACCTGTAGATGTAGTACACGATAGATTTGATCTCACAGGCAATAATGATGATGAAATATTTAGAAGTAGAGAATATGCAGAAGGTAATCCAAGTGACCCAAATGATTTAATGAGCGAACAGAATATTAGAATAAGAGATGCAATAATACACAAAATGGCATGGTTCTGTAATAGAATAGGACAAACAGAAACAAGTGATTATTTTGATAAAGTCAAAGCAGGAGAAATAGATCCATTTGAAGATTGGAAAAAAATAAGAGAAGATTCAGTAGGTTTAGGCTCTGGATTATAAATAATAGCATGGCACAAAAACAAACACAACAAAAAATAAATAAAAAGTTAGAAAAACTTAGAAAGAAACAAGCACAGGATAGACGTAATGGCTAAGAAAGATAAAAGAAGAACGTTAGTATATTTAATACCAGAAGGCGAAACTAGAGATAGTCACACGTTTCACTACACCGCAGTAAAAACAAAAACACTTGTACAAGAAAATAGAAAATTAAAACTTAAAAAATACAACCCAGTAAAACGTGTACATGAGTATTTTGTTGAAGCAAAACTACCACCGCATAGCAAATAAATTTGTTGACAAATACCATAAATAGTTGTATAATAAGAGCATTATGGATTCAGACAAATATAAAATTTTCGTTTACGGCACATTAAAATCAGGTAACTCAACACGTGGTCTTGATCAGCCTCTCATTGATTATGATAATGATAAAGACTCACCGACATTTGGTCAAGCAATTAATGAAATAGAAAAAGAATTAATAGGTAAAGCAGTTACTACTGATTCTAAATTTAACATGATAGATTTAGGTGCATTTCCAGGTGTTATTATAAATGGAAATTATGATATTTACGGTGAGGTATATGAAGGTGGTGAAGACTTTTTAGCATATTGTGACATGATAGAAGGGCACCAAGGCGACAAAGCAAGAAACTTTTATCATAGAGATTTAGTAAACACTTCAGAAGGCAAAGCATTCATCTATCACCTTGATCCATATTATGCAGAAGATTATCCGGGCCATGAAGAATCTAACGATATAGTTTTAACCAATAACCTGCTTACTTGGAACAAATGATTGAATACGCAACAAAATGGAATACTACATTAGTAGATCCAAAACACCCTGCCTTACACGGCGAATGTACAGTTGATCCACTAGACACTGATATAGTTTGGCAAACAGTAGAGCAAGAAATGTTTAAACTTATGCACGAAAGAATCGGTATAGGATTAGCCGCACCCCAATTAGGCAATCCTGTAAAAATGTTTGTAATGACTCACAGTGAACAAGGAGACATTGCTGTTTACAATCCTAAAATTATAAACGTGTCTGAAGAAACCATAAGTATGGAAGAAGGCTGTTTAACATTTCCAGGGTTATTTTTCCATGTAACAAGGCCAGAAGCAGTACAAGTTACATTTCAAAATAGAAAAGGCGAAGAGCAAAGTATGGAATTAACTGGCATGGATTCAAGATGCTTTCAACACGAAACAGATCATCTTCATGGTGTTCTTAATTTGTCTTACATAAGCGATTTTAAATTACAACGAGCATTACAAAAAAGAGACAAACTGATTAAGAAATATTCTAAAATGAAAAAATCAGTTGGTCGTTTATGAATTATCCTTTTTGGGTCTTTGATTGGAATCGTGTAAAAGACTACCAAGACAAATATCCACTTTCAAAAGAAATATTTAAACACCCTTTAAGTTTATGGTACGGTAATCGTAGTGCTAAACCTATCAAAGGTTTAGATAAAAGTTTACACAGACTTTTTAATCGCAGTGGGGATAAAATGCCCGTGCTGGTTGTGTATAATATGCCTAACAGAGATATAGGTCAATACAGCAAAGGTGGTGCTAAAACTCATGATGAGTATTTAGAATTTATACAAGATTTTGCTAACGGTATTGGTAACAATAAGCCTATAGTAATTTTTGAACCAGATGCTATTCCGCATATTACTCACTTACCAAAGAGAGAAGCAAATAATAGAATAGAACTTATAAAAAAAGCATTAGAAATACTTTGCAATACAGGTGCATACGTTTACATAGATGTAGGCCACAGTAATTGGTTAACACCAGAAGAAGTAAATCATTTCTTAGAAAGAGTAACCAATAAAAAAGTAAGAGGTTTTAGTGTAAATGTAAGTAATTATAGAACAACAGCAGAGTCGACAAAGTGGGCAAATAAAATATGCGAACTAAGACCGCAAGATTACTATGTTATAGATACTAGTCGTAATGGCAATGGACCACATGGTAATGAGTGGTGTAATCCACCAGGTAGAGCATTAGGAGAACCTCCTACTTGTGATACAGGTATAGAAAAATGTGATGCTTTTTTGTGGATAAAAATACCAGGAGAAAGTGATGGAAAAGCAAATGGTGGACCACGTGCAGGAAGAATGTGGGGCGAAATGGCAGAAGAATTAGTTAGGAATACTAAATGGATATAAACTTTTTTATAATAGATAATTTTTACAATAATCCAGACGAAGTACGGGAGTTTGCATTAAGTAAAGAATTTATTACAGAAGGTAACTATCCAGGATTTAGAACAGGTCCAGAAGAACCACAGCAACATAATTATTTAAAAACTTTTTTTGAAGAAAGTGTAATTAAAAAACCTATTACATATTGGCCAGAGGAATATAATACAGCATATCAAATTACTACAGAAGAGTCAAAAACATGGATACATCACGATGATACAACTTGGGCGGCAGTACTTTATCTAACACCTAATGCACCTGCAGAATCAGGAACCGGTATATATAGGCATAAAGAATCAGGTGTGTATCAGTGGGACGGAATAAAAGACTCTGCAACAGATTTTAACAATTCAGATTTCCTTAGTGAAGGACACATGGACCAATGGGAGCAAATAGCATTTGTTGGTAATGTTTATAATAGACTGGTATGTTATAAAGGCAGTTTATACCATAGAAGTGTATTACCTGGTTTTGGAACAGATAAATATTCAGGTAGATTGTTTCAAACATTCTTCTTTGATACACAGGAATAGCATGGATAGTTACTGGCAATGGAATAAAGAAAATTACAAATGGCATTACGATCCTGCATCTAAGCATTCCGATGTACAATATGTTGGTAGATTTATAACTGAACCCAAAACATTGCTTACAGACGGTATAAATGCGTCTAAGAGTGCCTTACGCGACGAAGATGCATATGATGAAGTTAGTATAAAAGGCGCACCATATAACAAAGAAGCCGCAGAGATTATGGAAGGTTATCATAACGATCTTACTCGTGCTGGTTTTAATGAACACAACACAGGCGGTAAGCAAACACGTGAAGGCTTACATAATATTATGCACGTTATGGCAAAAGCAAGTGGTTTGTGGAATCCGCAAATAATGTTCTTAGAACAACCCCCAGGTAAGTTTATACCTTGGCATAGAGATAGTTACAACAACTATAGGCGTAATCATGCCAAAGTTGCTGACGATGTCGAAGTCATAAGATACCTAGTACAACTTAATGACTGGCAATGGGGACATTATGTCTTAGTTGGTAACGATGTAATACATCAATACAAAGTTGGTGATATACATTGTTGGCCCGAAGGTATATATCATTGTACAGGTAATGCAGGTTTATGGCCTAGATACTGTTTAACAATTACTGGTGTAGTGACTCCGTCAGCATTACACTTAAAAGAACCAAAAGAATTTTTAATATAATGGCATTTGTTGTAGGAAGTCCTTGTGTAGGCTGTAAAGATACAGCATGTGTAAAAGTTTGTCCTGTAGATTGTTTCTACGAAGGACCCGATATGCTGTATATTGACCCTGATGAATGTATTGATTGTGCATTATGTGAACCAGAGTGCCCAGTAGAAGCCATATGGAGTGACGATGAACTGCCAAATGAAGAAATACCTTTCATAGAAATCAACGAAAAAGGTGCAGAAAAATACAGAGATGCAAATATTGTTGATCAACAAGAACCATTAGCACATAAATCACCTTACACAACTGCTGAAGCAATCAAGGTAGTTCAAATAGATTAGAAAAAGAGATAAATACTACTATGGACCGTTCAAATATCATAGTAGTATATCCAGGTAGATTTCAGCCTTTTCACAAAGGACACAAATCAGTCTTCGAACATCTTAAAAAAGACTGGCCTAATGTGTATATTGCTACAACTGACAAAGTTCAAGCCGGCAAATCACCTTTTAATTTCCAAGATAAATTAAATTTTATGGAATTGCTAGGCATTGACAAAGAAGATGTTTTACAAGTAAAAAATACCTATAACGGGCAAGAGTATATAGATCATTTTGATAAGAAATTTACTGCATCTGATACAGGATTAATAATGGTTGTCAGTGAAAAGGATATGGTAGATGATCCAAGATTTAATTTTCCAAACTTAGGCTTATCACTTAAAAAAGACGGAAATCCAGCATACTTACAAAAGTTTACCAAAGAGGATGACATGAAAAGTATGGCTGAGCATGGTTATATTATGACTGCTCCTATATTTCCTTTTAAGATTGCAGGCCATGATATGGATAGTGCTAGTCAAATTAGAGAACTCATGAAGGGAGATGAAGAACTAGCAAAACAAGTTTTTGTAGACTTATATGATAAATACAACGAAGACCTATTTAAACTTATACGAGAGAAACTTATGATAACAGAACAAGAAATTTTAGATTTAAACTATATGCGTAAAATGGCAGGTTTACAAGAAGTAGACGTGGATGATGAAGATTACGTTACATCACCAGGCTATAAAGAAATGCCTATGTTTGACCAACTAGGAAAAATTATTGACAGCGATGAAATGGCTAAAGATGGCGATGACATCAAAAATCCAAAAGGTAGTGTAAAAACCGATGATGGATCTGAAATTGAAGTAAGTGTAGGTGAAGCAAAAGCAATTAGAAAAATGCTTAATATGTTAGGGTCAAATAGAGGTGCAGAAGATAAGTCACCAAGAGAAAAGTTTCAAGATGCAATACAAGATTCAGAAGGTTTAATGAATATGATCGACTTTGCTAAATCAAAAGGTTTAGTAGAAGAAGGTGATGTAGAAGAAGGAAATGAGTTTGGTCACGAAGTACAAAAATTAAAAAAATCAGGAGCACCAAAAGGTACTAAGTTTAAAGTTGATGGTAAAGAATATACATTAGAAGAATTAGAAGGCCAATTCTTAGATTACATTGTTGAAAAAGAAGGCATACTAAGGAAACTGACAAAAGCCGCCGGCGGAGCCGCTGGTGCTGTTGGTGGAGCGGCCGCAACAGGTGGTAATCCAGTTGGTGCAGTAGGTGGTGCATTTGCAGGCATGGAAGGTGGAGATATGTTAGCAACTGCACTTGATAGATTCTTAGTAAAAAATAAATTAACAGGTTCAGGTATAAAAGATCGATTAACAGATTACATAGAAAGAATGATACAAGGTGCCAAAGATGCAGGCGTACAATCTTTCCAAAATATTAGAAGAATTTACAAAGATAAAAAAGCATCAGAGTCAGTAGACTTAAATGATATCAGACATGACTACGGAGTTACACCAGTATCAGAAGGCGGTAATGCATTTGACATAGCAATGACTGATGCTGAAGATGTAATTGCAACATGTTCAGATCAAGAAGAGTGTTTAAAAGATTTAGAAGCATTAATAAAAGATGGTGCAGAAGATTGGGATGACAAATATGCAAACGAAGTTATCCAAGACTACATTACACTAGTAGTTGATAAAGGCATAGAAGGTGCTAAAGAATATGTAGAACAACAAACTAGAGAACCAGAAGAAACTGCACCTCTAGAAAGCAAAGGTGCAAAACCAGACTACATTGATATAGACGGCGATGGCGACAAAGAAGAGCCAATGAAAAAAGCAGTCAAAGACAAAAAGAAGAAAGAAGAAAGTTTTGATCCAAGAGCAGAACAAAGTCGTGAAGATCAAGCATATGAAGAACTAGTAGACGCATACGACAAGGGCGGCGAAGAAGGACTTTGCAAAGCAATTGGTTGTTCAATGAAAGAGTTAGATGATGAAATGAGCGAGTATGCTAGAGATCATAGTTTACACATGGACGACGACAGAGACGAAATTATTCATGGATACATCGAACAACTAGTTGACAACGCAGATTGGAAAGACCACGGCGAGCAAGATTTTGATCCAGCAGATATGGAGATGGAAGAAGAATTAGATAGAATGCGTGAATTAGCAGGCATTGAAACAGATGAATCACTCATGGCTGACCCAGAATTTAAGTATAACAAAAATATGCCTAAAAGCCAAAACTTTGCAAACTGGAAAAAAATGAATGACGATGAATATAGAAGAAGCAACGAACCTTATCCAGACGAAAAAGATCAAAGAGCAGAGTTTGAAAGACAGTACGGACCTATAGGAGATGAAAAAGTTTCTTCAAGTCCAGATAAACAATCAGCATCCGCATTTAGAAAATTAATGAAAGCCGGGCAACCAAGGAGTGTAATAGACAAATGAGTAAAGTAAGCAAAGAAGATTTAAAAAGATTACAAGAATTGGCAGGTATATACAGCGACTTGTTTGAAAAAGATGCTGGAGATAGCGACAATGCCAAAGTTGCTATTGGTCATGTTGACAACGAAAGAGACATGATTAGACGTCAATTATACCAAATGGGAAAATATAGTGTAGAGATTGCAAAGACTCTTAAAGAATTACCAGATTCAGACTTCCCAAATTGGTGGCAAGCAAAAATCACAAAAGCAGGAACTTATCTAAGTGATTGTGCTCATTATTTAGAAAACACGATGTCAGTACCGCCAGGTGATGACATGACTAAAGACGGAACTCAAGGAACAGTAGATGTAGTTGATCCTGACTACTACGACGATAGAGATCAAGACCCAAGCGGCGTAAGTTAAACACCCCATAAATATCATAGTATATTAACGATAAATATTACTATGGCTATGGAACTTCAAGAAGAATATTCTGATTTAATAAGACGAAACGGCGCAATCATGTTTGTAGGTTCAAACAATCGCCAACAATTCAATAATATGGGCCGTGAACACTTTGACTATTTACTATATCACAAATTAAAACCACATCATGTAGTATTTGATGCTGGTTGCGGAGCATTAAGAACAGGACAATATATTATACCTTATTTAGAAGAGGGTAATTACTATGGGTTAGATAGAATGCCGGAACTAATAGAGTTTGGTTTAAACGAAGTATTAGATGCAGAAACCGTATTTGAAAAGAAACCTGTATTTTCTGTAAATGAAAATTTTAATTGCGACTTTATAAAGAAGCCAATTGATTATGCATGGTGTCAAAGTTTAATTTCACATTTAAGCACAACGGATATTGAATTGTGTCTAACTAACATTAGAAAAAAACTATCACCTTTTGGAAGAATTTATTTTACATATTTTCCTTTAGACGGATTAAGTAAAGAAGAATCAGATGAACAAAAATCTCATTCTAAAAAAGATTTATTTTACAGTGAGCAATACATGGATTTGATAGTTGCAAAATGTGGATTAAAAAAAGTTTATAACGGAGTTGTAGGGCATCCAAGAGGTCAATGGATGTACATTTGTAAGGCATAAATAAAAGCATGAAAGTTGAAATATATAGCAAACCACAATGTCCATACTGTGATATGGCAAAAGCATTAGCAGAACAAAAAGGTCACGACTTAACAGTTAAAATGTTAGATGTTGATTTTGACAGAGAAGCATTAATGGAAACTTTTCCAGGAGCAAGAACATTCCCACAAATCATTGTAGACGGTGATAAAATTGGTGGGTATCAAGAATACAAAAAATTAGTAGGCTAACATTGAGTTGCTACGATATGTATTCTATCCTCATTGCTGAAATTTACTGCAGAATGTAAATAATTAGTACGCATCAAGTACGCATTACCAGGTTCTAAATTATAATGTTTAATACTTATATCTGTGCCTGTGTCCGTTGCTTCAGGCTTTTCCGTATAGAACATTAAAAAGTTTTGATCGTTTGTTATAACGGGTATGTGTAGGCGTAAGACATGTTCTGTACCGTCATGATGTACACTATAACAAGTACGTCTTGCTTTATTCATTATGCGCCATCTACAGTAATTAGGTGCTAAACTTTGTATAAATTCGCCTATATAACGGTCTTTTATGCTGTTATTAACTACAGTAAAGTCGCTTTCTTTGTGCTGTAAATCTGCTATTTTACCAATGCTACAGTCCCAATCATCATTACCTGTAACACTAGTTAAACTGATTTGTTGATTAGGCCATAGTGGTGTTAAGCCAAGTATGTACTCGACATCATCTAACAGTTGCTTTTTATCTATCTGAATTGATAATTTGTTTATATATTCCATGGCACTAACTTAAATCTTTCTTTTGGTAAGTCTAAGTATTTAGTCGTCCATTCGCTTTGCCCAACAAAATCTAAGTGTGCCCATTCGGATTTTTTAGCAATCTTTTGTTTAGCAAAATCGTTCCAATCAGTTTTTATTAAAAGTTCTTCTATAACAGATTTCTTTTCTTCTACTTCATCTATGCTGTCACTGTCCCATTCATAATGAAATAGTTCCATAGTATTAAACCTACTGTCGTCTACATAATCTAAACTGATGTCTATGCCCCACTTAGGTTTCAGTTGAGTCATTTTGTGTATAAGATGATTACCTTCTGCCCAATGTCCTAATTGTTCTAAAGCATATCCGTGATAACCTTTGCGTTCAAACAAATAAGAATGATTTATATGGGCACCACTACTTATGTGTGTTTCAAACCAAGGTTTTGCTATTGCTCTTCTGTAACGTACAAAGTCTGCTTCGCCCATGTTTTTCTTAGCATACTCTTGCTCAAGTGGGCATAAGTCATATCCGCTTTGATCAAATAAATGTAACATGTCTGCATTAGGACAATGCATTTGTTCTATGGCTGTACCCCAAGTACCTTGTGAATTGAATGTGTGTGGTGTCTTCTCAAACATTTACTCTTAAGAATCGTTAATGAAACTATCTAATGGCATTGGTGGTGTCATAGTGCCAGCATCTGGTATATTAACATTTTTTTCTAAATAAGCATTTGCTAAGAAACTAACTAAGTTATCAATAGTTGCCCCGCCACCTTTTTTTAAGGTTTTTAAATTTTGATCACCTTTTGCTGTGGCTATTTTGTAAACTTGTTGGAGTTTAGATCGTGTTTCGGGGCTGAGTCTTGCTCCTGTACCGCTAGGTCTATAACTCGGATCATCCATTTGACCTGAAGGTCTACCCTCATCGATACCTGCTAATTGTTTGATTCTATCTATATCACTCATAATATTACCACTTGCGGCAACTCCAGTACCTTGCTTTTGTCTTTGGTCCTGGATTATCACAGTTGTGTCTTGCTCTGAAACTCTTTCTGGCTTTAGGATTAGACTTACGAATTTTCATAGTCTTTTGTCCGGCTTTTTTAGCACTACTACCACCGTGTCCAAAGTTTACTTTTTTGATATTTCCTGTTTTAGGATCTTTTACATACACTTTGAATTTTTTAACATCGCCTCTAGTTGGCTTGTTGAGTTTTACTTTACGTCCTCTGTATTCTGCCTCTTCGATTCCTGCTAATTTTCTAAGTTCTGCTAATTGTGTATCCTGCTCTGTAAAAATATCTTCTGCTAGTTGATCCCAACCAACTAAAATATTTTCGCCTACAACATGAAGTACAGGTACTACAATACCTTCACCATCTGCTGTTTCTATCATTAATTCGTCGCCTACTTGTATTGAATCTTTCATTGGGTGCCCCGGGTTATATCCTTTAACGTTCATGTTCATATCTACATAATCCTTATATGCTGTATTTATAGCAATATCACTGCCGTAATTGTATGCTAACATGATATCGTAAAAATCAGGATAAGGTAATTTACCGCCACTTTTATCAAACGGTTGTCCATTTAACACAATAAATTCTATAGTTTTACCTGTGCTAGGACTTTTAATCTTTTCTACTTGTGCTTTTTCATTCATTTCTACACCTTCTTTCTTGACACAATTATTGACTCTTTTGCCGAACATCATTTTAGTACCTTTCTTTTCGTAACCTTTCCAGCAACGTTGTCCTTCATTAGTTAATCCTGCGGCCTTCATTCCTTTTGCAACTAAACTGGCTCTTTGTGCTCTGCCCATGTGCGGATAGTCTATGGCCATTTGTTGCATTGCCATTCTAGGATCTTCCATTCCCATAACCATATTACGAATTTGATTAATTACTTCTTCGTCGCCTGGATATTCTTCTTTGGATTTCCTTCTATCTGCATTTCGTTTGTCATGGTCCATAATTTCTTTCCATGTGGCACCTTGCATTTCGCCTTCATCACAACCGTAGTTGCTCCAGCCGTCGCATTCGTTACCTTCTTCGTACTCATCTGTTTCATCGTTATAAACTTCATCTTCAGCATCTTGATAACCAGTTCCAGCACAGTTAGGACAAATACCGTCTTTGACGTATTCTGCTTCATGTCTATTACATCTATCTAATGCATCTTGCAATTCACTGAATGCTTCTTTGCGTTCTTCTTCATCATAGTAAGTATCGGGTTCACCGATCATGCCATCATTTAAATCTACATCTTCATTTTTGACAACTTTTAATTGTGACCTTCTATAATCTTTTAAAAATTTATCTACTTGTTCGTCTGATAGTCTTGGAAAGTATTCTCTAAAAACTTGTTCTAATCTATCTATGCCATACGCACTTATTATTTGTTTTATAATTTGATCAGCATCTTTATCTGAAACTTCGTTTAATCCAACTTTCTTTAATTCTATTTTTTTAGATGGATGTTTCTTTTTCATCTTATCTTCCATCTCACCTGCGTCTACATAATCTTTAAAACGCACCTGTGCATCTTTGCCGTCAATGTATATTGCCCATCTACCTTCTTCTTCGGACTCGGCATGCATAGCCGCCATGTGTTTTTTATACTTTGCACTACCTTTTTTGTGTGGTGATTTACCTTCTCTAAAACGTGGATCTCTATTGTCACTTGCAAAATTACCTATAGTAGGTGATATCTTGTCGTCTTTTTGAATTTGTAATTTCTTTTTATATGCAGAGTATTCATTCCATAATGTGCTGTTTGCAGGATTTCTTTTAAGTTCTTGTTCTAGATCTTCTACGTCCATTTTGTAGTAGTTGTCTATGCCTAACATTTGTGCAAGTACTCTTTGCAACTCTAATTTCATAGGCATATCTTTGTATTTGCTTTTGTCAAGATAGTCTAAATTTTCTATAAAGAATGGATTTCTTTCGACTTTTATACCTTTGTGTTTTTCTTTTGGATCGTTTGCATTGACTACATCAAATGTTTTTCTATCATCGGAAACGTGTGTAACCATAAATTGTACACCATCTAAATCAATCATTTGCCCTTGTACAGGAACTCGTTTTGTTGGCTTGGACTGTCCACCTGGCTTGACAGGATCGTAACTGTGTTTGGTAGTTATACCCTCTTCAAGTTCTGATACATCTAATTGTGCAACAACATCATCTATAACACTACTGCTATCTATAACATTTAATACACCGCCACTAGCGAAGTCGCCTATACGTTGCCCACCGTGTTCCATATCTGGATCAACGCAATCTTCAACATCTAGTCTTTCTAATTCTGAATAAATTGCATATTCTAAATCGCCCATGTTTTCAAACTGATGTTCTTCACCACGGAATTCATCAACTAATTTGTCAACACAGCCATCGTGTATAATACTTCTTTCTTCACCTTCTTCTATGTGATCTGGATCTGCTTTTTTGACTTCGTATTTTACTTTTGGATTATTTTGTTGTAATTGTTCTGCCGCTTCTTTGGCATCTTTTAAACTAGCATACCTGGCAGTTATATCTTTGCCGTCAGCAAAAATACCATAAACTGCATCACTTGGTGCTTTCTCTTCAACGTTTTCTCTTCTATACTTAGTAACACCTTTACCCTGATAACTGTCAGGAACTAAACCATATTTTTTCATTTCTGGTTCAATATATTCGTCCTGTACATCTGTTCCTGCGTAAGCAAACTTTTCTTTAGGTTGGCCTGTATCTTTGGCCCATTTTTCCGCGGCATTATGATAAGCATAGTAACTATCATTGCTACCTTCTTGAACTTTTGTTGCTTCTATTATGGATAGTAGTTTCATACTACTATTTATCAGATTTTATTCTTCTGTGGGACTTTTCCAAACTAACTTCACACCACGTCTAGTTAGTTCATTTCTGCATTTCTGTTTGATTTTAGGCTTTTGACCGTTGTTAATATAGTCAATTAATTCTTCTTTGGGAGTATTTTTGATATAAAAATGTTGTGTTACTACATTCTTGGTACCGCGTACTAATGTTTTTTGTGTTGGCTTAAATTTAATTGGCATATTATCTCCCTTGTCCTCTGTATTTTTTATGTGATCGCTTTTTGCTTTTGTTCATAGTCGACATGCTAATCTTAACACGTCTACCGCGACCGCCATTTCCTATGCTGGAACATTTACGGGAACCTACATGTGCTGTTGAATATGCTTTTGATTTTGCCATCTGTCTCCTTTAGTTGAAATTTATTTATGAAAGGAGATTTACTTTTTCTTCTTAAGTTTGGCCACTTCTTTTTCTAAGTCTACAATTCGCTGTCCTAGTAATGGATATTGTTTTAACCATTTCTCTTCGCGAGTAGCAATTTCTAAATCATATCGCTTTGCTACCCACTCCATAGCATTATCCATTTTGACTTGAAACCACACACCCATCTTAGTGTTTTTAAACCACTGATAAAAACTACTTCCTATAATACTTGATAGTATTGCCTTAAGTGATAATATTAATAACCAATTCATTTTATTTTCCTTTTGTATTACTTACGTTTTTGGCTTTACCACGTCTGTTTTTGTTAGGGTCTTGCCTACGTTTCTTTTTTACTGCGGCGGCTATTGCTTTTTTACCACCTTTGGCTCTTAGACTTGCGGCTTTGCTTTTGCTTAAACATTTAGGCTTACCTTCACCTTTTTTGCTGTCACCACACTTACCAATTCTTTCACCTTTGGTATTGTATCTGTCCCAGCCTCCGCCTCCAGCACCACCTTTTTTGCCTTTGCCAAACCACGCACGAAGATTTTCTAATTCTATTTCTCTTTCTGCTAGACCTTCCTCAATACCATTCATTAATGCTCTAAAATCTTGACCAAACTCTAAAGTTTCAGTTAATTTTGCCATTTCGATTTTGTCTCTTAAATCTTTCATGTCTGCTTCTATGTCATACATTCTAAATTTATTAACTTTGTCCATCATGCCATCAAGTTC
>Ga0163109_10002643_pt1 | contig 13899 bp, 10 predicted proteins | sample CRUFie1St13metaG_FD_108704 | JGI IMG/M metagenome (GOLD analysis project Ga0163109, IMG submission 108704) | Marine microbial communities from the Costa Rica Dome - CRUD Field 142mm St13 metaG | ecosystem: Environmental > Aquatic > Marine > Oceanic > Photic zone | place: Costa Rica: the Eastern... | reverse complement strand
TAAGTAGTCAACCACGGCATCCATTAACATCTGAACGCCCTTATTCTTGAAGGCACTACCTGGAATAACGCCAACAAATTTTAGTGATAAAGTTGCCTTACGAACTCCTAGTTTGATCTCATCAATAGATAAGTCTTCACCCTCTAAGTACTTAGTTGCAATATCATCGTCAAAATCAGATACGGCTTCAATTAAAGACTCTCGGTACTCGTTGGCTTGAGCAAGCATATCATCTGGGATATCGACGACATCAAATTTTACACCAGATTCGTCTGATTCATCATAGATATATGCAACCATCTTAATCAGGTCGACAAGTCCTCTAAAATTTTCTTCAGCTCCAATTGCAAGGAAAAGTGGATGAGCATTTGCACCTAACTTTTCCTTCATAGTGTTAACGGCTGCAAGAAAATCAGATCCCATTCTATCCATTTTATTAATGAATCCTAGACGAGGGACACTATACTTGTCCATTTGACGCCAAACAGTTTCAGACTGAGGCTGAACACCTTCAACTGAAGTAAATACACCTATCGCACCATCAAGAACACGTAGTGACCTTTCAACTTCGGCAGTAAAATCAACATGACCAGGTGTATCGATAATATTGATACGATGATCAATTCCCTCAAAAGGTCCGTCAGAAGTTGTCCAACCACAAGAAATAGCTGCCGAAGTGATCGTAATTCCACGCTCTCTTTCTTGCTCCATCCAATCAGTAGTAGCATTACCATCATGAACTTCACCTATTTTGTGAACGACGCCCGAGTAAAAAAGTACGCGCTCGGTGCAAGTGGTTTTACCCGCATCAATGTGAGCAGCTATACCGATATTGCGCGTATGTTCCAAAACCGCAGGACGATCGGCGGAATTTGCAGAAGAAAATTGTTCCGAATTACTCATTTAAAAACCTACCAACGGAGATGAGCAAATGCACGATTTGCTTGAGCCATTTTGTGAGTTTCTTCGCGCTTCTTTACAACGCTTCCAGTGTTGTTGTAAGCATCCGTAAGTTCATTAGCTAGAGCATCTGCGATTGGAGTCCCTTTCCTTGCTGCTGCTGCCTTAACAACCCACCTAAAGGCAAGACTCTGCTGTCTTTCAAAAGGTACTTCTATAGGTACTTGGTAAGTTGCTCCTCCAACGCGACGGCTTTTAACTTCGATTTTCGGACGAATATTTTCGAGAGCGCCGAGAACAAGCTCAATTGGATTACCTTTGCCAACCTTCTCTGCCATTTTTTCTATGGCTTTGTAGACAATTCGTTGAGCAAGAGATTTTTTACCACTGAGCATTACAGCATTTACAAGGGAACCAACAAGAGGACTACCGTGAAGAGGATCGGGCAAAATTGCCCGCTTTGTTGCTTTTCTTCTCCTAGACATTAACTTTTGGGTTTCTTTACGCCGTATTTAGAACGACTTCTGCGTCTTTTCTCAACACCTTGGCAATCCAGAGTACCACGAACAATATGGTATCGAACACCATTCAAATCCTTAACTCGTCCACCACGAAGCAATACAATGCTATGCTCCTGCAAACTGTGACCTTCGTCGGGTATGTAAGCAATTACTTCATGCCCAGTAGTAAGTCTAACTTTAGCAACTTTTCTTATCGCAGAGTTCGGCTTCTTAGGAGTACGAGTAGTTACTTGGACGCAGACACCTCGACGAAAGGGGCAAGCCTTAAGTGCTGGAGACTTAGTTTTGGTCTTCTGTAAACGACGACCTTTCCTTACTAATTGATTAATTGTAGGCATGAGGTAGGATTTTGAGGTAAAAGCGGTCTATAGTAGCTTAATTTCTAAATTGCTCAAGAATAAAATGGGGAATTATGCAGTTAGTGATTCTGTCTCTGCTGTTCCCAAGGTATCAATCTTCAACCTACGCCATTTAGGAAGCCCGGTTCCTGCAGGTATAAGATGACCCATGATAACATTTTCTTTAAAGCCCTTGAGGTCATCCACTTTTCCAAGTGTGGCAGCATTTGTTAAAACTCTGGTTGTTTCTTGAAATGAAGCTGCAGAGATAAAGCTGTCTGTTTCAAGAGATGCTTTAGTAATCCCCAGAAGGATAGGTTCTCCCTCAGCAGGCATTCCACCTTTTCCTGAAATTGTCTCATTAGCATCCATAAAAGCATAGCGATCAACTTGGTCTCCCCAGAAAAATTCTGTATCACCCGGATCCGTGATTCTAACTTTTAACAACATCCTGGAAATAATTATCTCCAAATGTTTGTCACTAATCGTAACTCCTTGCAAGCGGTAGACCTTTTGAATTTCTTCTATCAAATACTCTTGCACAGCTGATGGGCCAAGAATTTCGAGAATTTCATGGGGATCTTTAGCACCTTCAGTGATAAGTTGTCCTTTTTGCACAAAATCACCAGGCTGCACTAATACATGTTTTCCATGAGGTATGAGATGCTCTTCCACTTGTCCAGAGTCCTCGTTGGTAACTAACAACCTTTTCTTTGATCTTAAAGTTCCAGCTTCAGCTACAATACCATCAATTTTAGCCATTTGGCCGACATTACCTTCCTTGGGGCGACGAGCTTCAAATAACTCTGCAACTCTTGGCAGTCCTCCGGTAATATCCTGTGTTTTGGAGGCTTGTCTAGGAGTTTTTGCAATGATTGAGCCAGCATCAATTCTAGTACCCTCATCAACGGCAACTTGTGCACCTGTTGGTACTGAATAAGTTGCCAATGCTTCTCCCTTAGAGTCTTTAACGATAATTTGCGGGTTCAAGTCCTCTTTATGTTCGATAACAACCATGGAGCGACCACCAGAAGCATCTCTTTCGATTTTGGTGGTTACACCAGGAAGCATGTCTTCAAATGAAATAACGCCCTTTTTCTCAGATAAAATGGGTATATTATATGGATCCCATTGTGCAAGCAAGACTTCCTCTTCAACCTGTTCTCCATCTTTAAAATGAAGCAAGGCACCGGCAGGCGTTGGATAATCGTCAATGATTCGATCGTCTTGGTCTAGAACCTGAATGGAGCCGGTTTTATTTAAGGTAACTTGTTGCCCATTTGCTAATGTAACCAATCTGAGTCCAACAAATTTTAGAGTGCCAGCTTTTCGTACATTGATAACGGGGTCTTCTCTGCCTGCGCTAGCGATACCTCCGATGTGAAATGTTCTCATGGTCAACTGTGTGCCAGGTTCACCAATAGATTGAGCTGCTATAATTCCAACCGAGGATCCCTGTTTAACCAACGAGTTTGTAGATGGATCAATACCGTATTCATAAGCAGTTAATCCATTTTTAATTCTACTAGATAAAGGAGACATCACACGAATACGAGTGATTCCCATGGCATCGATTTGATCTGCAATCTCTTCAGTTATTAAGGAGCCATTATTTAAAACTTTTTCGCTTGGATTCGATGGATTAAAAACATCATCGCTTGAATAACGGCCTATTATACGATCTCTAAGAGGAACAATCTCGTTATCCCCCTCCATAATGGCTTTTTTTACAACACCATCTCGACGACCATCGTCATCTCGAACAATTATACAATCCATTGCGACATCACATAATTTTCGAGTAAGGTAACCCGCATCAGCTGTTTTCAAAGCAGTATCAGCAAGCCCTTTTCTCGCACCGTGAGTAGACATAAAATATTCTAAAACAGACAAACCTTCCCTAAATGATGCAAGAATTGGTTGTTCAATGATTTCCCCTGAAGGCTTGGCCATCAGGCCTCTCATTCCACAAAGTTGCCTTACCTGCTGACGGTTACCTCGAGCTCCCGAATCCATCATTAAATAGACTGGATTAATGGTATCTTTGCCAAGGTTTTCATCTAGTGATTTAAAGACTTCTTTAGCAATGTCGTCAGTTGCTGCAGTCCAAACATCTATAATTTTATTATGGCGCTCGCCTCTAGTAATAATGCCTTTGCGAAATTGATCTTCAATTTTATCTATTTCTTTGCGGGCAACATCAACACGTTGCTTTTTTTCGGGAGGTATAATCATATCAAATATACCAATCGAGATGCCCGCTTTGGTAGCCATATCAAAACCCATTTCTTTCAATCTATCAAGTGCGGCAATTGTCTCTTCTTTCCCTTTAAGATTGTAAGTTTCGAGAATTAGATTTCCTAAATCACCTTTGAGTGCGGGTTCGTTAAAAAATCCTAATTCCTCTGGCCATATTGTATTAAAAAGGGCTCTACCAACAGTTGTTATTATAACACTACGCTTGGTAATTCCGAATTTAGTCTCATTTCCCTTGTCAGGGTTCTTTAATCTGATCCAGTTATGAAGATTTAAAACTCCTTCTTGCAGTGCACTTAAGGCTTCCTCCAAGGATCCAATTAACGGCAGCCCAGAATCTTCCTTTGGCATATCACTCTTGGGGTCCATGGTCAAAAAGTAGGAACCAAGAACTATATCCTGAGATGGAGTCAAAATAGGCTTTCCGCTAGAAGGAGAGAAGATATTATGGGTAGCCATCATGAGAAGCTTAGCCTCCATTATAGCTTCCACAGATAAAGGTACATGCACAGCCATTTGGTCACCGTCAAAATCAGCATTGTATGCGGTACAAACAAGAGGATGCACTCGGATTGCATTACCTTCAATTAGAACGGGCTCAAAAGCTTGAATTGACAGTCTGTGTAGGGTAGGTGCACGATTCAGTAAGACTGGGTGACCTTTTGTAACTTCTTCCAAAATATCCCAAACTTCAGGAGATCTACTTTCAATCATTTTACGTGCACCCCTGACTGTGTGGACAAATCCTAGTTCTTTAAGCCTCCGGATAATGAAAGGCTCAAATAAGATCAATGCCATTTTTTTGGGAATTCCGCATTGGTGAAGCTTCAATTCAGGCCCAATCACAATTACAGACCTTCCTGAATAATCGACTCTCTTACCTAGTAAATTTTGGCGGAACCTGCCTTGCTTCCCCTTGAGCATATCGCTCAATGATTTTAATGCACGATTGCCAGACCCAGTAATAGCACGACCGTGTCTTCCATTATCAAACAATGCATCTACGGCCTCCTGTAACATCCTCTTTTCGTTATGGATAATTACATCGGGAGTCTTAAGTTGAAGTAGGTTTTTTAAACGATTATTTCGGTTAATTACTCTCCGATACAGATCATTTAAATCACTTGTTGCAAACCTACCACCTTCAAGGGGAACAAGAGGTCGTAAATCCGGAGGAATCACTGGCACAGAATCTAATATCATCCACTCTGGTGACGCACCAGATTGTATAAAACCTTGCGTAACTTTAAGTCGGCTTGCGAGTTTCTTTTTGATCTGCTTCGACTTAGTCTCATGCATTTGATCGTAAAGTTCTTCTAGCTCTTCCTCTAAGTTAATTCTGGCCAGTACATCCCTAATTGCTTCGGCACCCATTTTTGCTTCAAACTCATCACCGAATTCATCTTGAGCTTCCCTAAACTCTTTATCTGAAAGAAGTTGTTTTTCCTCTAGTGGCGTACTTCCTGGATCCGTTACTATATATTGCTCATAGTAAAGTACTCTTTCGAGACTTTTAGCCGTCATGTTTAATAACAATCCTAAGCGACTAGGCATGCTTTTGAGGAACCAAATGTGCGACACTGGAACAGCAAGCTCAATGTGACCCATTCGGTCTCTACGAACTCGTGAAACTGTCACTTCTACTCCGCAACGGTCACAAACAACACCTTTGTACTTAATTCGCTTATATTTTCCACAAGCACACTCATAATCACGAACTGGCCCAAAAATCTTCTGACAAAACAAGCCTCCAGGTTCTGGCTTGAATGTACGATAGTTAATAGTCTCGGGATTCTTAACCTCTCCCTTTGACCATGATCGAATAATGTCCGGAGACGCAACGGTTATGGAAACTTTGTCCATAGGCCCTGGCTCAACTCCCAATGCTTCACTTACTGCTTCAACACTCATAATTTTATCTTAGTATTTTAATGGTTATTGGTAGTTTTAGAGAGCATCTTCAGCCCTAACTCGTATGTCCAAACACAAACTTTGCATTTCTTTCATCAAAACATTGAATGATTGGGGAGTGCCTGCTTGGAGTGAGTTATCACCCTTGACTAAAGATTCATAGATCTTAGTTCTGCCCGAAACATCGTCTGATTTAACTGTCAGGATCTCCTGCAAAGTGTATGCAGCACCATAAGCCTCTAGTGCCCAAACTTCCATTTCACCAAAACGCTGACCTCCGTATTGCGCCTTACCCCCAAGAGGTTGCTGGGTTATTAAACTGTATGGACCAACCGCTCTTGCATGAATCTTACTGGAAACAAGATGGTTTAGTTTTAACATGTACATATAACCAACAACAATTTTCTGATAGAATGGTTCTCCCGTACATCCATCATAAAGAATTGATTTTCCAGTTTCTGGGAGTTCTGCCTCTTTTAGGTATTCTTGAATTCGAGATTCGGGAATGCCGTCAAAAATCGGAGTAGCAACTTTAAATCCCAATTTATTGCATGCCCAACCCAAATGAGTTTCAAGAACTTGCCCAACATTCATTCGGCTAGGAACACCAAGTGGGTTAAGGCAAATTTCTATCGGCGTGCCATCTGGAAGAAAAGGCATATCTTCTTCGGCAACTATTTTGGCGACCACACCCTTATTCCCATGCCTGCCTGCCATCTTGTCACCAACACGCATTTTTTGCTTTTTCGCAACAAAAACACGGACATTTTTTATAGCTCCCTGATCTATGGGGTCACCTTGTTCAATTGCTTCAATTTTTCTGTCTCTATCGTCTTCCAAATCAGAAAACTTAGACTCATAACTTTCTACAATTTCAAAAACTTTGATCCTAACTGGAGAAGGAGGAATTTCAATAAATCGGTGAACGGCAGCAAGTCTTCTCAAAAGTGTCTTGGTAATTTTACGATTTGCTGGAATTATTATATCACCGGTCTCCGAGTTTGTAACATTTAATGGTATCTTTTCACCAAGTAAAATGTTCGATAGTGACTCGGTTAATTGAGATCGAAGATCTTCTGTTTGGTTGCGATAGTCTTCTTTAATCTGCTTCATTTGCCTGCGGAAATCGGAAGGAGAAAGCTTTTCCTGTTCCGCATCTGTACGACTAGAAACCTTTATATCCATCACAATGCCTTGAGTTCCCGAAGGAACTTTTAGTGAACTGTCTTTTACATCTGCTGCCTTCTCACCGAAAATTGCACGAAGTAATTTTTCTTCCGGTGCAAGATCTGTTTCGCTCTTAGGCGTAATTTTACCAACTAGAATATCTCCAGGCTTAACTTCTGCTCCAATACGGACAATCCCGAGATGATCTAAATTTCTCAATGCTTCTTCTCCTGCATTAGGAATATCTCTCGTTATTTCTTCAGGTCCAAGCTTGGTATCCCTTGCAGTAACTTCAAATTCTTCTATGTGAATTGAAGTGTAGATATCCTCTTTGACGATTTTTTCAGATATTAGAATGGCATCCTCAAAATTGTACCCTTTCCATGGCATGAAAGCTACAAGTATGTTTCTTCCTAGTGCGAGTTCTCCATTGTCTGTGCATGCACCATCAGCAAGTGCTTGTCCGACTTTAACAGAATCTCCTTTTCGAACTATTGGTTTTTGGTTGAAACAAGTTCCAGCATTTGAGCGTAGGAACTTTCTCATCTCATAACAGTAGATACCTCTTTTATGATCGCTACGGGGTTCTTTCAAGAAACGTGGGGGTAACTTGCCATCATCTGTAACAACAATTCTTTTACCATCGGCCAATGCAACTACACCTTCGGATTCCGAAACGGTTACCGTCCTTGAATCCTCTGCGACTTTTTTCTCAATACCTGTGCCCACCAAAGGTGAATCCGTTTTGAGTAAAGGAACTGCCTGTCGTTGCATATTTGCTCCCATTAGAGCACGATTTGCATCATCATGTTCAAGAAAAGGAATTAAGCCTGCGGCAACTGAAACCACTTGTTTTGGAGATACATCCATGTATTCAACATCTGATGGTTCATACTCGCTTACTTGATCCCTATATCTGCAGGTGACTCGACCCGAAAGTTTTCCGGTTTTGTCATCGATTTCAGAATTAGCTTGTGCAATTAAAAACCGTTCTTCTTCAAAGGCATTTAGATAAGCAACATTTTTAGGATTCTTATCAACTACACCATTTTTTACTGGATGATAAGGTGATTGCAAAAAACCAAATTCATCAATTTTAGCATAGGTAGATAGAGTGTTAATTAATCCAATATTTGGGCCTTCAGGAGTTTCAATTGGGCAAATTCTACCGTAATGAGTAGGGTGTACATCTCGAACCTCAAAACCCGCTCTTTCTCTATTTAGCCCTCCAGGTCCAAGTGCAGAAAGTCTTCTCTTATGAGTCAACTCCGCTAATGGATTAATTTGGTCTTTAAATTGACTTAGTTGACTCCGAGCAAAGAAATCCCTGACGACTGTTGTTAGTGCTTTGGGATTAATTAATTTTCCCGGCGTCAACGATTCTGCCCCTTGATCATAAAGAGTCATTCTTTCGCGTACTACTCTTTCAGTTCGAGCAAGTCCACTTCTACAGACATTGGCTAGGAGTTCTCCAACAGTTCTGACTCTTCTGTTCCCAAGGTGATCAATATCATCGATACCCATATCAAAAATTGAGCCAGCGTCCTCTCTTGCTTTCTCTTCATTAGATTTGCCGCGTTTAAGATCAGTTAATTTTCTTGTTGCTGAAACCAAATCCTCAACAGTTGTTACTCTTACTTCTAAAGGAGTTTGAAGATTTAGCTTAAGGTTTAGCATATGACGACCTACTTTGGCTAAATCATACCTTTTAGAATCCAAAAATAGCCTTTTAATCAGAGCTTCTGCGTTAGCACGATCGGGCGGTTCACCAGGTCGAAGTTTCTTATAAATTTCTTTTAAAGCCTCGTCTTTATTTTTGGTTGTATCCTTCTTTAAGCATCGAATAATTGCACCGTCATCAACAGAGGTATCAATTGCACGTAACTGAGTTTCACCTGCTTTAAGAAACGCACGCAAGTATGTTTTAGTGAGAGGCTCAAAGGCTTTAGCTAAAACTGCACCTTTGGTGCGGTCAAACATTGGCTCCACCAATACATAGTTGGATACATTGTCCCTAGAAAGCAAATCATTGATGTCGAGAGTCTCGATATCATAAAAAAGTTCGATTATTTTTTGGTCGGAATCTTTATCTTTTTCATGATCAGCATCCATCAATGCTCTAAGAAAGGTAGTTATTAGGAACTTGCGGCGGCGGCGGCGGCGGTCGAGGTATACATACAGCAAATCATGCTGGTCAAATTGTGCCTCGATCCATGTTCCACGATCAGGAATAATCCTAAAACCATGCAATACTTTACCACTAGTATGTGTTGATTCTTCAAAACTTACACCAGGAGAACGATGTAACTGGCTTACAACGACTCTCTCTGCTCCATTGATTATGAAAGAGCCTCTCTCGGTTATTATAGGCAGTTCACCCATAAAAATTTCTTCTTCACTGTAGAATGGTTTACTTTGTCCTTCCATTTCCATCCGCAGCCTTAGCTTAACCTGAAGCGGAGCCGCATAAGTACAATTCTGATCTATGCAGTCCATTTCACTCAATACGGACTCACCAACTGAGTATGATACATATTCAAGTCGTGACTTCTCGTCGTAACTCAAAATAGGGAAAACTTCATTGAAGACAGCTTCTAATCCAGCCTGCAAACGGTGTGTAGACGGAATATCCCGTTGCAAGAAATCATGAAAAGAATTTACCTGATTCTGAATAAGATTTGGCGGGTCAATTGCTTCTTGGAGTTTTCCGAAATTTTGTCTTTTTGACTTTTCCATGATCGGTATGAGGATTTGTATTGTGGATGATTTTAAGAAATGGAAAAAGCCGCAGGTTGAATTATCAACCATACGGCTTTAAAATTTAGCAATGTATGTCAAATAGCATTACTTGACTTCAGCTTTTGCCCCAGCAGCTTCTAGCTTCTTCGCAATTTCATCGGCCTCGTCCTTACTTACGCCTTCCTTGACTGGTTTTGGAGCACCTTCTACAAGTTCTTTTGCTTCTTTCAAACCAAGTCCAGTGATGCCACGTACTTCCTTGATTACTGCGATTTTGTTACCGCCAAATTCAGTAAGTACGACATCGAATTCAGTTTTCTCATCTGCCGCTCCTCCTGAGTCTCCACCTGCTGCAGGTGCTGCAACTGCAACTGCTGCAGGTGCTGCTGCACTTACGCCCCACTTTTCTTCCAACTCCTTAACGAGTTCTGCGATTTCAATTACTGATTGGCCGCTAAGCCATTCTACTACTTGGTCTTTTGTTAGATCTGACATTTTTTGTACCTCCTTGACTGAATATGATTAGTACCTTTAGGCGTTTAAGGGTAATTCCCCTAATTTCTTCTAAGTTGGTGGTTATTGTTTATTTGATGAACGAGATGATATCTCGAAAGGAATATTAATTTTCTGTTTTTGCTTTAAGAACTGTAACCATACCACGGGCGGGCTCACTGAAAACAGTTACAAGTTTGGTGGCGGGGGTATTGAGAAGGGATAAAAGCTGACCGCGCAAAGATTCTAATCCGGGTAATTTAGCTAGTGTTTTGATATCATCTACAGACAAAACACGATCATCAAGACTGCCTCCTTTGATTGAAACTTTTTGTGTGTCCTTGAAATATTCCCCCAAAGCCTTAGCGACTCCGGATGGATCCTCTCCACCAATGACGATTGCCGTATGACCCTGTAATTCATCATTCAATTCGCTGACAACAGTTTCAGGTGCCGCAAGCCTAAGCGATGAATTTTTTACAACATGAAATTCGGCTCCGCGTTCAGCAAGTTTTCCCCGAAGCAAGGAAGTTTCGTCTGCATTAATTCCTTGGTAATCTGTGAGGAAAAAATAATTTGATTTTGCCAAATGACTTTTGGCCTCATCCACTAGATATGTTTTTTCGGGTCTCATTTTAATTAAAAATAGATGATGATAATCGAAGACTTGGATTCATTGTTGAACTTATATGAGCAGACTTGACGAACTTACCTTTAAAGCCATCAGGTCTGGATAATGATACTGCATCGATCGCAGACTTTGCGTTTTCTAGCAATTTATCTGTCGAAAACGATTTTTTTCCGATTAAGACCGCCATCGCCCCAGTTTTATCCATCTTAAATTCAACTCTTCCTGCTTTAACTTCTTTGATAGCGGCTTCCAAATCATCTGTGACAGTACCCGCTTTTGGCGTAGGCATAAGTCCTCGAGGACCAAGAACTCGCGCAATTGAACGAACCTCTTTCATTGCAGATGTCGTGGAAAGTGCTATGTCAAAGTCTGTCCACCCATCTTTTATTTTTGAAATCAATTCTCCAAGCCCTGCAAAATCTGCACCAAGTTTGGTAGCTTCTTCAGCGTTTTCTGTAAAAACAAGGACTTTTATATCCTTACCGCTTCCGTGAGGCAGATTAACTGTACCTCTAACGGTTTGAGATGATTGCTTTGGATCAACACCCAGACTGAAGGAAATTTCTACAGATTCATCAAATTTGGCAACAGACTGTTTAGAAAGAATTGAAATTGCGTTTTCTAAATCGTGATCGGTATTACGATCAGTATGCTCGAGTGAATTCTTATATCTACGACTTCTTGTCTTCATCATCTTATGCGGTTACTTCAATACCCATACTTCTAGCGGTTCCTTCAATAATTCGACATGCTGCATCTTCATCATTGGCATTAAGGTCCTTTTGCTTGGTTTTTACAATTTCAAGAACCTGACTTTTACTGACTTTGCCGACTTTATCCCTATTGGGTACGCCTGAACCCTTAGCTAGACCTGCAGCTTTCTTGAGTAGAACGGCAGCTGGCGGTGATTTAAGAATAAAGGTAAAAGATCTGTCTGCATATACAGTGATCTCAACAGGTAGAATCATACCAGCTTGATCTTTTGTTTTGGCATTAAACTCCTTACAAAAACCCATGATATTGACACCTTGAGCTCCAAGTGCAGGACCAACTGGTGGAGCAGGGTTTGCAGATCCAGCAGGTAATTGAAGTTTTATAAGACCAACGGCTTTTTTAGACATGTTATTGAGTGGTTTGGTTTATTCTTCTTGAGCCTTTTCAACTTGCCAGAATTCCAATTCAACTGGAGTGAATCTTCCAAAAATAGATACAGATACCTTAAGGGTACCTTTAACGGGATCTATATCTTCAATATCTCCAGTTAGATTAAGAAATGGTCCATCCAATATTTTAACGGATTCCCCAATTGAAAATTTAACTTTAGGTACTTCTTTTCCTTCAGCTTCATCAACTTGTTTAAGTATTCTACCAATTTCATCTTCGGCAAGAGGAGTTGGGTTTTCTTTGCCGATGAAATTTATTACACCGTCCGTATCTTTGATTTTATACCAAGGTTTTTTCTTAAGATTACCAACTTGATCAAAAAGTTTCATCTCAACAAAAACATAGCCTGGATAGAATTTTCTATCCCTTTGTTTTTTCTTTCCATTTTTTACTTCTGAGACCGTTTCGATAGGAACTAGAATTTCTGTTAAACAACCGGCAAACTCTTCGTCCTCTTCCTTGTACTTATTGAGGTAGCGCTTTACCTTGTCCTCGTGATTAGAGAGACATTGTAAAGCATACCATCTTGATTCAGTGCTCGTCTGTGAAGTCATAGGGCAACGAATTTTAAGAACGAATTACTAGGGTTAACAATTCGACGCAGTTAGTAAGTGAGAAATCAGATACGGATATAAAGAGTCCCAAAATCGCTACACCTGCTATAACAACAACCGTTGATTCTCTAAGTTCCGGCAGCGTGGGCCAAGAAGCTTTTCCTAATTCTGCAATTGTTTCTTTATAAAAAGTGCGGATTTTTTGGAACGGATTCATTCGTGTTTGTATTTGGATGAGCAGAATGGCGGGAGAAGAGGGACTCGAACCCCCAGCCTACGGTTTTGGAGACCGGTGCTCTACCAATTGAGCTATTCTCCCGATATCTCAGAATTTAGAAAGGATGAATTTACAAAATCTCCGAAATGTTTCCTGCACCAATTGTTCTTCCGCCTTCACGGATTGCGAAGCGTTGACCAGATTCCATAGCGATTGATTTTTGCAAATCAATTTCGACAGTTAAATTGTCACCGGGCATAACCATTTCAACACCTTCGGGAAGCTCAACGACGCCAGTAACATCAGCTGTACCAAAGAAAAACTGTGGGCGATAACCTTTAAAAAATGGTGTATGTCTACCGCCTTCTTCTTTATTCAGAACATATATCTGAGCTTTTGCTTTAGTATGAGGCTTGATACTTCCTGGTGCAGCCAATACATGACCTCTTTGGATGTCTGATTTTTCAACCCCGCGAAGCAAGATACCTACATTGTCTCCGGCTTGTCCTTCGCCAAGCTCTTTACGAAACATTTCAACGCCAGTGCAAGTTGTTGTACGAGACTCACCTAAACCAACAATTTCAACTTCATCACCAACTTTGATCATTCCTCTTTCAATTCTTCCAGTTGCAACAGTACCGCGACCAGTGATTGTAAAAACATCTTCAACTGACATGAGGAGGGGTTTGTCTGTATCACGGACAGGTTCGGCAATTTCAGAATCAATCGCATCCATCAACTTTTGGATTGCACCAAGTCCCAAATCACTATCTTCGTTCTCAAGGGCTTTTGTAGCTGAACCTCTTATAATTTGAGCATTGTCACCGTCAAATTCGTATTTGCTAAGAAGATCTCTAATTTCCATGTCTACCAATTCGAGCAATTCTTCGTCATCTCCGGACATTAAGTCACATTTGTTAAGAAAAACTACAAGATTGGGAACATCCACTTGACGAGCTAGCAAAATATGCTCACGAGTCTGCGGCATTGGCCCAGTTGTGGCATCGAC
>Ga0163109_10002642_pt1 | contig 13899 bp, 12 predicted proteins | sample CRUFie1St13metaG_FD_108704 | JGI IMG/M metagenome (GOLD analysis project Ga0163109, IMG submission 108704) | Marine microbial communities from the Costa Rica Dome - CRUD Field 142mm St13 metaG | ecosystem: Environmental > Aquatic > Marine > Oceanic > Photic zone | place: Costa Rica: the Eastern... | reverse complement strand
ATCAAGACGAAAAGAAACTGAAATAGTTGACCTTATAAAGATATATCTAAAAAGAAGAATATTAAAATATCAATTTATTAAAAAATCAATATGGTCTGATGTAGGAACAATTGCCGACTACAATAAGATTTCAAATTTTATAAAAATCAAGGAAAAAGCGACTAAAATTAAAATTGCTTGTTTGGAAGAAATATCCTTTAAAAATAAATGGATTACAAAAAAGCAAATTAAAAAAAATGTAAATTTTTATGGCGATTGTGAATATTCGAATTATTTAAAAAAAATCGTTTAAAATTTTTTTATTTTTAATAACATATTCGGGAAGATCGTGAATATTGTTATTTTTTTCGAAAACCCAACCCCTACCATAAACATCTTTTCCCTCATTAATAAGTCTTTCAATTTTTTCAATATTTGTAAAATGCTCTTTGTCGAATTCAGAGTGAGCAAAAGTTTTTAATTTAGTTGAAATTTCTTTAGCAGAAAAAAAATTATTGAAATGCCACCCACCATTATCTATTAATTCTATATTTTTCTCCTTATCGGGTCTCCACCACTTTTTTAAATTTTTTTTCAATATCTTATGTTTTAAATCATCAAAAGATTTTAAATTTTTTTTTTTACAAATTCTAGTTCCTGCCCAGGGATTTTGGTATTGATCTATTAATTTAAAATTATATACAAAATGCTTTTGCATAAAAATTCCATATTTTTTTTTTAATACAAATTCTCTAAGAATGTTTGGGTTAGGAATTTCATCAGGATCTGAAAACATTATAAAGTCATCATCATTTATATTATCTAAATATCCTAACATATAATCTCTTTGATATTTTTGACATTTCCATGGATCATCTGGTTCAGGAAATTTGTGATTAATAACTATATGTTCAACTTTTTGTTTTAAATTTTCACTATGTAAACTAAAATTTACATTTTTTGATCTCGATCTATGATCATAAATTGACTCACAAATAATAAATTTATCTACAACATCTTTTAAAATTTCTATTCTTAACTTTGTTACAAAAGTTTCTCTAAAATAAGTTATACAATCAATTATTTTCACCATCCTATAATTATTAAAAATTTAGATCTAAATATATATCTTTCTTAGATGGATCAGTTTTTTTATCAAGTTTATGTGGTAATATTGATTTTTTAAAAGGAATTTTTTTTACCCTTGATTTATTTATTAAAGTCAATTCTAACATATCTGGAATTTTTAAATTTCCAATTTTTTTTATTTTACTAGTGTTATTTGGATGTAAATGACAAAAATAAAAATAGTTCGATAGCCTATAAATTAAATCACTAAATGTCTTAAAAAAAAATTTAGATCTTAAATTCCTTAAGTCATGTACTTCTAAAACTAATATTCTAACATTACTTAATTTTTTTTCATCTAAACTTATTAAACTTGAATATTCATCACCCTCAATATCTAGCTTTAAAATAATTTCCTGATCTGATGTAATAAAGTTGTTAATTGTGATATTTTTATCATCATTTAAAAGTGAGAGTTTTTTATTTATAAATTCAGATTTTTTTGGCAATAAATCTTTTGGCACGTTGTTTGAGTCTAACATTATGCTTTTAATATTAAATTTTTTTTCTAAATCTATTTCAAATTTAGTTACATTTCCCACTCCAGCTGAATAGCAAAAATTTATATTTTCTAGATCATTTGGAATCAAATAACCCCCATCACTATCTTCTCCTAGTCTAATTAGTTCTTTGCCAACTTCATAAGGAGTTATTCTTTTTAATAAATTTTGTATATCAGATATTTTAGTTTTTTTTTCTAAATAGAGATTTAATTTATCTAAAAAAAATTCTTTTAAATTCATTTTTTATTTCATTTGAATATTTTTTTTTCCATATTCATCGTAAAGAAAAAAATAATAGTATGACTTGAGTTTAATAAAATTTTGTAAAATTTTTTTTTTTCTAAACAAAATAATATTCACCAAAAGTTTACTACAAAATTTCAATACATTTTTAATTGTATAATAATAAAAAAAACTTTTGGATTTGTGTTTATAGTTATAATAAAGTGATGATTTATTAAAATTAAATATTCTTTTTTTATCTATATAATTGTGAATACTCGGTTTATGAGATTTGAATCCAACATGATTAACTTTTGACTCTTTGATTTTTAATATTCCATATTTTTTTTTTTTTAATCGATAGCAAAGATCAATATCTTCTAGATAAGTATAAAAATAATCATCCCAACCACCTATTTCTAAGATCATTCTCTTGTCTAACATAAATGCAGTTGAATTTATTGCTTCAACACAAAAATCTCCTGATGGAACTATATTCATCCCTTTTTTATTTTTATCTAAATTAAATCTGTAATTATCATAAATGCTATATTTATCATTTTCGAACATCAAAGGCGCTAATATAGCTGCATCTTTATATTTTTTTTTAGCCGTTATTAAATTTTCAATACAATTTTTATAAAGTTTAACATCAGGTTGAGTAATAAAAATTAATTCTGAATTTATCATGTTTAGAGCTTTGTTAAATGTTTTACCTAAACCTATATCTCCAGTAGAAATATATTTTATATTAGTGAATTTATTTTCAATCAATAATTTTAATTCCTCATCATTACTATTGTCAAAAACGTAAATCTCTCGCACTTGTGGTAATGATCCAAGTAATTTCTCTATAATTTTACCAGGAAAATATGTTGGTATTACTATAGAACATTCAATCATTATTAATCAATATTATAGTGAACTTTTATAACTAATTAAATTGCTATTTTTCTTTATTAATTTTTAAAACTCCAATAAATGCTTCTTGAGGTATTTCAACTCTACCAAATTGTTTCGCTCTAGCTTTTCCTTTTTTTTGTTTTTCCAAAAGTTTTCTTTTTCTATCTGTTGCACCTCCGCCATGAATTTTTGTTAAAACATCCTTTTTAAACCCTTTGATTGTCTCTCTTGCAATTATTTTTCCACCAATAGCAGCTTGAATTGGGATCATAAAGTTATGTCTTGGTATTAAATCTTTAAGTTTTTCACAAACCTCTCTACCTGTTCTTTGTGCAAAATCTTTATGAATCATCATAGCAAGAGCATCAACGGGTTCCCCGTTCACAAGTATTCCTAATTTTACAAGATCTCCCTCTCGATGTTCAATTATTTCGTAATCAAAACTTGCGTAACCACTTGTCATAGACTTAATTCTATCATTAAAATCAAACACTACTTCATTTAACGGTAATTCATAATTTAGCACAGCTCTATTTCCAGAATAACTTAGATTGGTTTGTATACCTCTTTTATCGTGACATAATTTTATAACTGAACCTAAATATTCATCAGGAGTTATTATCGTTGCCTTTATCCAGGGTTCTTCAATCAATCTTATATATGTTGGATCTGGTAAACTCGAAGGATTTTGCAAATCAACTATATCACCACTATTTAAGTTAACTTTGTAAACAACACCAGGGGTTGTTGTTATTAGATTAACATCGAATTCTCTTTCAAGCCTTTCAGTTATAATCTCAAGATGAAGTAATCCCAAGAATCCACATCTAAATCCTAAACCTAAAGCTGAAGAAGATTCTGCCTCAAATGAAAAACTTGCATCATTTAATTGAAGTTTTGCTAAACCATCTTTTAATTTTTGATATTCTGAACTATCAACAGGAAATAAACCACAAAAAACAACAGGTTTACTTGGTTTAAAACCAGGTAAAGCTTTAATTGAAGGCTTAGAAGCATCACATATTGTGTCACCGACTTTTGTGTCTGATAGCTCCTTAATACCTGTAGTAATAAAACCAATCTCACCAGAATTTAATTCAGTAACATCTTTGGGTTTGGGTGTAAAAATTCCAACTTTTTCCACTATATAATCTTGATTAGTTGAAAGCATTTTAATTTTCATATTCTTTTTAATTTTCCCATCAATAACCCTTACTAAAATTACAACCCCTAAATAAGTATCATACCAACTATCGACTAATAAACATTTTAGATTATCATCTAAATTCCCATTAGGTGCTGGTAACTGATTAATAATTTTTTCTAAAATTTCTTCAATACCCTCACCTGTCTTTCCAGAACATGGAACTGCATTTTCAGTCTCAATTCCTATGACATCCTCTATCTGTTTTTTTGTTCTCTCTAAATCTGATGCTGGTAAATCTATCTTATTTAAAACAGGTATAATCTCATGATTAATATCAAGAGCTTGATAAACGTTAGCTAAAGTTTGAGCTTCTACACCTTGAGTACTATCCACTATCAATATTGAGCCCTCACAAGCATATAAAGATCTGCTAACTTCATAACTAAAATCTACATGACCAGGAGTATCAATTATATTTAAAATATATTCTTTTCCATTTTTTGATTTATAATTCAATTTTACAGTTTGTGCTTTAATTGTAATTCCTCTTTCTCTTTCGATATCCATTGAGTCCAAGACTTGTGCTTTCATCTCTCTCTCTGTCAAACCACCACATTTATGAATAATTCTATCGGCTATTGTTGACTTTCCATGATCGATATGAGCGATTATTGCAAAATTTCTAATATTATCAATAGTGCTCATTTTATTTAAGATCGAATTTTAGCACCAGTTTTTCGTTCTACGTTATCGATAATTAGTTTATTAATTTTTTCTAAGTCGTCATCATTTAACGGCTTTTTTGTAGATTGAATACTTACATTTAAAGCAATTGATTTCTTATTATTTGGTATTTTTTCACCTTCATAAACATCAAATATATTAACCTCTCTAATGATTTCTTTGTCAGTTTCAGAAATTATATGTATTAACTCTTGGGTATCAAAGTTTTTATCGATTACAAAAGCAAAGTCTCTCTCTGATTTTTGAAAGTCTGATACCTGAAAAGTACTTTTTTTATCTTTTAAAGATTTTTTTAATTTTTTAAAATTATCAATAAATATTTCAAAACCTACCAAGGACTCAGTTTTAATATCAATTTTCTTTATAATATTTGGATGAATTTCACCAAAATATCCTACAACTTTATCTTTATCTTTATTCAAAAAAATTCTTCCAGATTTACCTGGATGATAATAGCTTGGAGTTTTATCATCTATGTATATTTCAGACTTTTCATAACCCACCTCAATTAGTGTCTGAACAATATCTTTTTTAACATCATATGTATCAACATACCTATCATTTTCAATCCATGATAATCTTGATACCTTGCCAGAACGCAGACCACCAATTACCGTTTCTTGATCTCCAGGTGTTGGTCCATTGAATATAGGTCCAATTTCAAACAATGACAAATCTTTTATATCCCTATTTAAATTTTTGTTTACATAAAAAATTAAGTTAGAAAAAATAGAATTTCTTAAAACACAAAGCTCAGAACTAATAGGATTTATAATCTTAATTTCTTTCTTATTTTCTCTAAACAAATTGTTAAATTTTGGATCAGTAAACGACCAAGTGATAGCTTCATAGTATCCTTTGGTTGCTACTGCCCTTTGAAGAAAATGAAATAATTTTTGTGTATTATCTAAGGTTGGTTTATATCTTTCTTTTCTTGGTTCAATTGTTTTGATTTGATTATAACCTATTATTCGTGCCAATTCCTCTATTACATCGATAGGTTGAGAAATATCTGGTCGCCAGGACGGCACTGTTAGTTTTAAAAACTCCCTATTTTTTTTGATTCTAAAACCAAGATCTGAGAGAATTTTAAAAGTTTTTGAATCAGAAATTTTAATTCCCATAATTTTATTGAATAATTTTTTATCAAATTTAATTTCGACTTGTTTGAGCTTCTCTCTTTTTTGAATTTCGAATTTACTTATTTCTCCCCCACAAATTTGTTGAATTAAATTTGCAGATCTAATTAAACCTTCTTCAATTGATAATGGATCAATACCTCTTTCAAATCTAAACTTTGCATCAGACTCAATATTGAGTTTTTTCGCAGTTTTTCTTGTGACTGTGGGATCAAAGTAAGCAGACTCAATAAGTACATTTTTTGTATTATTTTGAGTGCTTGATCTTATCCCACCAATTATCCCTCCAAGTGCTAAAACTCCTTTGCTGTCACTGACAACACACATCTCATTATCTAATTTGTATTTTTTGTTATCTAATGCTTCAAATATTTCTCCTGATCTAGAGTTTCTCACTGTTATTCCTTTTACAATTTTATCAGCATCAAATACATGCAAAGGTCTATTTATATCAAACATCATATAGTTTGTTATATCTACCAAAGCTGAAATTGGTTTTTGTCCGATTGATATTAATTTTCTTTTTAACCATTCTGGACTTTCTTTATTTTTCACATTTGAAATTAAACAACTTCCAAATATCAAACAACTTTGTTTTTTTTCTTTATTGAGTTTTATTTTTATCTTTTTATTATTTTTGAATTTAATCTTTTTTAATTTACTTTCTTTTAATTTTCCAAAACCAGCTGCAGCAAGATCTCTTGCAATTCCTCTGACACCTAAACAATCTGGCCTGTTAGGAGTAATTGATAAATCAATTAAATTCAAATTAGATGATTTAAAAAAGTTTTTACCTACCCTTTTCAAATACTCAGCATTTGAAAGCTCAATAATACCCTCACTATCATTTGATAAATTTAATTCAGACTCTGAACATAGCATTCCATATGAAGTAACCCCTCTTATTTTAGCTTCAACTAATTTTAATCCACTTTTAGGTATCACTGCTCCAGGAGGAGCATAAACTGTAAATAATCCATCTCTGGCATTTTTTGCACCACAAACAACTTTTTTAATTTTATTGTCACCAATATCTACATCACAAACTTTTAATCTGTCTGCATCTGGATGTTTTTGTGTTTTTATAATCTTCGCTACTTTAAATAAATTTAAGTCTTCTGATATATTGGAAATATTTTCAACCTCTAATCCAATGTTTGTAAGTTTTCCTAAAAGTTTTTTTTCAGAATAAGATGTTAATAAATGATCTTTTAACCAATCATATGTGATTTTCATCTGCTTAAACCTCTATAATTTGTAGGAACATCTAGTGGATCAAAACCAAAATGATTAAGCCATCTGTAATCACACTCAAAGAAAGCTCTTAGATCATTAATGCCATATTTGAGCATCGCCAATCTATCTATGCCAATCCCAAAGGCGAATCCTTGAAATGAATCTGGATTAATTTTAACATTCTTTAACACATTAGGATGTACCATGCCGCATCCTAGAATCTCCAACCATTTATCACCCTCGCCTATAATTATTTTTCCATCTTTTATTTTATAACCAATATCTACCTCTGCAGATGGTTCTGTAAATGGAAAATGACTTGGTCTAAATCTCATCTGAATTTTATCAACTTCGAAAAATTCTTTAATAAAGTAATTTAAACATCCTTTTAAATGACCCATATTAATATCCTTATCGATATGTAATCCCTCAACTTGATGAAACATTGGTGCATGTGTTTGATCACTATCAGATCTATATGTTCTCCCTGGTGCAATAATTTTAAAAGGTGGTTTATTTTTGAGCATTGTTCTAATTTGCACCGGAGAAGTATGTGTTCTTAATAATTTTTTTTTTTCTTCATCTAGATAAAAAGTATCATGCATATCTCTAGCTGGATGATGGTCTGGAGTATTCAGTGCAGTAAAATTATTATACTCATTCTCAACGTCTGGACCTTCAGCTACACTGAAACCTATTTCAGAAAATATTGAGGAAATCTCATCAATGGTTTGAGAAACTGGGTGAATTTTTCCTCTAATGATTGTTCTCTCAGGCAAAGTAACATCAATTTTTTCTTTTTCTAGTTTTTCATTTATATCGGCAATTTCAATTTCACTTATTTTAGTATTAATTAAACTTTGTAATTCATCTTTAATTAAATTTAAATCAGTCGCAAAATTTTTTCTTTCTGACTCTGCAATGGAAGCAATTTGCTTAAATTGAGAAGTGATAAGACCACTCTTGCCAAATAAATCAGATTTTATTTCATTAATCTGTGCAAGATCTAATTTTGATTTCAATTTAGATATAAATTCTTCTTTGATTTTTTTAAGATCTGACATTTTTACAGATTATTTCTTCAGTAAAATAAAACAATAGAGAAGATTAATTTAAAGCAGATTGTGCTTTTTGAACAATAATTTTAAAGGCTTCTGGGCTATCGTAAGCTATTTCTGCTAGAATTTTTCTATCTATTTTAATTCCACATTTATTTAATCCATTAATAAACCTAGAATAGGTTAAACCCTCAGCGCGAACTCCTGCGTTGATTCTTTGAATCCAAAGCGATTTAAAATCTCTTTTTTTATTTCTTCGATCTCTATAAGCATATTGCATTGCTTTTTCCATAGCTTGCTTTGCAACTCTTATTGTATTTTTTCTTCTGCCCCATTGGCCTTTAACTGCTTTTAAAACTTTTTTATGTTTTGAGCGGCTAGTTACACCTCTTTTTACTCTTGCCATTTTAACCTCTTAAACTGTAGGGCATATACGATTTCACAATTTTTCCATCTTGTTTCGACATCGCAGTTGTGCCTCTTAATTTTCTAATTTGAGAATTTGTTCTTTTAATCATACCATGTCTTTTCCCAGCTTGAGCAGTAATTACTTTTCCTCTTGCAGATATTTTAAATCTTTTTTTTGCTGAGCTTTTTGTTTTTAATTTTGGCATAATTGTGCGAGTTTATACAAAGAAAGAAGAAATTTTACAACCTCATTTAAGCCTTATAAAGGCTGAATTACCATTATCATTTGCTTTCCATCAAATTTTGGATGTAATTCGACCTTTCCAATATCCTTCATGTCCTGTTTTATCTTAGTCATTAATTCATCCCCAAGATGAGAATGCTGCAGCTCTCGACCTTTAAATCTAATTGTAAATTTTACTTTATCCCCTTTGGCAATAAATTTTTTTGCATTTTTAACTTTGAATTCATAATCATGAGTTTCTGTCACTGGTCTCATCTTAATCTCTTTAAGAGCTATAATTTTTTGTTTCTTTTTTGCAAGGTTAGCTTTTTTTTGAGCATCATATTTATATTTTCCCATATCCATTATTTTGCAAACTGGTGGACTTGCATTTGGAGCTATTTCAATTAAATCGAGACCTTGGTTTTTTGCCATTGATATTGCCTCATTTGTACTTATGATACCTAAATTTTCACCATCACTTGCTATAACCTGAACTTCTGGTGAAAAAATTCTATTATTAGATCTAGGACCACGATCCTTATTTTTTTTTTGGAAATTATTTTGTTTATAGTCTACCACTTAGTTTGAAGATGCTTTATTCAAAGCAGAGAATGTTTTTAAAAATAAGTTTAATTCCATATTTTCTTGTTTATTAGAGTCCAATCTTCTAATAGTTACAGTGTTACTGTCAACTTCTTTTTTACCACAAATTAATAAAATTGGTATTTTTGCTAAAGAATGATCTCTAATTTTATAATTCAAATTATGTTTTTTTAAATCTACTACTGAGCTTATTCCTGCTTTTTTCACTTTATTATAAACATTTATTGCATAATCTTCAAAATCTTCAGAAATTGGAATTACTGCTGTTTGAAGAGGAGAAATCCAAAATGGAAATTTTCCAGCATAATGCTCTATTAAAATCCCTATGAATCTTTCAAGAGATCCAAATAATGCCCTGTGAAGCATAACTGGAGTTTTTTTATTTCCGTTCTTATCTACATATGAAGCATCAAGTCTTCCTGGTAAATTTAAATCTACTTGTAAAGTTCCACATTGCCAGTCTCTACCAATGGCATCTCTTAATACAAATTCTATTTTTGGCCCATAAAAAGCACCTTCACCCTTATTAATACTGTATTCTAATTTTGATGCTTTTATCGCCTCTAGTAATGAAGCCTCAGCCTTATCCCAAACCTGATCATCTCCAACTCTAATTTCTGGTCTATCTGCATATTTTAAAATTATATTTTCAAAACCTAAATCTTTATAAATTTCTAAAATCAAATTTGTAACATTTAAACATTCACTTGTAATTTGATCCTCAGAACAAAAAATATGTGCATCATCTTGTGTAAAAGCTCGAACTCTCAATAATCCATGAAGAGCGCCTGATGGTTCATATCGATGAACTTTTCCAAATTCTGTTATTCTCAAAGGTAAATCTCTATAACTTTTAAGACCTTGATTAAAAACTTGAATGTGCCCTGGACAGTTCATTGGTTTAATTGCAAAAACTTTTTCATCTGGTGTTTGTGATGTGTACATATTTTCCCCGTATTTTTCCCAATGACCTGATTTTTCCCATAACAATCTATCTAAAACTTCTGGAGTATTTACTTCTTTATATCCAGCTGCGTCTTGCTTAGCCCTCATATAATTTATTAATTTTTGAAATAAAGCCCAGCCTTTTTCATGCCAAAAAACTGAACCTGGACTTTCTTCTCTAAAATGAAATAAATCCATTTCTTTCCCTAGTTTCCTGTGATCTCTTTTTTCAGCTTCCTCAATTCTTTTCAAGTAAGCATCTAAATCTTTTTGATTAGCCCAACTTGTTCCGTATATTCTCTGCAACATTTCATTATTTGAGTCACCTCTCCAGTAAGCACCAGAAACTTTCGTTAATTTAAAATACTTGCCAATTTTTCCTGTAGAGGATAAATGCGGTCCTCTACACAAATCATGCCACTCTCCATGAAAATAAATAGATACATCTTCATCCTTAGGTATATTTTCAATTAGTTCTGCTTTGTAGATCTCACCCTTTTTTTTAAAGTGAGTAATAGCTTTGTCCCTAGCCCAAACCTCTCTTTTTGTCTTTTCATCTCGATCTACTATTTCTTTCATTTTTTTTTCAATCTTATTTAGATCATCTTCGGTAAACGGTTCCTTTCTCGCAAAATCGTAATAAAAACCATTTTCAATAACAGGACCAATCGTAACTTGTGTTCCTGGAAATAGCTCTTGAACTGCCATTGCTAAAATATGTGCAGTGTCATGTCTTATTGTTTCAAGACCTTCTTCATTTTTTGAAGTAAAAATTTTTATTGAACAATCTTTTTCTATAATAAAATCTAAATCTTTAAGCTCTCCATCAACACTAATAACCATAGCATCTTTTGCCAAAGATTTACTTATTTTTTCAGCTACCTCAAACCCTGTAACTTTTTTTGGAAAATTTAAACTTTTCCCATCTGGTAATGTAATTATAGGCATTTAATTTAATAATCTTTTATACTCTGAATAAGTAGAAAAACACATTTTTTCAACATTAAATTTTTTTATTATATTTTTTCTACCCTCTTTACCGATTAATTTTATTGATGAATCATCCATAGTAATAACCTTTATTATTTTTTCACTTAATGATTTTGCATCCCCAGACTCAAATAGAATACCCGTTTTTCCATTTACTATTGTTTCATTTGAGCCACCAATATTACTAGCAATAATTATTTTTTCCATAGATTGAGCTTCAACCGCAACACGACCAAATGCCTCTGGTTCTATTGAAGCTGAAACAACTATATCTGATACTTTATACGCTAAGGCCATATCTTTGCAATTATCTATGAACTTTATCTGATTGGTAAGTCTATATTGTTCGGTCAATCTAATTAATTTTTTTTTATACAAATCCCTGCCTTGATCACTTCCAAGAATTACCACATGAAAAGCTTCATATCCCAGTTCAATTTTTACTAAATTAATCGCTTCGATAAGTAATTCTTGTCCCTTCCAAGATGTTAACCTACCTGGCATTAATAAAATCTTCTTTTCTTTATTGATATCCCATTTTTTAAGAAGATTTTTTTCATCAATTTCTAATTTTGTAGAAGAATCAAAATAATCAACATTTATTCCTCTAAAAATTACAAGAAATTTTTTTGTTGATTTTAAATATTCGAAATAATTTTCTTTTATATGAGAAAAAATAAAGTTAGATCCAGCAATAATTAAATCAGATCTTACCATTACAGAATTATAAAACTTTTTAAGATTTCCACCAAAATTATAAGTACCATGAAATGTTGTTACAAATTTTCTCCTAGTAATTTTTGTAGCAAGCAAGCATGACCAAGCAGGAGCTCTACTTCTGGCATGAACTATTGAGATATTATAAAAAAAAATTATTCCTATCAAAATAATACTATTAAACAACATTATAAGAGGATTTTTACTTTGCACAGGTAATCTTATTAATTTAACTTTTTTTTTATCAATAAATTTAATTAACTCACCACCACTTGTAACGATAAAAGATTTACAATTATTCTCAGTTAAATAATGTGCAATATCATAACAACCAGTCTCAGCACCTCCATAACCTAACTTTGGTATTACCTGTAAAACTTTTATATTAGACGACATATATTTAAATTATATAATAATAGATTAAACTAATAAACTTTTATGACAAAATTCAATTACTTTAAATTCTCCAAAACAAAAAAGATCAGATATTTAAAACTTTTTCAAAAAAATGCAGCATACATTGTTTTTTTACACGGATTTATGTCAGATTTAACAGGAAAAAAACCTAAGGAATTTTATAATTTTGCCAAAAAAAATAAACTTGGTTTTCTTGCTCTTGAGTATTCCGGTCATGGCAAATCCTCAGGTAAATTTATTAATGGAAATATCACTCAATGGAGTAAAGATACAAATAAACTTATAAAAAAAATTGTAAAAAAAAATAATATCATTTTAATTGGCTCAAGTATGGGCGCATGGATTTCTTTAAATCAATTTAATCATTTTAAAAAACAAATTAAGGGCTTTTTGGGAATAGGTTCTGCTCCAGAATTTTTAGAATATTTGATGTGGAATAAATTTTCAAAAAAAATGAAAAAAGAGATAAAGAAAAATGGTATAATCAAACTTAAACATGGAGATTATGAATACCCAATTACATATCAATTAATTAAAGATGGAAGAAAAAATAAAGTTTTACACAAAAAAATAAATCAAAATTTAAAGGTTACAATGGTCCATGGAAGTAAAGATAGTTCTGTGCCAATTATTTATTCAAGAAAAGTTTTAAAAATTTTCAAAACTAATAAAAAAAAATTATTAATTGTTAAAAACGGTGATCATAGTCTTTCATCAAAAAAATGTTTATCTATTTTGAAAAAAGAACTTAATTTAATTATTAACTAACTTGTTTAATTTTAGACTTAGATGTAATTGGGTATTCCAATTTATTAATCATCTCTTTTGGACAAACTTGAATAAAATTTTTTACTTCCTCATTATAATTATTAATAATCTTTTTTGATAATTCAGATGATGTTTCATTGGCGTGTTCTAAAACTAGATCTTTTAAATAATTCATCCAGTAAACTGTTTCAACATTTTGCCAAACAACTGTTTCTGAGTTAACTTTTTTTTCAAATTCTTTAGATTTATCATAGACGAAAGCCATTCCACCTGTCATACCTGCTGCAAAATTATCTCCGACATTCCCAAGAATTACAGCTGTGCCTCCTGTCATATATTCACAGCCATTTGAGTCACATCCTTCAACAACTGTTATAGCACCTGAGTTTCTTACAGCAAATCTATCACCAGCTTGCCCTGCAGCAAAAAGTTTGCCAGAAGTTGCTCCATATAAAACAGTATTACCAACAATAGTATTTTCATTTGAAATTAAATTGCTTTCATCTGATAATTTAATAACTATTGTTGCACCCGATAACCCTTTACCAACATAATCATTTGCATCTCCTTTAAGATTTAATTTTAGTCCTTTTGCTGAAAAGGCTCCGAAAGATTGTCCAGCTGAGCCTTTAAAATTTAAAATTAAAAAATCATTGTTTAATTTCTCATAGCCAAATTTTTTATATAGATAGTGAGATATTCTTGTACCAACTGCTCTATTAGTATTTTTAATAATAAATTCTTTTTTAAACTTCTCAGAATTATT
>Ga0163109_10002639_pt1 | contig 13919 bp, 16 predicted proteins | sample CRUFie1St13metaG_FD_108704 | JGI IMG/M metagenome (GOLD analysis project Ga0163109, IMG submission 108704) | Marine microbial communities from the Costa Rica Dome - CRUD Field 142mm St13 metaG | ecosystem: Environmental > Aquatic > Marine > Oceanic > Photic zone | place: Costa Rica: the Eastern... | reverse complement strand
CCGAATTCGATAATAGTAATCAGAGTTTACCGTATTATCGACATACGTATAGAGTGTCTTACCATCCTCTAACGGCAGACGGGTGGTAGCTGTTGTCACTTCTGTATATGGTCCGCTCTTGCCTGACGTCGAACGTTCTACGGTAATGAAATCGTAAAACTCACGAACGGCATCAAGATTCGAGACGACGAAGTTGACCTCTGTAACGCCTAGACTCACGGACCCAGGCTACCAGGTTATGCTGCTTTTCTCTACTCAGAGATGATTTCGATTGCGGTTCCTTTGACGGTAGGAGCCGCTTTTGGCTCAACAATCTGACGCACAAAGCAATTCTCTGCGCGACTGAGCTCCCATACAACGCCGCTGTCTTTCTCATCTGGAACGTTATATTCCTTGGCGACTAGTTCAATGGTTTTCCTGAACTCGTCTTTTGCCTCTTCTACCTCAATCACTCTTTGGGTAAGTGCTTCCTGCATCACAGCGCTTATCATGTCAGCCAATCGTAGCTTTTGTTCCACAACACCTACGTACTTAGCTTCTACACGATCCATGTCCTCGTCTTTTACTACGATCCTTCCATTAGTTACGGTCATTATTACTCCCTCCTATCTAGGTCTAAGCCATATCTTGGTAGCATAGACTTCATTGTAATGTTCTTCGCATATCCAGTCTTGAGGTACAACAGAGACATCGTAATTCCTTCGAGCATTATTAAGTGTTATTTGTTCTCCAAGAGGATGTTGTAAGGCTCAAACCTCATGCGTTTCTTCCACATCTTCAAGCCATCGGTCCCGCTAGTGTGTGCTCCGTACATGATGTACTTAGCATTATGCCATACATAACTTGAGACATAACTATGTAATAAATACATAATACCTTCGCGCAGATAATCCCCGTGCCCTATTATCTGTGAATAGACTGCTAACTCCTTACAATGCAGCAAACTAATATACCCACACAATCTCTGATTGACCATGATGTTAGCTTGGTTACGATTAGCTTCGTACTTAAATACGCCGAACATCTGCCGATAGCATTCATAGGTTGTGGGAATGTTTGATGCAGTAAGAGAAACACTTTGCTGACCTAACTCATGCGCCTGTCTTTGGTACGACGAAGTCATTTGACGTCCCTGTCGAGTTTCTTTAGACGTGTTTATATCTTCTATGTCATTTAGCCATACTTCATAACGGAAGGGTGCGCAGAAAAATCCTGCAGCTTTAGCCTTTTGCATATCACGGACAGCGTTACCTTTGTGTATCTTACGAAGACTTTGAAGGTACTCATCGTGTGAATAGTCTTGTGTTGATAGTAGAGCAGCTGTCAATTTAGGTGGGGTGTCTAATGACTCGCTATAATATTGAAACGCTGTCTCTCTAAATGAAGAGGAAAGCTCACTCTTTCCTATATCTAAAGACACCCAAGACAGCATTTATAATAACTGACCTTTCCACCATATTGGATGGATAAGTATCTGCATCACCTCACCATCTTCCATCTTAGGAATGGCTTCGTAAGGATGCATGTCAGACGCATCTAAGTTCTCGAAGATGTGCTTCGCATGTCCTTGCATCCAAAAGTTCCCACCGCTATCAGAGAAATACCAGTCCTTTGTTACCCAATATGTTTCATAATGTAAGTCGTATTGCTTTAGAGAAAGGGCTGGTATTTCTAACGTCCGTGACCCTGCTATAAGTTCTTCGGTCTTTGGAGAGCATTCCTCCCATATCCTATAGTTAACAAACTCAGGAGGATACGGAACATCGCCTACGGCACCTAAAATCTTTCTCATTCGACTAGACCCATGTGATGCTGCGCCCACTATCGTTAGTCCGACAGCTCTAAATTCATCTAAAATACTTTCAATGTTTTCTTTAGGAGTGCGTCCATCAGAAAAGTAGTCACCTAGAAAATCATAATGTAGGCCAATTTCATGTCCCATATCTTGCATCTCTGCGATGAGCCCCAAGTAATCTTTTCGTAGTGCTCTGTCGTCCCACCATTTAGCCGCGCCATCTGTTGTAAGTATGAAATACGTGGACCTAATACCTAGCGAAGCTTCTACACACGCCATCTCATGAGCTAGGGCAGGATAATGATCAACATCATGCCGAAGCATTAATGTCTTTTCTCCAACTAAATCTTCAGGAGGTATTTCAAAAGGCTTATGCCCAGGACGATACGTAAAGTCAGAGAAAGTTTTTATGCTTGTTCCTTCCTGTAGTTTTTCGCATAGGTCTCTGTATGTATACGGCGTAGTCATTTTATAAACTCCTTTCGTGCCAACGCAGCGCGACGAGCCTTGCGTAAAGGTCGAGCAACATCTTCAGGTATTACTTCTTCTAACGTGCGCGGTTCATCGTCATGTAGGTGCCTAAAAGGGGCAGTTATATTTGCACCATATAGATCTCTTCTAGAACTACATATGTTATTCAGTCCATCTGTAAAGACTCCATGCCTCCAGTCTTCACTACTATTCATCTGTGTATGCGGTGTTCTTCCTAAATAAGAAACAATCTGATCGTACACCCATCCGTCTACACTGCGTGTCCGTGTTGATGTTTCTGGCAATGAGTTCTTTATGATATCCGTACGTCCAGCCTTATCCAGTCCGCACACATGGTCAGCTAAGTTGTAATCAAAGACGCCAAAACTATCATTAACGATGTCGTAAAAGAGTCCTACAGGAACATGGGTCCATTCTGCCCCTGCATCGAACATCGCTTTCGTCTCACTCAATCGATTAGGAGGAGCGTAATCATCGCAGCCTGCGAGAAGGAATCCTTCAGAATCTGCGAACTTTGCTGTGTTTATCCACTTCTGGCTCAAAGGAATCCATTGAGGTAAAGCTACATACTTGAGGCGTGTACAACCTACATGTTCTAGTCGCTGTTGATATTCAAGCACTTTAGCTTCACCCATCGATTGCTGGGGCTCTTCAAGAATAATAAGCTCCCACTCGAAGTCTATATTCTCTTGTCGACATAGAGATTCGAGAGCGAGCCATCCAATGTTCTTGGCTCGATACATAGGAAGAGCGTATGTTAGGGCGACTGTCACATTACCTCCTTAGAGCTGCCTGTACTTGTGAGGCTGTGAATAGGTCTAGAGTGATTGCGTCAAAGCCCATCTTGCGATGAAGTTCTGGGACCATATGCTCACCGTATCTTCCGATGTGTTTCACATGATTCACTTTCGTAGTTAGTCGTGTGATGTCATTCTTTAGCATGACAATTTCGACACAAGCATCCTGGCTTGAGGGAAAGCTTTCATGAGTTACATAGGTATAATACGGAGAAGATTCTCCTGCCAGTTCTCCAAACCATCTCTTGATGGCAGCATGATTACGAGCTCGGTATGGCTGAGGTTGATGGCGTAGTGGATGTATGAACTTCATTATATATTCACGAAGGTGAGGTTCCACTGTCGTCCATACATCTTTATGCATGATGTAAGCTATCTGGTCTCTGCCTGCGACAATAGAACCTAAGTCATTTTCTTTTGTATTCCGTGATGCTTCAGTGCGATTAAAAATATCCATCGTCATCTTTGAGGTGTCATACTTCTTCAATGCAACTTCGTATGCAGTGATAAGAGCCTGTAGAGCACATGGAGAATACTCTACGTCGTCAACTAAAGAAATGACAGCTTCATACCCAGCGTGAAACAATGCTTGCTTTGAATCATAGATCTGGTTTGCAACACCTAAGTTCTTTTCTCTCTCTATAATTGTCACATCCGGGTGAACAAACTGACTGCATAGATGAAGAGATTCTTTACATCGAGCAGCACTCGCATCGTCATAGGGACCATCAATACAAAAAAGAATAGGATAGTCCTTGATGCCCTCGACTTGAGCTAAGGAAGCAAGTGAAGCACTGAAGTAATGAGGTCGATCAAATACTGTCATGGCAATAGCTATTTTCATTGGAGGAGGTCCTTCATTAGATCTTTCATCTTATTTCCTACACTATTTAGACTGTAGTTATTATATATCTTTTCTCGAGCCATCATGCCCTTTTCCATATGGGCAGGAGTTCCTCTTTGCTCAAAGACCATACGCATTGTTTCGCGTAGTTGAGTAAGGTCAGGATCTGCCCATGACTGACTAGAGTTATGCCATCGTGACCATTCCATACCAGTCACTGGTTTCATTTGATATCCAAGCAGATAGCTATCAGACTCGTCACAGTACTCTGTTGGACCTGACCAATTCGTAACGATGCAAGCTCTCTCCATTAACATAGACTCACTGATGTGTAAGCCCCATCCCTCTCCGTGAAAAGGGTACACGCCACAGTCTATACGTTTATACAATTGCAGCATCATTTCAAAAGGAAGCGCTTGAGGAAGAAGTGCTATCCTACCTCTAGGACCTGAAAATCCTGTACTCTTTACAGCGCTAATTAGTTTCTCGTGTAGATCAGTTGTGGCATCTTCGGTCGTGTCCCATGTATGCGTTTTGAGCAACAAGGCCACAGATTCATCAGAGGAAAACTCAGAGATGAATGCAGTGATAAGTCCTTCTGGATTTTTTCGTGCAGTCCACTGAAAGGCGGAACCAAATACAAACACGTCGTCCGCCACTCCAAACATAGAAAGGTCTAAAGGATCTACATTTGTATCATATGCATCTACATCATGCGCATGCGGTATTGCGATGACCGATGCATTAGGGAGTTCAGATTGAAATATATCTGCGTTGGACTGAGTAGGTACCCATAGCTGTTGTACACCTGCGTTTCGAATATAACGAATCCATCTAGGATCTACCGTGTCAGTTTCCCAAGCAGTCTTTCCTATCGTAAGACAATCACCTCGAACATACTTCCCCCACATGTGTGGAGGAGCGTGAATAATCTGTACATCCAGTTCTTCAGAAGTCCTCACATATGGACGAAGTGTTGAACCTACAGCTCCGAAGTCGCAAGTCGCATCTTTCTTATCGATGACGATCCTTTTGATGTATAAATCAACACCGGCTTTAAGCAACGCCTGCGCTGTCTGCCTACAATCATGACCGTACCCGGAAAAATCTCCTATCGGTCCTACTAACTCAACTTTCACGTAACATTCCCTCCACTAGTTCACGCCATTGTTTGCTCACAACTTCAACTGAGTAAGTGTCAATCGCACACTTTCTCGCATCAATGATTCGATCTGAATAGTCATCCCAAGCTTCTAAGAGAGCAGTGCGCATCTTATCTAGATGCTTCGCGATGGTTGATGCACTGGACTGCCAACTTGGCCCTCTGTGGTCATCTCTCAACCAAACCTGTCCCACAGGTTCATGCAAATACCCAAAATCCCCATCTTCTAAAACTTCCGCAAAAGGCCCGTAGTCAGGAGCTAATACAGGGATACCCGCAGCCATGGCTTCAATCATTGGAATCCCAAACCCTTCTCTCCGTGAAGAAAACAAAAGACAGTCAGAGGCGTTGTAAAGCCTGTTGAGAGCGTTGTCAGGACAACCGAGTAATGAGCTGTCTGCTACCTGATAATCCAATGAAGAGAGTTCTAGGGCTTGTGCTTGCGCATACGTGTCCATCCCGTTTGCCACACCCTTTGTGTGAAGATAAAGCTTACCCTTTAGACTCTCTTGATTGAGTATCTGTATAGCTGCGAGTGACGTAAAGTGATCTTTGCGGACGCTATTCACGCCAACACTGAGCACCGCAAAAGTCTCATCCTTAGGCGCAATACCAAAGATATCCAGCCGAAGCTTCTCACGTTCCTCTTGAGGCAACGGATAAAACACTTCTGGGTCTACAGCATGCGGAATGAAGACTGCGTCTGCTTCTGGCACAAGATGCTCGAGTGCGCTTATGCCCCAATCTGTAGCGCTTACGTTCTTATCTGCAAAGTCTAGGAACTCAACGTCGCCAAGCATAGGACCGTCGACAGGGTAATGATAAACGACAGGAGTAAAAGGACGTCCGTGTATTCGACGAACTATCTTTGCAGACTCAAACGCCGGAGCCCACGTAGACGTAATATGCAAGTCTTGAATTATTATAAAAAGATCAAAGTCTTCGTTTATATAAAGCTCTCTCGCTATCTTGAAACCGGTTGGATCTTTATCTGGAGCTTGATGTATCTGAACAAAGTCATGTTCTATAAGTCTTCCAGGATGGTTGATGCCTACCTGAACAATTTCCCAATCTTCAGGCAGGGCATCACAGATCGTTCGAGCCACCCGACCGAATCCTGTTGTCGCACAAACTGAGTCACTCCATAAAAGTAATCTTGGCACGGGCGGAGTCTAGTCCGCTAGCGCATGTCATGCAAGAACTAGCGCACAAGTTTTTCTGTGATTGTTCGATTCAGAGTATCGATGGAGCGACGTAGGTCTCTTTGTTCGTCGTGGATTCGATCTACCTTAGACTTTACTATCTCTACATCACCACGAATCTTAGTCATTTCGGTAGCAACGTCACCGGATAGTTTAACCTGCTCAGTCTTAATGGCAGAGACTTCTTCCTTTGTCGCAAAAACATATGTCGCAGCAAACGTCACCAAAGCTGAGACTATCGCTAAAGCACTGGCATATGAAGCCATTCTAGAACTCATCCGTGATTCTTCCCGAGGCATAACGATAGATTTGCACAAGTAACTCTAGACGGCAATAAAGAACAAGTTATGATCTGTAAGCCCTTATAGTTACTACAGAACCTCCAGTCACAACATCATGAAAATATATGGAAAGGGTCCCGTCTTTTAGGGTATTGAGGATATAATCTCCACCTTGTTCCACAGGACCATTCACTGCAGGTATTCCATCCAGAGTTACCTGACAATACTGTCGTTGCTTCTCTAAAGCTATTTGCGTTAGTCCTGGATACGAAGACGCCAAAAGCTTCTCGCCCGTATCAAACTCATCACAATTATCCTCTATAGCAATTACCTCATAGAATATATGTTCACCCCGACGTAGGATGCGTATCTCATCATCGAGTTCTTGCGTCAGCTCCACAAGGTCCTTAAAACGTTCCAACATGTAATTCGTTGCTTTCGCTACAAGAGCTTTAACTTCTCCTGCAGTATATATGTCTTTATTCATGACAAACTTTCCGTAAACATCCTTACTCATTACAACCTCGCTAACCAATAACGTGTTAGATGATTGAGTTCTTCTAAATGTCTTTTGAGTACTGCTCGATCAGTTTCATTCTGTGCCTTCATTATCAGATGAGCTTGTAGGTTAAGAATAAGAGGAAATGTGACAGGACCTTTCTTCATATGATTTTGAAGCGCAGCAAGTTTGCGCCTGTCGTGTGAACTGTAGTGTAACGAAGCTTCTGGAGATATCGGACCAAGCTTTTCCTTTCCTAGGAAGCTGGTGAGTGCTGCCAATTTGTACGTGTACCAAAAGAACTTCAGGAAAAATTTAAGTCGTTGCCACATGCCTACACCTTAAACAAAAGGAGGGGAGGGAGACAAGCCCCCACCCCTCGCAGCCAGACAAGGTCTGTTGATTATGGGTAATCTGAGTACTGACCTGGATCAGCCATGAACGCATCATAACCGTCGAGCCAAGCACCTTCGTCCTCAGGATTCATGACTACTGCAACACGTTCATCACCAGCAGCTGCTGCGTACCAACCATTTTGATATGGTTGTGACTGCTCAGAAAGCTTAGGACCATCGCCTCCGCCTTCGTCGCCACCTTCGTCGCCACCGCCAAGATCTTCACCGCCGCCTTCATTACCAGACAGTGACTCAAAGTTCTTGTACATGTAACGGAAGGATACACGGTCATCGGCTGCCACATTTGGTACACTTAATGCGCCGTCAGACTCCTCATAATCCTGCTCAGATTCTGCCTCTAGACCATTGATGAATACAGACAGTGAACCTGGAAATACGTTTCCAAAGTTCTCACCGAGAGGCATCTCAGCAGCACTTCCAGCAAAAGAACCTTGATGGAATCCCATAGATTCTAGGCTGTTCATCAATACTACGTCTTCAGCAGCTCGGCTAGTAGCTTCGCTGTCGATGTTGCTCTGCAGCGTAGAGTCAGCAGCAGCAAACTCAGAACGAATCGCAGCACGATCTGTAGAAGCAGAAGCAAGTCCTGCGTCACAATCAGCTTCGTTCTGATCAACATCAGTTTGAATCGCAGCTTCAGCAGCTTGCGCTCTACTAATCTCTGCAGCTAATGCAGCGTCGTTGCTTGTTTCATAATCAGCAAGATCAGAAGCTACAGCTGCAATAGCACTGTCAGCATCAGCTTCATTTTGATCTACGTCAGCTTGAAGAGCTGCAACAGCAGCATTATTGCTAGTTACATAACCCGCGAATGCCTCATCGTTCTCAGTGTCAACGGAGTTGATCAAACTAACGATTTCAGCAAAGCTATCTTTGTCTGCTTCAGATGCATCTAGAATCGCGTCAACACGACCTTCTTCAACTTGAATCTTGTCTTCAAGTTTACCTAGCGTGTTGTAGCCTTCAGCTACATCTCCCTTGAGTGAAGACTCAAGAGCAGTGTCCGCTGCAGCACGAGCAGCAGCTTCCGCATCAATGTTTGACTGCAAAGTGCTATCAGCACTGCTTCGCGCAGAAGCCTCTGCTGTTACCGCAGCCTCACGATCAGAAACTTCCGTCGCAAGGTTAGTCGTCAATACACCTTCAGCTGCAGTCGCACGAGTCTCTTCAGCATCGATACTGCTCTGGAGAGACGTATCAGCGCTAGCACGTGCAGTTGCCTCACTGTCAATGTTACTTTGTAGCGTAGCGTCCGCAGAACTACGAGCAGTTGCCTCAGCCGTAACTGCAGCTTGTCGATTAGTAATCTCTGAAGCTAAGTTAGCGGTAAGGACACCCTCAGCTGCGGTAGCGCGAGTTTCCTCGGCTGCAATCGCTGCTTCGTTGTCATCCCATTTTTGCGTAACTTCAGAATGAAGCTGGCGCAATTTTACTTGTGTTGCCATTATTATTATTCCCCTTGATAAGTACGCCGAGTCCGGTCGGCATACGGATTACAGATGATAGAGTAATACGATGTCCGTCAGCTGAGGAGCTTCCTGAAACTTAACCTGACTGCCATCAATAGTAATAAGATAATCTCCATCGGCCCCATTCTTCATTACTAATCCATTGAGTGTGAGTATTACTCCATCACTAAATAGCACGGTCGGCAGATCAAATTCAACCCGCTCTCCGTCAACCTGAGTTGACAAATCTATCACGCTCAAGCCAGTAACTGTAAACGTACCATCTCCCTCTTGGGTTTCTGTGAAGTCTCTTATTTTGTCGGGAACACCACTGATCTTGTCCTCAAATCTCTTCCGCTCTTCCTTCGTGGTGAACTGTGTGACATTGGATGTCCCACCAAACGTAGGAATATCAGGCAGTACTGCTGTAGCAGCAAGTCTACGTTGTCCTCTAGAAGGTTTTGTTGCCTGCGTTCCAAAGACTAAGCCCACGTTGTCAGAACCAAAGGTAACTTCAACCGCTTCTTCTATCTCTCTAAAGAATTCGACAGGTCTTGTCCAAGCACCTTGCTGAACAATCCATACTCCGTTTTCAGTCGGGTCCGTCTGCGCGGTAAGTAATACACGTGCTCCAGGCCCTACGGCAGTTCCGTCTATAATCTGCGTCCCGAATAGAAGACGATTCTTTTCGAGCTCTGCTGCTAAGACGCTTGCCATGGAAGAACTATAGAACCTCTTATCAAAAGGTAAACATCACATGTGTGACTAATGACTAGCCAATATCAAATAGTTGGTTAGAGCTAGTTATCGTAGCTGTCATATTAAAACTATTCCCTGATGTATCGTAGATTGTGGACGTGTCATCGCTAGAGTTACTCGCAAGCCACCACGCCTTTAGATTAGAGTTCGCGCTGTGCCTACGCAAATCACCTGCTCCTGGATTTCCTTCTTGACCGTAGTAAATCTCCATAGCTTCTTTAGCGCTCAACTCTTTATCCCAAACAGCCACATTATGAATTTCACTATCGTCTAATAGATTAGCATCAGCTCCTCCACTATTAGTGTACGCACCTACCTTAATGTTTTGAGTAGAGGCAATTGACGCTAAGGTGACTGATCCCATATCCGTTCGAAGATCTTTTATGCCGTTTACATATAAAGAATATCCAGAAGTAGAACCACTTCCATCATAAGTAAATGTAACGCAAACCCAACGAGGCTCTTTAATTGTAGATACTGTAGTGATAGGCGATGTTGTTATCTTTGTGTCAGTACCGCCTATGATTGCTAAGGTCCCGTCAAATCTTAGTTGAAATGCCCACTTCTGATAACCAGTAGAAAAGAGCGTCCTCGTCGTAGAGTTTTTACCTTCCCACCAGCAAGAAAAAGACCATGCCTCTGTATTCGTAGGATTGCAATTAGCAACTCCCGCACCTGGAGAAGACATAGATAATAAAGTTGAACCATCAAAAGCTAATGCTTTTTGTGGCTTCCATGCGCATTTATAAGTCATCTCAATACCCCTAGAAAATAAACCAGTTTGAACCATCTGAAATAAGCTGGAACGCATGGTTATTAGTTGTGATGGATAGATTAGTGGAAACTCCGTCTATCTTATCTCCTGTGTCGAGTGAAAATGTCACTGTATGCGTATTAGCGTTGGTGCATTTAAATCCGATTGTTTTACCAGAGGACCCTGCAGCACCAGCATCGGGCAGAGTTACAGTCACCGGCGCGGCTCCTGTTATGACATAAAAATACTCTAACGCCGCAGAGAAGCTATTTGTTTTTGTCTCTAATGTATAACCGCCACCACCGCCGCCAGTAAGCGCAGTCTCCGCAACTGTATCAGAGATGTAGTATAAATCTCCGTCGTTCTTTACGTAGATGATACCACCGTCACCAGAAGCAGGCGCAGAAGGAGCACTCGCTTGCTCGTCGTCTATTGCCAGCGTTCCACTGAGCGTCGTGTCGTTCGTAGTACTTAACGTTATACCTATGCCGCTATTAGTACCGATGTACATTACACCGGCTTTATAACTTCTAATCTGAGCATCATTAGTATGGAAACCTACAGACATGCCCTTACTGACAACGTCCTCAATTGTACCTGAGTTCTGTATCTGAATGTAATGAACAGCTTTGTTTGCCCGCACGAAAAACGCATTGTGTGCGCCAGAACCATGTCCTTGGATTGTTGGAGACCCAATGAAAGCATTTGCTGTAGCTGCCGTGCCTATCTCTGAGTAGTCCGTTCCGTCTGTTTGAGTAAGTCGAATCTGTGGATTACTGGCGTCAAGAATCTCAAGCTTCCGAGCAGGATCAGAGATTGCTCCGATGCCTACGTCATTTGGATGAATCGCATCACCATCCGTTGTCGTAGAAAGGACAGTCTCCGCACCGCGAACTAAGTTATGTGAGTCGAGATCTAAGTTGCCGCCCAGCTGAGGTGATGTGTCATCGACAACAGCAGTAATGCCGAGGTCTGTCTTCGCCCACGTAGTTGAAGTTGTATCAACGACAATCGTTCCGTCCGTTGTTATCTGCCAACGTGTGTCTGCGTTTGTACTGCCACTAGAAACAGGGACAACAATGTTTGATTCTACTGTTACACCAGACTCGTAGTCGCTTGGCCTAGACCATGCGCCAGCGGAAGCTTTCCACAAACCGTTTTGTGTTCCGTCCGATTGCGCCGTAAGAAGTACACGCTCATCAGCAACGAGTGTGACTCCATCTATCGTCTGTAATCCCGAAAGAGTAATGTTTGAGGATATCTCGACAACCCGTGCAACCTGAAGGATGAGTGATTGGGAAGGACTGGAAGGTACCGAAATGCCCATAAGGCCGTCTCCTTGTGCCGGAAACTAACCCCGGCGTAGATAAAATATAGCTGTAATGTCTGCGTTGCCGCCTTGGCTACGCACCCAGAACTCTTTTACTTCTGCAGGACCTTCAAACTCTGAAGCAGCACTCAACGTAAAGTAATCGCTGTCTGCAGTGAAATCAGCTTCCCGCCAGTAGACTCGCACTGCGTTTCCACCAGCGGGTTGCTCATTCCGAATTTGAAGATGGCTTGATGGCTGAGGTACCGAGATATGTACACGGGATTCGTCAGCACTAGCTGCCGTTTGAGCAGTGAATCGGATGTTTCGAGGGATATGACCTCTAAGACCTAATGCTGACATAGCTACCTACCTTAGCCTTCTTGTCCTTTCAATTGACCAATGACGATGACATTCGCGACACCGCCACCAAGACCACCGATCTCAAATGTAGTGGTAGATTTATTCGCCACTGATACTGCGTTGGTTGCGTTAGCAGTGACCACTGCAACGTAATCACTGTTCGCCATTTCTTTTGCTAATGTCACAGTATGAGGATTACCTGAAATGGTAACTACTTGATACTGAGTAGCAACACCCGCAGCGTCAGCTGCAGCAACGTAATCGATTCCTTGGTCCTTAAAAATAGGCACGTAGTCTGAAATCTTCTTAGACATTTTATTCTCCTTGTAGAAAAGAGGTCAGGCCGACATTGCTGCCGACCTGCCTCATTATTCAGACGTTACTTATGGTGCGCCTACGAACCCTGCAGCACGACCAACGTTCTTAATGATTACGTTATGTCGTGGAGTGTAGAGCTTCGGAGTACCATAAAGAAGTTGCATCCAACGAATCGATGAATCGATAGTCGCTAGAGGAATCTTCACCATAGGTGCAAGTTGAGCAAACGAAAGATTCGAAGGATCAACCTGAAGCATAAACGCTTTGCTGGTCTGTGGTAGTTGCGCGTCGAAGTCGCAAGTTCCCGTAACACCCAAGCTAGCAACACCCTCACGAGTGCTTACACCGTTGATGTCATGGAAAGTTGTAGCACCTGTACCTGCAGCACCTTCATTAGCCACACGACCAATGTAGTACGCAGTGTCCGTTGCGACAGAAGCTCCACGTTGTGTACGGAAAATCTCGTAGTAACGAACAACCGCAGCACCCGCAGGCGTGATATCGAACTGAACACGGTCGCCTGCAGCAACAGTCACAGCTCCACCAGCATTGAAGTTAGCGAATGACGTTGTGTCTGAAGCACCAAATTCATTTACTGCGCGTACGTAATAAATGTAATCGCCAGCGTCATGTACACCAGTACCCGCGCTGAATTGAGATCGTGCGTCAGCAGGGGTAGTTACCGCACCAAGTGTAGGTACATCTGGACGTGCGCTTGTGCCTGTAGTGGCTCCCGTTCCGCCTGCGCTTTCTCCTGGCCAGCTTGGGCCTTCGTCCAAGAATACGTCAGGCTCAAGAGCAACAACACCAGCTTGAGTGGTGACACCGCCAAGAGTGATACCAGCAACACCGTTGTCCGTCTTCTGGAATACGTCGTAACGAGCTTTAGGGAAGAAAGACTTCGCCAAGTCGCTGTGCGCTTTTGGATTCAAGAAAAGGTGCGTGGGTCGACCAAACGCAGGAGCGTCACTGATGGTAAGAGCAGCATCAAGAATGTTGTCTTCAGTAATCGCAGCGCCGCGAAGATCGATAACGTGGTCAGACAAAGATGTCTCGCTATCAATGATAAGTTTTTCAAGGCCGTCGAACTCAAGACCGTCAGAGTTGACCTGTTTGTTGGTCATGCTGCTGTTACCTTTGAAAAGGTGACGTTCAAGTTGCTCGAGAAGATACATGGTACCAGCGATGGTCTCTTGTGCAATCACGTTACCGTGAGCTGGTTTGACCATGCTCATGACGTGAGTTACTGCACGTTGAGTACCCATGTATTTGACCTTCGCGTATTGACGACGATAGGTCGCATCCGTCGCTACAGGAAGCTGACCCTCAGTTACGAATGAACTGAAGGAGTTGTTTCCGTAGCTCTGGATTTGGTTGTATTCTTCAACCGTATTGTACGCAGGAATCTTAGGAATCGCCTTCCAAAGACGAATGTGCTCCATGCGGAAAGTGGTGTTCTTCAGTGTCTGCTCTAGTGACT
>Ga0163109_10002638_pt1 | contig 13925 bp, 11 predicted proteins | sample CRUFie1St13metaG_FD_108704 | JGI IMG/M metagenome (GOLD analysis project Ga0163109, IMG submission 108704) | Marine microbial communities from the Costa Rica Dome - CRUD Field 142mm St13 metaG | ecosystem: Environmental > Aquatic > Marine > Oceanic > Photic zone | place: Costa Rica: the Eastern... | reverse complement strand
CCTCTGAACAATTCCTTGAAAAATTAATCTACCAATGCCAGGCAGAAAAAAAACATTCTCTATTATAATTGCTCCAGCAATTAGAAAAGAGAATTGTAATCCTATTATGGTTAAAACTGGTATTAAAGCATTTCTAAAGGCATGTTTTTTTACAGCTTGAAAAAAAGTTAAACCACTAGCTCTTGCGGTTCTAAAATAATCCTGACTTAAAGTCTCAATTAAAGCGGATCTCATTATTCTTGCTAGAATAGAGGCTTGAGGTAAAGCAAGAGCAAAAGCTGGTAATGTCAATGCTTTTAAATTAACAAAAAAACCTTTATCCCAACCCGGAACTCCTCCCGCAGAAAACCATTTAAGATATATAGAAAAAATAAGAACTAAGACCATCGCAAACCAAAAATTAGGAATAGCGATACCGAGTTGAGTAAATCCCATAAAAGACCAGTCTTTAAAACTCCCATGATTAGAAGCCGAAATGATACCAATTGGAATAGCTATAAGAGTCGATAATAAAATTGCATATAATGCAAGTGGTATCGAAACACCAATTCTAGCCATAACTAATTCTGACACAGGAACCCTGTATGTATATGAAACCCCGAAATCTCCAATAAACATACCTGAAATCCAATTATAATATCTTTCTAATACTGAAACATCTAAACCAAGCTCTTTTTTTAAAGCATTAATGGTATCGGGTTCTGCATTAATTCCAAGCATGAACGATGCTGGATCACCGGGTATTATTTCAATCATAAAGAAAATAATTATAGATGCAAAAAACAAACTGAAAATTAAAACTTTTAATCTTGAAAAAAAATACGAAAACATTTTTGATTATATTATTATTTTTGGTTTTACAAAAACTTGAGCTAACTAATTAAATAATTAGCTCAAGTTTTACTCTAATTAACAATTCATTTTAGTTAATTGCTCCAACTTACTCCTGTTAAATCATTAGCTTGAGTAGGAGAGTTTTTCCACAAGCCAATTAATTTAGAATTGGCAACACCTGTTTTGGCGAGTTGAAATAAATAACCATTCACATAATCATCAGCAATTAATTTTTGAGCATTTTTTAAAATTTTACTTCTTTCCTGATCATTAGTTTCTAAATTTAGAGCGTCCATAAGATTTCTAAACTCTTGACTATCATACTGAAAATAATAACTGGGATTTCCATAAATACCTATATCCATTGGCTCGGTATGACTCACAATTGTTAAGTCATAATCTTTTCCTTTAAATACTTGCTCTAACCATTGTGCCCACTCTAAATTTTCAATTTTAGTTTCAATACCAACTTCTCTTAATTGAGAGGCAATAATCTCACCCCCTCTTCTAGCATAAGATGGAGGAGGGAGTTTTAAGGAAAGCGTAAGGCCATTACTCAAACCTGCCTCAGAAAGAAGAGATTTTGATTTTTCCGGATCATAATTTGACTGAGCAGTTAAATCTATATAATCAGGATGATGGGGAGCAAAATGAGTTCCGATTGGTGTTCCAAAACCAAACATAGCTCCATCTACTATTGCTTGTCTATTGATAGCATGGGCAATTGCTTTTCTTACTCTTATATCTTTTAGCTTTTCAGATTTATTATTTGTAGAAAGAATTGTTTCTCCTTCAGTAGAACCAACTATTACATTAAAATTTGGATCCGCTTCAAATTGTGATAAAGTTTCAGGAGCAGGATATACAGGAAATGCATCTACATCACCTGCCATTAATGCTGCAAAAGCAGCAGTTGGATCAGCAATAAATTTAAATGAGGCTTTTTCTAAAGCAATAGCTTCACCCCAGTAATTATTATTTTTTACTAATTCAACTCTATCTCCTTTTATCCATTTTGAAAACTTAAATGGTCCAGTTCCATTGGGTTCTGATGCAGCACTATCTGCAGTGTCTGGATCTAAAATAATAGCATCACCCCAAGCCAAGTTTCTTATGAAACCTCCATTGGGATTTGAGAGAGTAATTTTTACAACACTTGAATTAACTACATCAACCGAGCTTATGCCTTTAAAAAGACCCTTTTGAGCATTAGTTGAATTTTCATCACGTGCCCTATTAATTGAAAATTGAACGTCAGATGCATCAAAATTATTTCCATTATGGAATTTTACATTTTCTTGAAGTTTAAATGTATACACTAACCCATCGTCTGATATAGTCCATGACTTAGCTAAACCTGGTGTTACAGATCCGTCTGCCCTGAATCTAGTCAACCCTTCATATATATTTGAGTAAACAACCTCATCTATTGCAGCTGCAGCTCCACCAGTTGGATCCAAATTAGGTGGCTCTAATTGCATTCCAATAACAACAGAATTTTTCTCTGCATAAAGTGGGCTCAACCATATTACCGTTAGTAATATTGTTATCAACGGTTTCAATATTTTCATAATATCCTCCCTTTTTATGATGAATTAATAGTATTCTTATTTAATAATTTACTAATAGTCATAGCCATTATTTTTGCTGAATCAATCATATCAGAAATTGATATAAATTCATCAGGCTGGTGCGCAAGTTCCAGTATGCCAGGACCATAAGCAATACAGTTCTTTAACTTACCAATACGATCAATATGTTTTTGATCATATGATCCTGGAGAAATAACATGTTCTGGTTTTACACCTAAAATTTCAGAAATTGAATCTTCAACTGTTTGCACTATGTTAGATTTAGGATCAGTGAAGGATGGCTTAACTTCAAAAAGGTCTTTAACTGAATACTCTAAACTTGGTCTATTTTTTTTGACTTTTTCAAGGATTTCATATATCTCTAACTTTACCTCATTTAATGTCTCTTCAGCTAGATATCTTCTATCAAGAATCATTCGACAACTATCTGCAACTAAGGGTGCTGGTAAACCATTATAAGAATCATTTACCTCTTCTAACCCTCCATGAATTGAATTAATATTAAGAGTGGATTTTTTTGCTTTTTCTGGAACTACCGGCATCTTTGTTTTTTTTGTATTTAGTTTAGGTAGTAAATTGTTTTCAATTTCTTCCAATACTGCAGCCATATGCCTGATAGCACAATCCCCTAAGAAAGGCATAGATCCATGTGCGACCCTTCCTTTAGTTTCAATTTCTGTCCACCACACTCCTCTATGTCCTAAACAAATTCTATCCTTATTTAGTGGTTCTGGAATAATAACATGCTGGACTTTCTTAGGACTAAAATGGCCTTTTTCTGCAAGCCAGGCAACCCCTCCATAACCCCCAGTTTCTTCATCAGCTGTTGCTGATATTTCTATTGCCCCACAATAATTTGGAAAAATTGCAATAAAGGCTTCAGCTGCAACAATACTGGAAGCTAATCCTCCTTTCATATCACATGAACCTCGACCAAAAATCTTATCACCCTCTATTGTTCCACCAAAAGGATCCCTAGTCCAACCATTACCTGCATTAACAACATCTATGTGTGAATTAAAATGAATACATTGACCTGAATAAGTACCTTCATGCCGAGCTATAAGGTTATATCTAGGATATCTATCTGAATCTGCCAATGCTCCTTCAGCTCTGAGAATATTTACATGAAACCCTGACCTCTCAAGCCTATTAGACAAATACTCACAAATTTCCCTATAATTTTTTCCGGGTGGATTTACTGTAGGTATTTTTATAAGTTCAGAAGTAAGCTGAATTATTTCAGATTTTCTATTTTCGATTTCTTTTAATAATCTTGGAATAGTCATCCACAATCTCATAGATTTAGATATTAATAATGATGATAGCAAAGTTTGAAAAGTAACAAAGTTATTTTTAATTTATTTAAAGAAATTTTTTACTACAATTATTTTATAAGATGCTTATGTAAAGGTAATGTTGAGAAATATAAAATGTAATCTCATTTCAGTTCTTATTAGCATTTCATTGCAAATGTTTAGTACCTCATATGCACACGAAATAGATCTTAAGGAAATTTCTATTAAACACCCCATGATTCCAATTTTTCATTCAAATATGAAAACAGCTGCTGGCTATTTCACAGTAGTCAATAAGATAAATAAGACTGATGAATTAATTATGGTAAAGACAGATTTTGCTAAGGCAATGATGCATCTAAGTAAGATTGATGAAAATGGAATTGCAAGCATGGAGCATGTAAATAAAGTAATAATTCCTGGAAATAGCTCTGTAGTTTTTGAGCAAGGTAGCCTGCACATTATGTTTACGCAGCTAAAAGAACCTCTAGAAGAATATATGGACCAAAAGGTAACTTTAGTTTTTAAAAATTTAGGCGAAATAGTGGTAGACTTTCAAGTTGAAAAGGTTGTTCAAAAAATGAACATGAACAATAACCATGACCATTAAAATTAGCATTTTTTATGGCTAAAGCTATCTCTTATTGATGCAAAAAAAATAAACCAATAAAATCTTAAAAGATTATAAAAACCTTTTTTAATTCTTAATTCTTCATATTTATTTAAACCACATTCTGTTTTTATAAATTTCTTCAAGACACTATCCTGACAAATTAATCATATGATTATATAAGATAATAACTTAATTTATTTTTTTAAGTATTGCATATTGGTAAAGCCGTATAATATAAAAATATCGTGCACCGGTAGCTCAGCTGGATAGAGTACCTGACTACGAATCAGGGGGTCGGGGGTTCGAATCCTCCCCGGTGCGCCACAACAAATCAAACTTAAGCAGTCTAGTTGTGGATAACCTAATTCAAGATGGATAATGATAAAATGAATAAAAAACCTTGAATCAAGCCTTATTTTAATTGGCATAAATTTTGCTAAAATTATAGATCACTATTTATACAATTAGTAGGCATTTAAATGCAAGAAATCGAGAGTAATATTTTAGATACTTTAAAGCTTGATAAAGCACTCAGATTAGCAAAAAAAAAGTCTGAAGAAGGCTCTTCTAGTGAAGCTAGAACTATATATCAAGATATTCTCATCAGGTTCCCAAAGAATAAGAAGGCTATTGAAGGTATAAAAGCTTTATTAGGTAAGAGCAAGGCCGTTAGTAAAACATCTGATATCCAAAATCCATCACAAGATAGTCTTCAACCTCTAATAAATCTATATGAGCAAGGTCAACATGAGAAAGCATTATGTCATGTGACGAGCTTACTACGTGATTTTCCCAACTCAGTCATTCTTTATAATATTTGTGGCGCTGCTTATCAGGGTTTAGGACAAATAGATAACGCTATCTATAACTTTAAAAAGGCGATATCCATCGATCCTTTTTACGCAGATGCTTATAGCAACATGGGTATTGCTCTGCAAGCTCAAGGCAAGCTGGAAGAGGCGCTAGAAGCCTATAAAAAGGCTTTATCCATCAATCCTGATCATTTTGATATATATTACAATATGGGTAATGCTCTGCAAGATCAAGGCAAGCTGGAAGAGGCTATAGAGGCTTACAAAAATGCTACATCCATCAAGCCTGAAAATGCTGACGCAAATTATAATATGGGTATTGCTCTGCAAGATCAAGGCAAGCTGGAAGAGGCTATAGAGGCTTACAAGAAGACACTATCTATTAAACCTAATTATGCTGAGGCATATCACAATATGGGTATTGCTTTTAAAGCCTTAGTTAAGCTTGAAGAATCTATAGATGCTTACAAGAAAGCCCTAGCCATCAAACCCAAAATTCCTGAAGCCCATATCAACATGGGTAATGCCCTCAAAGAGCAAGGTAAGTTGAATGAGGCTATAGAGGCATATGAGAATGGGCTATTAATCAAACCTGATAATGCTGAGGCCATTAATAACATTGGTAATGCTCTCAAAGAGCAAGGTAAGTTGAAAGAGGCCATAGAGGCTTACAAGAAGGCACTAAATATCAAACTTGATTATGCTGAGGCATACTACAATATGGGGAATACTTTGCAAGAACAAGACAAGCTGGAAGAGGCTATAGAGGCTTACAAAAAGGCGCTCGCCATCAAACCTAATTATGCTGAGGCTATTAACAACATGGGTAATACTCTGCAAAATCAAGGTAAGCTGGAAGAGGCTATAAAGGCTTACAACAATGCTACATCCATCAAACCTGAAAATGCTGTAACCTATAACAACATGGGTGCTGTTCTTAAAAGTCAAGGCAAACCAGGGGAAGCTATAGCTGCTTACAAGAAAGCTCTATCCATAAAGCCTTACTATGCAGAGGCTTATTACAATATTGGTACTGTTCTTAAAGGTCTAGGCAAACCAGAGGAAGCTCTATCTGCTTATAAAAAAGCTTTAGAGATAAATCCAAACTTTTCAAAAGCAAATGCTGGTATGGGTGAATGTTTGTTACAGATTGGTAAATTTGAAGAGGGTCGATCTTTGATCCAAAAAACTGATGGAAGTATAAGTTTATAAATAAGATAAATTAAAAAGGATAAGTGAAAATGATGCAAAGAATTGAAATTTCCAACACCTCTAATACTCCAAATTTTATTGGCTCTTGGATTCTTAAAGACACAGACATGTGTGATGAAATAGTAAATTTTTTTGAAACAAACCCATCAGATCAAGGTATTGGCGCCATAGGTGGAGGCATAGATGAAAGCCAAAAAAAAACAACGGATATTCCAATTAAACCAAAACAACTAGAGCAAGAAAAATATAAGATTTTTAATACTTATATTAATAATGTTGTAAATTGTTTTAAGGATTACAAGGAGCAATGGCCTTTCCTGAATACAATAAAAGGTATGGAAATAGGTACATTCAATTTACAAAAATATTCACCTGGGGGTCACTTCAGTGCTGTACATACTGAGAGAGCTAGTTCCTCTACTATGCATAGAGTTTTGGCATTCATGACTTATTTAAACGATGTTGAAGAAGGTGGAGAAACATCATTCCATTATTATGATATAAACGTACAGCCTAAAAAAGGGAAAACTATAATTTGGCCTGCTGAATGGACACATGCTCATTCAGGAGGAGTCGTAAAGCAAGGATGTAAGTATATTGTGACAGGATGGATACAATTTGCCTGAAAAATTATATTTAGTAATTTTTGTTACAAAATAAAAAATGCAAGCAACCTTCTTAATTATTATAGACATGTTTTTATAAAATGAGCTTAAGATTTAGACCACTTAATAAAGAGTAATTCTAAAGAATTTTTAAGGCATAATTATTAATGTAGGGTTTACCAGCAGATATAAAATGTATTGATCACCTATCTATCTATTGTAGAACATTATGTGCTGTGTTTTAATGAACTATGTAATGATATAAAAGTGTTAGCTCAAAATACAATGCACAAGTATTACATTGCTTGTCAACGGTGTGCCAGATTATATTAAAGTTTGGAAATAAAAACAGTTTGATTTTGAATATGACTTTCTAGCACTATCATATGTTTCCATAAGAACTTGCTTTTGTCTAGGTGTTAGAACTCCAAATTCTGTGGTTTTGGGAAAAGTAGAAGCACTAAGATCAATTCCTACCCAACATGTCTGAAGTTCTCCAATAGCTGTTTTGGTTTTTTTACCAAATACTCCATCAGGTGAACCTGAATTAAATCCAAAAAAGTTTAAAGATATTTTTTTTAACAGGAAAAAATTTTTGATTTATGAATTCTTAAGAATTATAAATTTCGTTGTATTAAGTTATGAATCAATTAACCATCACCTCAAATTAACTACTGATAGATTTTAAAAATGACTCCAGAAAGCTTTAAAAAAATTCCAGCTGTAGTTGAAGCTTTAAAACAACCTAAGTCATCTCGAAGTATTTTAAACTATATGTGTGCATGCGATACAGCTAACCCTAAAGATCGATTAAAATTAAATAATGAAGAAATGGTAGGACCTTTGCTTAATATTTGGTTTGCAAGTGGCACTGCACTAGATGATTTTTGTAAGCCTTTTGCGAAAGTTGTAAGAGAGCTCAAAGCAGATCCTCCTACTTTGATTGGTAAAGAATGGGAAACTTTAGATGGGAAAGTAGCTAAGGTTTTACTTGCAGATCAACTATCTAGATCTTGTTTTCGAGGTACGTCTGAAGCTTTTTCTTTTGATCATATTGGTAGGGAATTAGTCCATGAACTAATTAACAAAACCACAATAGTGGATACTCTTAAGCTTCCAGCTGCATTTCTTTATCTCTTGCCATGGGCATTAGCTCATTCGGAGGAATTAAAAGATCTAGACCTTGCATGTGGACTAATAGATAAATTCATTGAAGCTGATCCTAATTTTAATTTATTTGAGGGAAGAAATAAACAAGCAATTAATCAGCATCGACAAGTTTTGGAAAAATTTGGACGATATCCACAGAGAAACGCTGCATTTGGGAGGCAAAATACAGTTTCTGAGCAGGCATGGCTAGATGATAAGGAAAACCTACCCATGTGGGCAGGTGGTAAACTACCATTTGATAAAAATATCAAATAATAATCAAAAATCTAGTTTTAAATAATTTTTATGAGTATTTTTTTTGTAGAAATTAAAAGCTAAATACTGATTTAAAATCTATTTAAAATTCAAACTTAAATAAACCAGTTGTAGTTATGTAAAAAATAAATAACTATTTTGTTGTTATATAAACAAGACCAGACTGTGATTATTAATGAGCCATAATATTAGACCTAATTTGCTTTATTTTGAAAGCTGGATGAAAGGTCATGCAATTGAGGCATTAGAAGAGGATAATACTATAAATTTAATCCGTGAAAATTTTTCTAATAATTTTTCGGAATTAACAAAATCGCTATCTGATGCACATGGTTACCAATTATTACCCGCGACAGAAATAAATCCTGAATTTAAATTAAATAGTTCTTTAATTACAAAAATGCCAAACCTTTTAGCAGCTTGCTCTACTGGAGCTGGGTATGAAGTAATTAATGTGGATGATTGTACTGAAGCTGGAATTATTGTTTGTAATCAGTCTGGTGCTAATTCAACAGCTGTTTCTGAACATGTATTTGGTATTATGATTAGCCTGTCAAAAAAAATAAATATTGCAGACAGAAAAATGAGAGAAATTGATAGACTTGATCGCTACTTGGTTGAAGGTCAAAATATTTCAACAAAAACAATTGGTATAATAGGTATTGGAAAAATTGGATCAAAAGTAGCAAGAATTGCAAATTTTTTTGAAATGGAAGTGTTAGCTTATGATCCATACCTTTCAAGAACTGAAATAAACAATTTAGGAGCCAAAAAAGTTACTCTTTCAGAAATTTCCTCTGATGCTGATTTCATAACATTACATTGTCCTAAAAACTCTGAAACTGTTAATATGATTGATAATAGTTTTTTTAAAAATATGAAAAAAGGTTCGTATTTTATAAATACATCTAGAGGAGGGATTGTTGTTGAAGACGATCTATTTTGGGCCTTGAATAATAAAATAATAGCAGGAGCTGGAATTGATGTTTGGAATGTTGAACCAACTCCAAAAAATGATAAATTACTTCAACTTGAAAATGTAATTGCTACTCCTCACTGTGCAGGAATGACCGAGCAATCAATGACAAAAATGGGATATGATGCTGCTAAACAATGGATAGAGATATTTCAAGGAAATCGACCTGAAAATTTAATTAATCCAAATGTATGGGAAAAATATGAAAAACGATTTCAAAAAATAATGGGTTTTAAACCTTCAACTAGTTCTAATTGATAAAATAAAATTATTTAATCTTTATAATTCTATCCCATAAAATTTTAAAAATTGCTAATATTGTTAAACCAAAGAAGAATAATGCAATTGGCCTACTAAATAAAAGTCCAATCGGATCACCTTGAGACAACAAAAGATAGGATCTAAAAGATAATTCAAATTCTGGTGCCAAAACAAACCCAATTAAAAATGCAACAAAAGAATAATCAAATTTTTTCATAAAATAACCAATTACTCCAAAAAGGATCACAATATATAAATCAAATATGGTACTTGAAGCAGCTAAAACTCCTGTTAGACAAGTTAACCCAACAATAGAGTAGATAATATATTCCGGTAATCTAATAATATGACTATAAATACCACTACCTAATAAACCTATTATGAGGTTAAAAAAGTTTGCTATGAGCAGAATTGAAAAAATTGAATAAATCAAAATGGGTTGATTATTAAATACATGAGGTCCAGGTTCTATCCCATGGACTAAAAATGTTCCTACCATTAGTGCAGTTGTCACATTTCCTGGAATACCTAAAGTTAATAAGGGAACAAAACTTCCACCAACAACAGCACTATTAGCAGCCTCTGGGCCTGCAATTCCATCTAGCGTACCTTTGCCAAAAAATTCTGGTTGTTTTGAGTATTTTTTCGCTGATCCATATCCTAAAAAGGCAGCCATTGATGCTCCAATTCCAGGTAAAGCACCAACACATGACCCAATAAAACTTGATCGTAGTATTGTTTTCCAGTGTTGGAGGAAAATTAGTAAATTTAAATTTGGCCCTCTTTTTTCGCCAAAGTGAGCTACTTCTACTTTTTTTAAACCATACTTTTCTCTGAATTTTTTTTCTAAAACAAAAATTATCTCAGCTAGGCCCAACATTCCAATTGCAATTGATAAAAGTGATAAACCATCAAATAGTTCAATAAAACCAAAAGTTAATCGGGGTGTTGCACTCATAGGATCTAAACCCACCATTGCGCATAGAATACCAAAAGAACAAGCAATTAATCCTCTAACCATTGATTTCCCAGTTAATCCAGCTACAAAGGTAAAGGCAAACAAAACTACAAAAGTTAACTCTGTAGGACCAAATTTTAAAGCAAATTTTGAAAAAGGAGCAGCTACAGCATATAGCAAAATATCAGCAATTATTGCTCCAGCTACAGAGGCAAATAATGCCATTTGGAGAGCTTCTCTTGCTCTACCTTTTTTTGCTAATGGAAAACCATCAAAAGAAGTGGCAGAGGCCTCTGGCGAACCTGGAATATTCAAGAGAATAGCTGATATAGAACCACCAAAAGTTCCACCTTTATATATTCCAATTAAAAAGGCTATTGCTGTTATTGGCTGCATTCCAAAAGTTATAGGTGCCAAAAGAGCAATTGCCATTGCTGCAGTAAGACCAGGTATTGCACCCATAAAGATTCCAATTGTTACACCTGCAATCAGAGCAATAAGTGGACCTAGCGATAATGCATTTTGTATTCCAATAATAAGATTTTCCATAAATAGATAAACCTAAATTGAAGAAAAGTCAGGCAATGTTTGCAAATAGATTCCAAAAAGAAATCTCATACTGCAATACATAAAAACTACTGAAATTGCAGAAAGTATTGCTAATTTAAAAAAGTTTTTTCCACCATTAATAAGAAATAGAAATAAAATTAAAATAAAGGAAGTGATCAAATAACCAAAAAATGGTAGGGCTAATGCAAAAGTAACAAAAGCGCTCGTTATTAATAGTACTGCTAAAAAATCATAGTACCCAAAAGTTACTCCATTTGAAATTAAAAAATCATTATTTTTCTGTTTAATAAATGAAAAAAATCCGTTTAAAACAAGATCTATAAAACTTAAAATAATTATCAAAGATAATGTAAGATTAGGTATAAGTTGTGCTCCGCCAAAAAAAGAAGAACCCCCATCATTTATTTGATGGGGGATTATTATTAGAGCAGTTACAGATAAACATATTATGATAATAGAAAGTTTATTTCTTAAAGAAAAAATCATACTTTTAATTATTTATTTTCTATTACTAATTACTCATTTTTTCTAAAACAGCTTTCATAGCATCAGATATTTTATTTATTGAATTAGTAGTTTCCATGGAATTCATAGGTGGAATACCAACAAATCTTCCTTGAACTAATTCCTGGAATCTTGGGTCATTTGCAGAAGAGAGCAAAGCCTTTTCAAGCTTACTTTTGATTTCACTTGGTAAACCCTTAGGAGCAGCTATTACAGAATTATAACTTACTGCTGGAAAACCCAAATCAGAAAAAGTTGGTGCATCTGGGGTGGCGTTAAGAGGCTGTGATCCAGAGGCAGCAAGTACTACCATTTCTCCAGATTTTACATACTTTACATGAGGGCCACCACTCATGCCAAAATCTACGTGATCGCCTAGAATAGATTGCATCATATTAGCACCCCCTTTTATAGGTACAGGAATAAATTGGGCTCCTGTAGCTTTTGCAACTGCATCTATTTGAGCTCTATCAGCAGGACCCAGAGAACCAAACCTAAGAGGATAATTATTTGATTTTGAATATTCTATCATTGAAGAAAAATCTTTCCATGGCTTGTTGGATAAAGATACATAAGCACCTTCAAATCGCGCCATAGTAAGCAAATAATCAAAATCTTCCTTATTATATGTTACTTTGCCTTGATGAGGATTAAATGCAAAAGTAAGGCTAGTTGCAACCAATAGAGTATAACCATCAGCTTTTTTACCCTTAGCTGCAGTGGCTGCAATACCTCCGCCAGCACCGCCCATATATTTGTGCACAATTGTCTGACCTAATGTTTCTGTTAGTGGTTCAGATATCTTTCGAGCCATAGCGTCAGAAAAACCACCTGGTTTAAAACCTATTATCATTTCTATTGGCTTATTAGGAAAATCAGAAGAAAACGAAGACCCTACTGATAAAATCATTATTGAAAATACAAATATTATATATTTATATATATTTAGAAATTTGAACATTTTTTCCTCCCTTTTATTTTAAAACTTACATGAGAATAAATTTGGTTCAAGTTTTTTGAAACAAATTACTGTATATTAATTTTTTTTTACAGATCAGTGTTTTAATGTTTCATAATGTTTAAACCCTAGATTTATATCCTGATTTTAATAATTTAAGATAACTAGGAGTTTAAGATTTTAAGGTCAGAAGTGGTTGATTTTGTGAAATAACCTCATCCTTTTTAATGAAAATTTCTTCAATTTCACTATTAAAAGGAGCTTCTATGGGAATTTCCATTTTCATGGATTCTATGAACAAAAGACTTTCACCTTTTTTAACTAGATCGCCTTTACTAAAGCATATTTCATTAACTACCCCAGCTACATCAGATTTTATAAGTGTTTTTTTCATTTTCATAAACCTCTTTGATAAAACGATATAACTTTTAAAAAGTAGTAGGCCAATTACTCATATTATGGTTTGGTATCTTTTTTCCAAAAGTTTCTAAAGCATTTATCAAATACTGTCTTGTATTTCTAGGATCAATGATATCCTGAATTCCAAATGATCTAGCAAGTTCAAGGGCTGAATTATCATGTGTCATCTTTTTGATATAATCATTATAATTAGGATCTTTATCATGAATTTTTTTATTATTAACTACCCAGACACCTAATTCAGGAGAAATGAAACTAACCTCCGCGGACGGCCACGCAATTACTAAGTCAGAATTACTGCCACCTCCCATATTGAGATAGGCCTGTCCATAACTTTTCCTCAAAATAACTGAAATTTTAGGAACTGTACATAATTGTAATGCAGTCATAAAATTCATTATTTTTCCAGGTGCCTTTTGCTTTTCTCCTTCTACACCAATCAAAAAACCAGGCGTATCTACTAGTATTATAATAGGAATATTAAATGAATCGCAAAATACTAGGAAACTTGTTATTTTATCACAAGCATTAGGATCCATAGCACCCCCATTAAATTTAGGATTACTACCAATAAATCCAACCGTTTTTCCATCTAGTCTTGCTAATTCTGTAACTGCAGATTTCGCAAAATTATGCTTCATAGGAAAAGAAGTATCATCATCGGCAATTAACTTAATCACTTCCCTCATGTCATAAGTTCTTTTTGACTTTTCAGGTATTACTGACAGGATCTCATCGATTTTTTTTAAACTGTCTTTAGTAACTTTTTTGTAAGGAGGAATTTCATTATTGTTGCTAGGAAGATAGCTTAAAAAACTTTTCATCAAAGCAATGGCTTCGTGATCTGTATCAACTATTCGATCTGCAATTCCTGTTACCTGACTATG